>Ga0154020_10003172_pt1 | contig 19893 bp, 19 predicted proteins | sample Klosneuvirus_201_FD_109709 | JGI IMG/M metagenome (GOLD analysis project Ga0154020, IMG submission 109709) | Active sludge microbial communities from wastewater, Klosterneuburg, Austria - Klosneuvirus_20160825_MG | ecosystem: Engineered > WWTP > Aerobic digester > Activated sludge | place... | reverse complement strand
TAACAACTATCATAGAATCTAGGTCCACCATACTTAGGTTATTCTTTAGTATGGATTCTATCTTTGTTTTTTCCTTATCTCCTAATATAGACTTCAATATTATGGCTCTAGATATCATACCTCAAATAATATTTTATCATCTTCCAAAAATTGTATTATATCACACCCCACATCATTTTTTATTAAACTTAGATCTGATTCATCAAGACTTCGATAAATCTCCATCAGATCGTTCCAATGTTCCTCAGCATCACATGGGCACCCATTAGTATATAAATACATCACTCCAAGAAAATGGGTAATTTTATCTATTGAGTATTTTCTATCCTTAATGATGTTAAAGAAATCGTGTGGGGTATTTATCACTAACTTTTTGACTATTTCCATTTTATTATTTTATTTAAAATTGAATAAATCACATATGAGGAGAAATAATAAAATGGGAATATCCATATTGATCCACCTAACAGAGAGAATACCAATGATATCCAAAATAACAAACAAGACCTACAGGAAATTAATTTAGTATAAAAGTTAGGATACTGTATAAATAGATAGTTTATATATGATATTCTGGGGGATGATTCTTTGTATGATTCCCACTGATCTACTTTAAGGAACTTATCCATTCTAAATAACTTGGTCCACCATGGGAAAAAGTCTGTCTCGAACCAGATAAACATGAAAAAACATATCCAAGCAATATATACCATATTCATGATAATTATATCTTAATTTGATCTTATGTTTATTGGGTTGTCATCAAATGTATAGTGGTTTGATATACTTTCACCAAATTCAGTAGTTGTAAAATTATTCAAATCCATTAAGATTTTATACCCACCATCATTCATTAGGGATATTAATTTATTGAAATTTTCAATATTATTTTCTTTAAACTTTTTCTCATAGAGTACCTTACGATTAGAAACTGTCCTAGCCGTTATCTCTAATTTAAATGGAGATACATCGTTTGTTTCAATTGAGAAATATATTAATGTATTATCAAATAATATCTTAACGTCTCCAATACTGATAAAATTACTGGATCGAGTATACTTCATTTTTTGTATAAATGGACATGACCAAGATAGATTTTCAACAAATTTATCAGGAACATCTCCAAGATCATTGACAAAGTAGTGTAAAAGATCCCCATTTTTATATGGGTTTATCATTCTATCCTTTAAATAATCCATGTCAAACATCTCATTCACAAATGGTCTAAATTTTAGAATAGTCCTCATACCCTATATATAAAAATAATATATAGATCAATGTTCATTTTAACATTTGAAAAATTTAATGAAAAGATAGTGTTTTCACTTTTAAAAAATAGCAAAAGTTTTAAAGGTAAAATAGTTTGTATCAATACCCACATTAAGAGTTCTGATGGGTATCATCTACAACATATTTATCTAATAATGGACGATGCTGGTAAAATTGGTAAATTTTTAGGTAATATAAAATATCGAAATAAAATAAGATTCTTCCGAAAATCCTCTGGAAGACCAATAATCGAAAATATAGTTGATTGGTTTGATATTACCAAATCTGATAGAAATTTGATGTTGGATAATAATTGATTATATTTGGGCAAAATGTCTAAATATCCAAGAACATATCATTTACCATTTTCACCTGGGAGTTCTAATGATGATAGAATTGCTAAAAGTGTTAATTCATTATTAGGAGTTAACATAATAATTTCTGAAAAGCTAGATGGGGAAAATTGTGGAATTGAGAGAGGAGGTGTATATGCCAGAAGCCATGCGGTATATACTACATCATCGTGGTCTAAAGAAGTTCGTCAACTACATAACATATTACAACATGATCTGAGTCATGGGGTATTCTTATTTGGTGAGAATATTGAAGGGATCCATTCCATTGAGTATTCTAATCTAACTTCGTATTTTTATTTGTTTGGTGTAAGAGATAATATGAGATGGATTTCATGGGATGAAGTTGAAGAATATTCGTATATTTTAAATATACCAACTGTTCCGGTTCTATTTAAGGGAATCATAAATACACAAGAAGATCTAAAAGAAATTGTTGAGGATTTAGTATCTCGCCCATCAAAATTAGGAGGTGAGTGTGAAGGCATTGTGATCAGAAATGCTTTATCATTTACCAATGATAACTTTTCAAAAAATGTTATGAAGTGGGTTAGGAAAAACCACATCACCACAGATCAACATTGGTCTAGAAATTGGAAGAAGTCCAATATTAAAAGATAATGGAATATCAAGACTAGAATTAAAGTCCTTTCTTATAAGTCTGCACATCATCCCTTATTTCTTGGGATTTCTTTTTGATCTCTTGCATAATTTTTCGTATCCTTGTTGCAGCAGCTTTATTTCCTTTCACGAAAAATTTTTCAAATTCATCTTTCAGGTTATACATTTTGCCTTCGATTTCAATATCTGAAGTTATAATATCCACTAATTCATCATATTTATCAACATATTCCATTTTTTAATTTATTTTTTTAATTTGCTTTTTATGTTCTTTCTTTCCTTTGTCCTTGTTGTTTTTGAAATGGGAGTAGGTTTTTGACCTTCTATTTCTTTTCTTTTCTTTTCTTTTGAGATCTCTTCTGATTTCAATTTCAATTTATTAGCCTCATCATCAGTTAGACCCATGTAATAACATGGCATATTCTCGTTCCATCGATGATTTCTTACGTGAATCTTCTTAACTTTGGAAGAAAGGCTCTTATCCTTGAACACTTGATGCATTGCATTATCAACATCTAAGTTAGACTTCCCATTTTCCCTAAAATATTTTTTAATATCTGAGATTGTGTATATACCAACAGAGTCACCAATTTTTGGTTTCTCATCAAGCATTTTAAGTAGCATAGACACAACTTCCTCTTTAGCTTCTAATAGAAATTCGTTAAACTTTTTCAATGTTTTCATTAATTATATATTAGTTCTTAAATATCGCTTTTATCCAAGATTTTTTCTTCTTAGAAAGATCTATTTTATTTTTAAGATCAGCATTTTCAATTTGCATTTTTGTGATTTCATCTCTAAGAATATTGATTTCATTGATCTTATTCTTTTTGATAGATTCAATTTCTGAAAACATCAGAGTTGATTTACTATGTAATGATCGATAAAAATATCTAAATTTATTTAGTAGAAAAATAAATTCCTCTTTCTTATATCCATCAGAAAACTCTGATGTCATTAAGATCTCAAATATTTTATCATCACTTAAATTCATTAATATACTCCTATTGATTTTTTATTGACCTTTGATCTTTCTCCCTTTGATATCACAGACAACGATTCATGTGAGTTATACTCAATATTCATTCCTATTCTTTTGCTTATTTCAGTAGATAATTTTGAATCCGGCAAATCAACAGAAACTTCAACTCCAAATGGGTGACACTCATATACTCTTCTATCCATTTGATGTCCTTTATTTACATTGAACGAAAGAATAAAATGTATATTTATTATCGAATATGTGTCTATTATTTGTATAATATTTGAGATAATGATATTTTTATCGTGGAATCTATATAGATCTTCACAATCATCTATTACTATTAAACACTTCTCAAATTTTGAAATGAAATTCCTAAACTCTGGATTGTTAACTGAGAGGTCAACTAAATTAATTGGTATAAATATTGTAATTATGTCTAATTGACTAGCTATCCATTTACATATTGTACTCTTACCAGACCCAATTGGTCCCCTCAATATCGATAAACTATTATCATTATTTTCTATTGTCTTTATTATTGTCTTTACCTCATTGAGTGTATTCTTACTATGATACTCTTTAAGTGAAATATTATGAATATGTATTGGATCAAGGCTTAACACACCATCAGATACCGACAAAAGATTTATTTGATTGATTGACGATACCTCATAATCTATTGAGCATTTTTTTATTTCACTTAGAATCTCATCACAGTTAATACTATATAGTATGCAAACATTTGATACTATATCATCAGCCTTGATATATGATATCCAATGATCATCGGATATCATTATTAACACTCTATCATTTGATATGTAGTCTGGGAAATTTGGAAGTAGGTCAGATGTTTTTATTACACTTTTAACTGATCTCTTTGATAAGAATTTGCTAAACTTATCTTCACAAAATCTATCGTGTATGAAGATTCTATTTGGGACCTTTCCCATAAATGAAGATACTATCGACAAGTCATTTAAATTAAAATCATCTGAAGATATGTTAAGTGTTAATTTTTTCAAAATTTTCAATATTATTTGTGTATATATAACATAATGTCAACTTACTCAGATTTTCTAAAGTCAGTTTTTATAATAAATAAATATTTAATATCTTCTAAGAACTGCCCAATAGTAAGAAAATACTTATCTAATAAAATATCAGAATTCATATCTGGTAAGGTTATATTACCGGACCATCTAAATTTAGATCATCATTTACCCCAGAAGGATCCATCGATGGTAAATCATTAAAAGCTCCCTTTTCTTTCTCCTTTCTAATCATCTCCATTAACATATCCCTTTGCATTTTTTGATTCTTTTTATTAATATCATATATTTTTTGTGTCCTCGCTTGAGATCTTTTTTTCTGATTCTTCTTATTTTTCGATTTAGGCATTTATTTTTTATATTTTATTTTATCAAAGTGTTTCAAAATTGGAAAAGTCAAAGTCAAAGTCTTTATTCTCTTCTATTATTTTAAGTATTTCTTCTCTATTCAGATCCTTTCTTATACTACCATCAGGCATTTTAATATCATAAACAAAGGAAAGTGGATGTTGTTCATCAGAGGTTGTATATCCATATGCCCCATCATTGTCTTTAGCACTGTACATACCAGATAATATGCTTTGAAGGTCCTCAATATCAATATTTTCATTTAATTTATTACATATTTTTATCAAAGGAGGTGGTATTATAGCAGTTATTCCCATGATACTCCATATAAGCATAATAAATCCATTTATTATTCTCTCAAATAAACAGAAAAATGGAATACTTATTCTCAATCCCTGTGAAAAGGTCTCTCGAAATTGCTTCCCTGTATACGTAGGTAATTTTCCTTCGAATGGAATACTAAAGAATTGATTAAGATCAGCCAATGGGAAATCATCAAATGTATATTCAGGTTGGCCATATTCACCAAATAGAGGATTCTTGATCCTAGACTTTTGTACCCACTCTGAAATTTTATCAGGGTTGAATTTAATACCAGCCATCTCAAAAATAAATTTGGGTGTGAAAAACTCAATTATCCATTTAAAAGACAGAAACTCCTTCATTTTATCCGGTATTTTCGTTGGATTTGTCAAACTTTTAAAAAAATCTATTAACCATTTAACAACTTCAAAAATTATTTTTATTGGTAATGTTACTACACCTAACAAAAATTTTATTATTGGCTGTGTGAGGACATTTGACTTTTCCTTGAGCGCTTTTATTTTTTCTATTATTTCCTTTTTCAATGGTAAATTTGGAACGTCTGATTTCTCTGACATATTATATGCTTCGTTATACTTCTCAAGAGCTAGATCGACATCTTCTAAAGACTCATTAGCAATTCTATCGCCCTCTTCCAATAAGTTAGATATCTTTTGATCAATATAGATATATTTATAATCAATTCCCTCAACATATTCTCCAGTTGAATAGACAATAGATATAGTCTCGTAGGATGGATCCTTAAATGGAACTCCATATTTTCCACCGCCATTGGTAACTATATTAGATGGTATTTTATCTTCTTCTATCCCTATAAAATCAGGTAGATTATATTTAGTATCCGATTTAAATTTTTCAATTAGATAATCCAATCCTTTCTTGTCTCTTTCAAAGATTGGTTTTATGGGAAGTGAGTTGAATGAATTGGTTATATCTAATTTCAATCCAAATAATATTCCAAAAAATCCTATCAATCCTGTCCCATCGATTAGAAATTTAAAATTACCATCGTCCCCAAAAAACACATAGTTCTTTAATTTAGATTCTTTCAATCTATCTTTTGCTTTAGTGATCAATTTTTTCTTCTTGATCGGATCATTTTCTGATTTAACATCCTTTGATATACTATCAATGGATACTAGATCACTTATAGCATCACTGCTAAATACCGAAAATGATTCCCCCATTTTCATCATTATTATTTCTGTAATAAATGATGTTGGATTTTTTATAAGTGATATCAATTTATTTATATTTGGTATGATCTTAGACCCTATCTTAACTACCATTCTTATAACCACAGGTGTTATCCCAAGAGCATCTGGTAGTCTATAGAATCCGGGCCCTCCCGATCCCTCTGAATTGGGCCTATTGTCCGTTTTATTATTTTTTGTTTTCACTCCTTCTATTATATAATATGACTCAACATCCAGTTCAGTTAATTGAGATCTTCTGACATATCCAAATTTCAATGGATCATCTCCATTTTCTGAGTCCTTTATACCAATACCATATCTTCCCTTTGAATAAAGACCATCTTTGATCAGATCATTATTTAGAATACTGGATGAATCTATTATTGGATTCCCCTCATCAGAAAGTTTAGCATTAAATTTACCTAAATCAATTACTTCAATAATATCAAGATCAGATGACCCGTCACTATTTGATTCATTTGATGTTAGATCGAAAGTTATTACATTTTTTTTGAAGAAGCTTGGTAATATTTTTTTACCCAGGAACTCAGTATCTCTTGTAATATCTCCTTCAAATATTATCCATCTTTGTACCACACCATCGATGACCTCTATCTTTAAATTTCTAAATTCTTTTGGTGGAGTTGGTGATATGGTGAATATACCAGACTTTGGTGTTGGATCAACCTCATACCATTTAAAGATCTCAGACACTGAATTGGTAAATAAGTTAGCTTCTGCCACTCGACCTTGAGAAATTAAATCATCATATATTATTTCATTCTTTGGAGAAATAACTTTATCACTATGATATTTAACGATCAGGTCGGTATAATAATATGAGTTACCAACCTTTGTCAAATTGTTAGGGATTGTTTCTTCATTTGGGTCTTGATATCTTACTATCTTTTTCCATGTTGACCTTAGTGGTGAATCCCCTATAAAATCGTAACCAGATCTAGGCTTATTAAATACATTATCAAGTATACTTTGACCAAGAGAAATCCTCTCACTATCAGATATTATTCTATCTATTAAATAAGTTGGTGGATTTTCGGAGTCTAGAAATATCTCTATATTAAAAGTATTATTTACTTGACTAAATGTATTTTCAGAACTATTGAACTCAAAATTCCAATTTGTCAAATTGTAATTTAATAAGTTTGATCCTATACTAGGATCTTGGTCATTTTTTGATATTCTATATGAGAATTTTTTTTCTTTTCTAATACCATCGATAGAATCAATTACTTTTATCTGAAAAATGTTTTTCACAAATTCAGAAATATATGAATCTCTGACAAGACTTTTTGATAGTCCCGATGTCTCCTTATATGATATTCTATTTGTTGAATCAACCCTTATGATCTTTAGATCATAATCTATTTCCGGATCTATCCACACACTATTACCATCTATATTAAATTTCATTGGAGCATATGACTTTCTTATATTAGGATTATATCCACCCTCATTAGATGATTGTGGATTTTCATTTGTTGGTCCCCAAATATTCGTATCATATGGTCTATTCACATCACTAGAATAGTTCTGCCAATCTTCTTCTTCACAAAACTTATCATATAATGATAATTTCATTTTACCAAAAGAAGTAATATTTTTAATAGTTTCACGAACAGGATCTTCATTTTGTATTTGCCTACCTCCAATACTAGTCTCTCCATTTCTCGGTTTATATACCTCCTTTACTAAATTCAAAACATCCTCTCGATCCTCTGGATCAACTTTGGATGACTCAAGTTCAGACTTAGTAAAGTCTTCATAATACCTAATAGTTTTATCGACCTTTTCTTGACCAACATATTTTACTATTTCATCTTTCCTGAATCCAAATGGACCATTCTTATCAAATCCGGGCAATTCTCCATATTTAACTGATGTATATGTATCAACATCAGGGTTCGATTGACTCCAAACCAAATCTCCCAGAATGATTATTTTATCCCCTATTCTCAATGCATTATTTTTAACCCAAAGAGTTTCACTACCACTATCAACTAAATCCCATGAAAATTTCTCACCAGATCCAAATTCTAGATCTTCTTTTGGAAAAATCCATTTTTTTGTTTTATATATCCACGGGGATTTTTCAAAGATGGATTTTTCTTTTACTAACTCCCCCGACGATTGGTCTATATTCCAATATTCTATTTTTGACCTTGGGTCTACTGGATTTCCGTCAGTATCATATATCCCAAATATTATTTTCTCAGGTTTTATATCATCATAATCTTTATCTTTATCATCTTCAGGTATTTGTGGGAATACCTGCACGTCATCTATATCAATATATCTATAGGTATAATTAGAATATGGGTTAAATTGACCTGTTGAATATATAGTCGATATTGTAATATAATCATATTTTTGATCATTAGTTTCTGTCACTCTCTCAAAAATAGGACTATCTATTTTAACAACGCCATCTCTAGATACAGAAATGTCATTTCCCTTTTGTGACACCTTTTTAAATTCTCTTATTTTACTTTTTAGAACTGATCCACCACCAAATCCTATTGCCGCTGGTCCAAATCCAGTATCAGATCCTTTTGATATTGGCTTTCTAGATTTAATTGACAGTACGGATGTTGGGCTAACCAATGGTGCTCCGAGGATTGGACATATCCTAGCAATAACATCTTCAATGTCAGTAATGACCGATGTTATTGACTGAACTACCTCAAAATATGGCTTTTGTGTTTCGAAAATAGAAGACAATATAGCCTTTTCAATTCCCTTAAGTCCCATACCATCTTGACTTGAGGACTCAAAAACTTCCTTGAATTGGTTATTTATGGACTTTTCATCAATGTTATCTCTTTTGGAGATTGCGCTGATCTTGGATATATTGCTATTAAAAGCTGACTTTAATATAGCATCTGATATACCAAGGTCATATGAGGCGAATTTTTTTATGAATTCAATTTCTGGAAAGATTAAACTGGTAGTTGTATTATCATATCCCATCTTTTTAGCAAAGCTTCCAACAGGAGTATCATATAATTTTGGACCGGGGAAAGCCAAAGAAACATTATATAATTTTGGACCATTACTATATAGTGGGAAGTCTAATGGAAGTGACATAAAATATATATCAAGTATTTATAAACTCCATGGGATAATTTCAGATAGATAACTTAGACACCCTATAATTAAAATCTATTGGCATATTAAATTTATACTTAGCAGATAGTTTATTGGAAAATTCACCTCCCGAAAAACCAATTATAATGTCTAAATCTAAAAAGTCTATTTTAGATGTTATTAGTTTAACTTTTATGATAAACTTATCACTGTTTTCAATAAGAGGATCTCTGTCAAATCTAACGTGGTAATCGAAATTAATATCAATTTGATCATAATTTTTTCTGAAAAACCCTCGACTTGGTATTTGATAAAACTCATCACTATTTTTTGAAATGAAAAATGTATTCCTTTCTAAGCAATTTAATTTATTAACAATAGTTTTCATGAATTTCATTTTAACTTTACCTGAAGCATTTTTCATACCGTTTTCCAATTTAGATATTTCTCCTGAATTATTCTTCTTCAAAGAAGAGGTTAATAGATTTTCCAATATCCTAGAATTCAAAATAACGTTTTTTATTTCTACCCATTCACTAAATACTTTATTGAAGTCAACAAAGGAGTCCTTTTCTTTCCAGATATTATTCATTAAATCTGAAAATTTCAATATGTTTTTATTATAAATTTCAATAAACTCACCAAGGTATTTATATCTTGGGTCTCTGTGTCTTATATCAAAGTATTCAAAATATCCAATGGAATCAATTCTTTTTGGGTCTATGAATTTTTCTATATGTCCCTGAGTGATCTTATTTGAATTTTCATACGTGACTCTAATCCACTCCTTTGTTAACTTGTCCCACTTTTCAATATTTTCTTCTCCAAACATCCGATCGAGATCTTCTCCAATAATTTCTTCAATGAATGTATTGAAACTACTTGTTTTTGTTGAAGATGGATTCTTGTCTAAAAATAGTGAGTATTGATCACCATTAGTTAATTCGACCACTAAGTCTTCATTATACGTTTTGGATTTATTAGGACCTATCCATAGTATTTTTTTTATTCTATCAGGCCCTAGCTTTTCATCTGGTAATATTTTATCAATTATATTCCTAGCTATTGTTCTTGACTTAATAAGAATATTCCAATCAACATCAATATTGAATTTGATACTTTTAGATATTTCATTTATTTTAGGTATGTGGGTATCTTCAATACACCTACCATTCTCGAACTTACCTAAAACTAACCTGTTCTTAGATATAATAAGATTTTTTAGATCGGTTAGAAACACATTTGAATTTTCAGAATATCTTGCTTTCATTCCCTTGTCCAAAATATTATCCAAAAATTGGTTATTTAATAAAACCATAGATACACATATTTCGAGGACAAATGATTTACTTGAGTATGTATTTATGTTATTAGATTCAAACAAATACCAATTTTCGACAAACTTCATTTTTTAGTGAATACTTTACCTATATATTAAAATAATATACGGATTTGATAAACTATAATATATATTACCATGGCAGACAGTTTAAATAACTTTTTTCGAAAGGCAGGGGATAAATTATCATTTGGTAATAAATTCAGAAGAGCTAAATTGCCAAAGGGCAGTAATCTATATAGTGGGTTATATTATGGACCTGGTGATAATGAAGGTGTTATAAGAACACAGGGTGGGTTTTATTTAGAAAATCCAAACCCTTCTCCAGGTCAGTCATCCGGAGGTGTTCCTTTAACTGATCTAAATCATAAATTTGGAATAAATAAAACATATCCTGCTGGATTTACCCCAATTTCTTATTATAGAATTTCACCAGAATCGGAATTTATAATAATTCCTTCTGGGAAAACTCCACTGAAAATGGGGGATAAATTAAATTCAAATATTGCATCTTTAAATGGTGGACAAGGACTAAATGGCAAAATACCTAATTCGGGAATTGGTGGATTTGATGATCTAACATCTTCCGACTTCAAATATGGTATGAAGAATCATAATAATTGGCCTAATGGATCGGTTCCTCTAGAACCAAAGGAAAAGAATGATAAAGAGTCATTTGATGGGTCATTTGGATCCAAACCATGGGATAATTCTGAAAGCCAAGAATTCAATAAAATGTCTGTATCATGGGCAAATGGAACACCACATGAAAATGAGGACCCCGTTTTTTTTGGATTTGAAATGATTATTGATTCTGTTAGATCGCCGTTGATAAACGGTGAACTCGAATCGTTCCTTGATACTATAGGACCCAGTGATATTGAACTATCATCTAGAAAAGAAATATCTAAGTCGTTTAAAAATGAATTATCTAAATTCTTTCGGATGAACTTGGATATAATATCAGAAGATAATGTCTTTGGCATTAAGACAAGGAAAAGGCATTATATAAAAGCTATAGACGGCCTTGATTCTCTAATAGAATCAAATACATCAAACAAACTTAAATCATTTGTAGATTATCGAAACGATATATTAAAAATATCATTTTATGAAGATTCTAACTTAAGCACTGGATCTTTGATGTCTCTCTATAAGCTGTTATATTGGTCAAAAATAAGAGGTAAGGGAATTGTACCTGAGAATTTACTTAGATTTGATTGTGAGATAATAGTATCTGAGGTTCGAAATATAGCCAGGGTTCGGAAAGCATTAAGTGATGGTAATAACTCACAATATGCTCTTGAAGTTTTAAAGGAAAATGTATCTAGGTATGTTTACAGTGTATATGAATGTCAGTTCTTTTTTCCAAGAATGAGTCATACGGGCGATGTTTCTCTTGAATCATCGCCATCGCCATCACAAAATACTCAAATTGATATGAGTTATAAATTTTCAAATATGAGATTTGAAAGATTTAATCACACGGATGGTATTTATAAGTCTCTGAATGATCGACGGATCGATCCTCTCAGTTTAAGTCCAAATGATGATAATTCAAACATTGAGAATATTGAAGGTACTATAAAAATATCAAAACTTTCCGAAAATCCTTTAAGAATAGGACCTGTGATTGATGGGTTATCAGCCTTTTCAGATGATGATGTCCCAATAGATAATAATGTTGATATCGAAAGTCAGATAGATGACCAAAGAAGCAACTTCAAAAAAAGATCTATTGATAAAATTAAAGAGGCTTTATCTAACTCTTCTAAAAATTTAGCAAATAACATTAAAAAGGCTTCGCTTAATGAAGCTCAGAGAGCTCTAAATAGTCAATTTAGATTATTGAATAATGCAATAGATCAGGTTAGGAATGCTTATGGTATAGGAAGAATGTCAGAACCAACCAATGTTTATAATAGACCACCAAATGGATCTAACTTCTTTTTTGATGTTAGAAATTCCTTAAGAAATTTTGGTGGAGATACATTAGGCGGATTATTATGATAGATAAGGACAAAACATATATAGGAATAGTTGAAGATAATGATGATCCTAAGAGACTTGGCCGTTGTAGAATAAGAGTTTTTGATGTTTTTGATGAGGTCCCAACTGAGGATATTCCATGGGCTTCGCCATGGAAGGATCTGAATGGCAATCAATTTAATTTACCAGAAAGAGGGAAAATATTGACGGTAATTTTTGATTCGGGCAATATTTATAAACCTGAATACATATGCTCAGACCATTATAATATTAATTTAGAAAATAAAATAAAAAAACTATCTAATTCAGGGTACCTATCAATGAAATCTTTGATTTTTGATCATAAGACCCAAATATTTTCAAATGATGATGAGGGACTTATTATAGACTATATGTTCAATAATATTAACTTGACAAAAGATACAATAGATGTTTCTCTGAAAGATAATTTCGGAAAGATTAATATAGGAGATAAATCAGCCGACCAAGAATCCATACTCGGTACAAATTTTTTGGGTTGGTTTGATGATTTTGTTGATAATTTACTGGGGAGTAAAGGTGGTCCATATCTTGGAAATATGGGATCTCCAGTTGTAGCTAGTCCATCATTAATATCATCTCTATTGCAATATAAAGCTCTAAAGCAGTCAAAATTTCTATCTAAAAATGTTTATCTTAATAGCAATTATCAAATAAATACTGTTAGGCAAAATAAAGATGATAGAGAAAACTCATCTCAGCTTGGGGATTCTTGGAGATCAACAAAAGTTGAAAATGAGTTTACATTTTTAGAAAGTAATGTCCCATATAATCCTGAATATGGTACGGGAGAAGAAGTTCCAACAGTTAATGACTCTTCATCACTTACATCAGATGGATCGGGAACAGATCAGTCCTTTACAGACGAATCATCCATTGTAGGTGAAGTTAGTCCAGATATTAATAATATCATTAAGTCAATGAAATCGAAAAACTACGTTGTTAATGAAGAAGTTGACCAAGTCAATATAGTTGGAATTCGAACTCAGTATATAGGAGATGTATATTCCAATGTGTTTAAAGATAATATCTGGGCGATATGGAAAAATATATCTGGTAATTGGGAGGGTAAGAAATATCCAGCATCTACAATACCTGGTCTATATAAAGGAAATCCTAATAAGGGGGGTATTAAGATGAAAAAATATAAACAAGAGAAGAAGATGGGACTATCTGTACTTGTTCCCGCTCAGTATATAAATGCTTATGTACTAACAGAAGCTAGTGAACCACCAAATAAAATAACATCTAAAGCGTCACCATACTTAAGACAGTCGAGTGAAGTAAAGGTATTTAGAGATGAGCATTGGGACGATGATAGAATTTTTCACGATAAAACAGTGACTGGTCTCTTTGGCATTCATATTCATCGCGGGTTCCCTGGTGGATCGTTAGTTAATTCATGGTCTGAGGGATGCCAAGTATTTTCAAAAAAATCAGACTATACTGGGTTTATATCAATATTAAGAAACCATATAAAAAAATATGGTAATAAATTTAATTATACACTCATGTCATCAGCCGATATTACTTAATATCTAAAGATTTATTTTGATAGACTTATAGGGATATTGTCTTTTTATATAGAACTTTTCTCTTTCCGTGAAATGATTATAGAGAATGTTTGACATGTCGTTTGAAAAAACATCAACTAAATCGAATATGTTAGCAACGCTTTTATCACTATGTAATCTTAATGCTCTGCCTATTGACTGTATGATAATTTGTTCTGATTTGAATGAATCGACAAATACTATATTAAAAATAGCATTTATAGATACTCCTGTTGATAGAGTACCATACGATGCTATAAGCACTTTTGTCCTTCCCTCAGTCCTTTCCATTTCCTTTTTGATATCTTCTCTTTTTTTATTTGGTATTCCCCCGTCTATATAATAGAAGTCTTTATCCGTAATCTCTTTACTTAAAAGGTTAAATATTTGCTGCCCATATTCAATTGTGTGGAATAATAATAGAGTATTGGAATCACATTTAGACACGATTTTCTTGATAAGATTTGACCTTTTGGTCGATTGGTGGATATAGTCCTTTTCAATTTCAAGAGCCTCTTTGCCATACCCACCTTTCCTGATTTGTATCACTCTTTCTGAAAAATCTAAATCATTATGATTCATGATAACCACCTTAATATCCATCGGGGTAATTATTCCCTTTTTCCTTAATTCATTGGCAGAAACTTCTGTTATTTTTGGACCAATGACAGATTGTATAGTCAATATTTCACATGAATCATCTGGTGGGAATGTACCAGATAATCCAAATCTAGAATATGCTGAGTTAAATGACTTCTTTAAAATTGATATCAATGTTTTACTTTTAGCACCATGTGACTCATCAACTGATATTGTGTGGAACTTTTTAAAGAACTCTTCCGGAAATTTTTCAAGAGATTGATATGTCCCGATATAAATATTTGGATCCTCCTTACTTCCGTGTTTTCTTGGTCGATCGCTCATAATCTCCTCAATTTTAAGATCAATTGGGGATGGATTTCCACCATCATAGTCTTTGTTTAGTCCTATATTAGAGTCAACTATAGCATCATAAAATTGAGTAACTAGAGTTATTGATGGGACTATTATTAATATTTTAGCACTTGGATCAATATTACGTATTGTAAAAAAATATACAATTGATATTATCAGTGTTTTTCCACCACTTGTCGCTACTTCAGCAAGACAATATCTATTCTTGAGGATCTTAAAGGCAGTTTCAATCTGATGATCATATGGGTGGAAGTCAACCCATTTACCTTGATCATCTTTTATCTTGTGGTTTTTAAAAAAATCCCTACAAAATTCTCTAACAGACTCTAGTGTAATACTCCTATTTATTGGAAAATCATCCTTATTATCAATAATAAATGGAGATCCTATTTCCTGGCACCCTTTGAGACACTCCTTCCAAAGACCAAGATTTATTCGACCATTATTAAAGTATGTTTGTTTACCATTCCACACCCCCATTTTGAAAGCTGGTATGTATTTATAGTTTTTAACATGCCTCGTAAGCCATATATTTAATTGATGATACTCTGTTCGAGTAGATTCTGAAACAACCAATTCTTCAGTATCAATATCATATCTAAACCTCATATTACTTATATACTTATCAATTTCATAGTTTTTTCTTGGTTTTTTATGAAGAGAAAGATGAATATCAATATATATTAAAATAAAAAAGTATATATGATTAATTTTTTCAAAAGGGTACTCGTGTTTTTCAGTGAATTGGTCCAATCGGATAAGAAAGTTCAAACTGCATCAGAAATGCCCACCAAAGTTGAATATCCTAAACCCGATAGTGAGTTATTATTTAAAGTAAGTTCTGAAGATAAGAAACCTGATCTTGATAAGAAAAGTAACAATGGTCCTAAAAAGGCTGCTCCTAAGAAATCGCCAACTGGAAAGGCTGCTCCTAAGAAATCGACCGGGAAGAAAAAGAGATACTATGGTAAGAAGGCTGTTCCTAAGAAATCCAATTAATCAAACCTATTACCATTACCTACTCAATGATCTTATCTATCATACCATATTTTTTGGCTGACTTAGCGTCCATCCAATAATCTCTATCACCATCCTTAACAACTTTACTATATGGATGATTTGTTCTCTCAGATATTATCTTATAAAGATCTTTTTTAAGTCCATTTATTTCTTTAACCTCAATTTCTAAATCTGATGCTTGTTGGACCCATCCACCCCCCATCGGTTGATGTATCATAGTTCTACTTCTTTTGAGTGACTTTCTTTTACCAACTGTTCCGGAACACAATATTATTGCAGCCATCGATGCTGCTAACCCAGTATTGACAGTTGATACATCTGGTCCAACAAATTCCATTATATCTAATATACCAAACCCATCATACACAGACCCACCAGGTGAATTTATATAGATTGTTATATCTTCTTTAGAATCCAAACTTTCAAGATATAAAAGTTGAGATTTTAAAATCTCAGATGTATATAGATCAATTTCACCTGACAAAAATAATATTCTGTTCTGCATTAATTTATTGAAAATCTCATTTTGTATAGGGAGGTCTGAGTATTCAACAGCGTGGTTACTTATAGATCTTGGTAATTTCGACTGCATCCACTTTAGATAGTCTTTGTTGTTTTTCATGTTAAGTATAACACATAAATTACAATTTGTTTAAAATGGGTTTGTAAACTTAATATATAAAAATAAAATTAATTACATATGAAAACTACAATTGAATTAGATGGTTACGAAATAGTAATCTCAAGTTTAGATGGTTCTATATCAGTATCTGCCGTGAAGGAAGGTGAAACTATAGAAGAGTTTGAATTATCTCTTGAAGAGGGATCTGAAGAGGAAGTTCAAGATTTCGAAGATTTCGAAGATGAGGAAATGGAGTCTGAAGAGGAAATGGAGTCTGAAGAGGGATCTGAAGAAGATGATATGGAAGAAGATGATATGGAAGAAGATGATATGGAAGAAGATGATGTCAAACTCGAATCTTTCCAATCGTTCATATCAAAAAGAAAATAATTAGATCAAGTCTTTAATTTTTAATAATCTATTAAAAATTTTAGACGTGCCTAATTTTTAAATATTAAACGATTTAAAAATATGAAGAATTTTAAAGACTTTGTTCTTGAAAGTAGTAAGGGACCTGACCTTCATTATTATGCCTTTGATGTTGATGATAACTTAGTTCATATGAACACTAAAGTTTTAATGGATAAAAAAGATGGTGATGATTGGATCCCATATGATGCGTCCACATCTGAATTTGCTAGTATCAGAAATGATAAAGAAAATTGGAGATTAAGAGATAATAACCCAGATAAAGCATTCTCAGAATTCAGAGACCTAGGTAGTAGGGGAAATTTATCCTTCCTTGGGGACCTAAAATCTTCAATATTATCCGGAAATACCGGACCATCATGGGAAGCTTTCATGAAGTGCCTTACCGACGGTTCCATATTTGCAATAATAACAGCTAGAGGACATGAACCAGATAGTATTAAAATCGGAGTGGAATGGATAATTGATAATGTTCTATCAAAGGATGATCAATATTCTCTATATAATAACTGTTTGAAACATGATTATTTATTTGACAGTAGTCGTGAAGACTATGATAGAATACCTAAGGGTAAGGTTTCCCAAACACCATTAATTCAAGATTATTTGAAATCCTGTGATTTCTACGGTGTCTCATCCAATTCATTTGCTAAAGAATTTGGCCAATCAAGTGCCTCAAATCCTGAGAAAGCTAAGGAAATGGCATTAGACGTTTTTATTAATAAATGTAAAAAATTTGGGGAAAAGACTGGGTCTTCTGTGTCAGTTGGATTTTCTGATGATGATCCAAGAACGGTTGATCACATACATAAATATTTCAAAGATAAATCAAGTGATGGATCCGTTTCAAACTTAAAATTAAACCTTTATAAAACTACAGATAGGACAAAAAATGGAGGAGAAAGGAAACGGTTTACTAAAGGTATAGAAGAGTCCTCAAATCAATCAATAGGTATGGAAGGATCAATCATACCATTCTCACAATATAATAGTATGTCGTCGAGATTATTCCCAAGTAATGATATGGAATCTGACCCATCAAAGGTTGTTATGAATTTAGCTTTAGATCATATAGATAAATTTGATTTTATCAGGAAGACACCAAAATCTAAGACCAAAAAGAAGACATCAAAATCTAAGACCAAAAAGAAAAATCTTAAGAGTTAATAGTATTTACTACTCTTTGTTTTAGGGATCCATTTTATGTCCAGAATATCTTCACTGAAAAATTCTTTTAAATTTAGCTTAACATAGGCATTTGGGACTAGCTCATTTAACTTGTTCATATCTTTAACTTTAGATATTCGATAGAGTATTTTGTCCGGATCTTTATCCTTTTTTCGATTAACAATATCCTCAAAAAGTTTATTCCATAAAAAAACTCTACTCCCTTCCCTTATTTTTTCTTCAGACTTTTTAAACCCAGCTATATCATTGTCAAAAAAATACTGTATGTCTAAGTTATTACTTTCTAACATTCTAAGATCAGTGTTAGTACCAACGATCCCTATTGAATTCGGATAAAATAGAGAATCCAAGTACCCTTCAAACACAGTGATCGTATAGTCAAAGTTCACATTAAGTATATTAAAATAATAAGACATTTTATTATAGATCGTTATCTTGTCAGGATCCACATCAATATTCTGACCATGTACCCATGTGTATATTGACTCCCAATTATAAATAAGGAAAAATCTATTTCTACCTCCCTTCAGATTTCTAACTTGTAAACCAAGTACCTTATCCCCTACTCTATTCAATAACACAATTATATGATCGAAGTTATCATCTCCCTTTTCAAACTTTGCCTGATATATATTACCATGGAGATCATCTGGTATGCCCCTACCAATTAGATACTTATAAATACCACCACCCTTAATAATAGGAGAAAAGTCAAATATCGGAGAGACTTTTCTAACGTTAAAAGCATCCTCAAGGTCTTTAATATCAACAAGATTGGAAAATCCTATGTCAGACATTTGGTTATCTGTGGCCGGATGGTCGGCCACAGAATTCAGATAGTTTATTATTTCTAATTTTTTATCTGGATCTATTGGTTCATTAAAGTCTTTAGATATCTTATCTAGAGTTGTCTTTTTTTCACAGTTGAAGCATATATAGAATAGTTTATTAAGATATAAATTCCCTCTTTTTTTATACTCGTTATCACTATCTCCACAATATGGACAAGCAATATTTAACCTATCCTCATATTCTGATATTTTTCTTTTGGATGTTGAAGAAAACGATTTATTGAGTACCTTCTGTATTATATCCTTTATATAGATCCTGTCCATCTAAGAATATATCCATAATATTCAATTTTGTTTAAATAAGACATAATAGTACCAATCCCCAAGTATTTTATTCCTATTCAAAATACTATCTCTTATAGTACTAAATAGATCAATAATATCATCTCTTACCCATCTGAGTAAGGAGATTGATTTTACATCTATATCTCTACCTTCGAATATTTTCTTTTCATTTCCAAAATTTTTCAAATATGATCTAAATATTTGATCGATAGGATCGGAACCATTGGCTACAAGTGACCTGAATTGATATGATCTAGTAATTTTATGATAATTAAGGTCCTTTAGATCTATTTTAATATCTGATATTTTTTTCAGAAGATCATCATATTCCATCGTTTTCCTAACATTTGATAATATATATTCTTTAGTTT
>Ga0154020_10003170_pt1 | contig 19906 bp, 15 predicted proteins | sample Klosneuvirus_201_FD_109709 | JGI IMG/M metagenome (GOLD analysis project Ga0154020, IMG submission 109709) | Active sludge microbial communities from wastewater, Klosterneuburg, Austria - Klosneuvirus_20160825_MG | ecosystem: Engineered > WWTP > Aerobic digester > Activated sludge | place... | reverse complement strand
TCCCAGATGCCGTCTGGATCAACCCTCCCAGCCCCGAGCCACAACCTCTCGGGCCATCCCCAAAGGAGCCTCTACAGTAAATTCCCCCTATCCGCGGTGGCAGAGTTATTGACAGGTTCCGAGTCCGCGCTAGTGAGCGAGCCAAGCGGGACCAGCGTGGCAGGATCGAGCCGACGTCCCGGCGAAGAGCCGATTTGCTCACACCTCGCCTGCATAGTCGTGTGACAATCAATTTGTGCGCGTCTTCGTTCATTGGATGCGGGTGATCCCGTGCGCTTCCGTAGTCCTGGTGGCCAAGCGGAGCAGCGCGGAAACAGGATGTATGCGCTGGATCGATTCCTTTCGCCAACTTACAGGAGAGCGCAGGTGCTAACAGAGCCTGGCGCTGAAGTGTTCTCCCTGATCCTGGAGTTTGCTCGCGCCGAGCAGGGAGGCGATCCGTACGCCTTCCGGCTCGATCGACTACAGTACCTGTTGCGCAGCGCCGACGGCAGCTTTGAAACAGCGGAGCTGAGCTGGGACAAGGCGCTGCTGGCTGACCTGCTTGCGGTGCAAATGCCGGGACGAGATCCGGTGATCTTGCAGCGACTCGGTGAGACGCTGCGGCGGTTCTTGCAGCCGGCAGGATGGAGCGAACAGGAAGTCCTCATCCAGCAGGCCATCAAGGAGCATAAGCGAGTGGTTCTGACGCTGCGCTCAGCGGCGGCGGAGCTGTATTCGCTGCCATGGGAGCTCATTACGCTCAAAGGTTCGGGTCAGCATCTCGCGGAACTTCCCGAGGTCCTGGTTCGCTATGAGTGGCCTGGCTCCACTACCACTCCCGAGCAGGTCTCTCCGTCCTCATCACCGGGCCGCATTCTCTTGTGCTGGTCCGCTGCTGCCGGTGCGGTCCCAGCGACAGAGCACATCGCAGCCATCCAAAAGGCGAGCGAGCGTCATCCTCAGTCCTTCGACCCGGAGCGCGGCGTCCTGCCTCATGCGTCGCTGGGTAAGCTCGATGAGATCCTGGCTGCCGCGCAGCGATTCGGCCCTCCGATCTCGGTGCTGCATATCCTCTGTCATGGCAGCGCGTCCGGGCAGACCTTTGGCCTTTCACTCCATGGTGAGGACGAAGAAGAGCACACGGTGGTGGATGCTGGACGGCTGCGTCAGCTGCTGGCTCCCTACGCCTCGATGGTACGGCTGGTCGTGCTCGCTGCCTGCGATAGTGGGAACAGCGGAGAGCTAGGCAACCAGCTCGGCAGTGTCGCCCAAGCGCTTCATCGCGCCGGTCTGGCCCATGTCGTGGCCTCTCGCTATCCGCTGTCGGTGGATGGCTCGATCCGCTTGACGCAGGCCCTGTATCGTGAGCTGTTCTCCACAACCGGCAGCCTGGAACAGGCGGTGTTGGAAGCCCGTCACAGTCTGGCGCGCGATGCCGTTCAGATCGACTGGGCCAGCCTCCAGCTCTACAGCCGGGCCAGCGATCCCGCGTTTCAGCCACCCAGATTCTTACAGCGCTTGCCATCGACGACAGCGGAAGCAGAAGCGGAGGGAAGGCCAAGCAGCAGTACAGACAAGCTGGCTGTCTCGCCGACGGAAGTGCCTCCGCAGAACATCGAGCTTTCGGTTTCGCGTCGCAAGCTCTTCATTTCAGGAATTGCGCTCGGGAGTCTGTTGGTCGGAAGTACGCTGCTCTATGCACTGTGGCCAGAAGGACCAGACGAAGGCCCGATGGTCCTCGACAATGGACGCTGCTTGAGCCTGGATCAGAGTGACTTTGAGACGCGGCGCGACGGTGGCGAGGTCCAGCAGTGGGTATGTCACGGAGGAGCCAACCAAAACTGGTATCAGGATGGCCGCCGCATCGTGAACCACAACGGACTCTGCTTGGAAGTATCGCCGCCCGATTTCAAGTCGGGCAGAAACGGCGGACGCATTCAGGTCGGCGTGTGCAGTCCCAACGCTGACAACCAGCAGTGGCAGCACAACCAAAAAGAGCTGCGGACCTACAACAACAAGTGCCTCGAAGTACGGAGTCAGGACTTCGACTCTGGGAAACAGGGAGGCGCGGTTCAGCAGTGGGAATGCACCGGAAAGCCCAATCAATGGTTCACCGATGGCCACCAGTCACGCTGAGCAGAGTCTTCCGCACGGGCGTCTGTACCGGATTTTCGATGGCACGCCGTTGGTGCCCAAAGCAGGCTCTTTCGAATCAATCGTCCGCTGCCCCGGAGCTCCACTCTCCGACGGTCGCAGGATCAACAAGGAACGGAGTTTGTGAACATGTTCAAGTACGTATTCGCCGGTCGAAATGGGACGATCTACGCAATCAATGAGTTGGGCGATCTTCTGTGGTTTCGTCACCTTGGCTTTGCAGACGGAACCAATCAGTGGGCAACCTCGACGGGAGTCAAGATCGCGAGCGGCTGGGGCGGATACAAGAGCGTGTTTGCCAGCAATAACGGAGTCCTCTACGCGATTGGAACCGATGGCACTCTGTTTTGGTTTAAACACCTTGGGTATGAAACAGGTGCGGCAACCTGGGCCAACGCGGGCAACGGACTGAGCGTTGGGAGTGGCTGGGCCTCGGCGCTGCGGGTCGTTGTGGCAGACGATGGAGTCCTTTACCTAGTCCAGCCAAACGGAGACCTCTACTTTTACCAGCACACCGGATTTGACAGCGGTGCAGCGACGTGGCTGGCACCGCAAAAGGTTGGCTCTGGTTGGGATGTCTTTGATGCGATCGAAGCCAGCAGCGGTGGCGTTCTGTACGCTCGGAAGCCGACAGGGGAACTACTCTGGTACAAGCACTTCGGTTACGTAACCGGCGCCGCTTCGTGGGCAAACAGCGTGAAGATTGGCTCCGGTTGGAATGTGATGGGACGCTTCACCGCAAGTGGCTCCGGCGTGATCTACGCCATTCGTCAACCTGGCGCGCTCGATTGGTATCGCCACGATGGCATCGACAGCGGTACCGAGACTTGGCGCTCGGTTCCTGGGATTCTCAATGGCTTTGGCTGTCTCATCGCCCTGCGTGCGAGCAACGGCCAGTACGTCTGCGCCGAGGGTGGCGGTGGTCAAGCGGTCGTAGCCAACAGCAATGCCATCGGCGGCTGGGAGAGCTTCAACCTCATCTACCTCGACACCAATCGCGTCGCACTCCAGGTCTTTAACGGAATGTACGTTTGTGCGGAAGGAGGGGGCGGTCAAGCCCTGGTCGCCAACCTCACCGCCATCGGTGACTGGGAGACCTTCACGCTCATCGATCGAGGCGGCGGTCAAGTCGCACTCCAGGCCGCTAACGGCCAGTACGTCTGCGCGGAGGGTGGCGGCGGTCAAGTACTCATTGCCAATCGCGGCGCAGTGGGCCCATGGGAGACATTTGCGCTCTCCTCTGCTGGAGCCGATGGCAACTGGACGATCGTGCCGGGCGCACTTAAGCACGTCTCGGTTGGGGCCGATGGCACCGTGTGGGGCGTAAACTCTGCTGACAACATTTACAGGTGGCTTGGCGGCGGCAACTGGGAGCAGATTCCGGGCGCTCTCAAACAGATCTCGGTCGGCTCCGCCAGTCAGGTCTGGGGCGTCAACTCCGCTGACAATATTTACAGGTGGCTTGGCGGCGGCGACTGGGTGCAGATCCCTGGCTCTCTGAAGCACGTCTCGGTCGGCATCGACGGCACGGTGTGGGGCGTAAACTCTGCTGACAACATTTACAGGTGGCTTGGCGGAGGCGACTGGGAGCAGATCCCGGGCGGTCTCAAACAGATCTCGGTCGGCTCCGCCAGTCAGGTCTGGGGTGTCAACTCCGCGGACAATATTTACAGGTGGAATGGCAGCGGCTGGGAACTGATTCCGGGCGGTCTGAAGTATGTCTCCGTATCATCGGATGGCACAGTCTGGGGCGTAAATTCAGCCAACCAGATTTTTCGCTGGAGCGGCAACGACTGGGTGCTGGTTCCTGGAACGCTCAAACAGATCTCGGTGGGTTCCTCTACGCGAGTCTGGGGAGTCACTCCCGCCGACCAAATCGCGGCGTTCCCAGTTGCGACTGCTGTTCCCGTTGCCAGCTCACCGGCTTGGAGTGAACCAGGAACCACTACGCCAACTCCCTCATCCGGTAACGCGACGTGGGACCAAGACATCAAGAACTGGTTTGCAGCGGGAATTGAGTTTCTGACCACGAACGTCCAGGTGCGCTGGGTGGGCGAGGTCACGGTCCAAAAAGGTCCCAAGGACGTGGTCTACAAAGGGCGGATGGAGTTCGCGAAGCCGCTTAGCTTCACCGTCGATAACGTCAGCTTTACAGTGGGCACCGACCCAACGGGTCTCTTTTCGATCTACATCCTCAAGGTCAAGCTGCCGATCGGTGCGACCGAGTTTCTCGATGCCTGTGTGCGGCCCCAGCTGGAAGCGGCGCTGTGGACTCCGTTCGAGCAGATGGCGCGTCCGGCGCTGACCAAGGCGGGGGAAGTCTATTTCATCTTGGCCAAAGGTGCGGCGCGCGATCCAGAGCTTGGCGAGATCCTGTACGGACTCAACCTCTACGCCAAGCTGCCCATGAGCAGCATGGAGCCACTGACGACCATCGATCGGCTGGTCCCTGGACTTGGCCTACAGAACAAGTCCGAAGTGCTCCATGTTGCGCTCTGCCGACAACCACTGAAGACTCTGCTTATCGAGCTTCTGTCACAGCTGGCAGTCCCGCTGGGCGATGGGAATCTGGTCCTGTCCGAGATCAGTCTTGTCGGGAGTGCCAACCTCAAGACCGCGACGAACGCACTCGGGATCAACTGTCGATTTCGACTGATGGTTGGCAACGAGACACTCATTTTGCGGGGCAACATCACGGTCGATAGTAGGAGCGTCGTCACTCTGTGGGGCGCGCTCGATGCAGCAGATGGCAAGTGGGTGCAGCCTTTCGGAATCCCTGGCCTTGTGATCGGTGGATTCGGAGTCCAAATGTCGCTGCTGCCCGGTCCGGTGGTCGCAGGATTCGGGGCGCGCGGTGAGGTTCACTTTGGTGACAAGCTCCTCGGTGGTAGCTTCGCAATCCTTCGCGATCCGACCCAACCCGTTCGACTCATTCCAGCGGAAATTGCAGATGGCGACGCGGCCCCGCCGGCCCCGTCCGACCCCGTTACGGTGCCTGCCGAAGTGACTCTGTTCGACAGCCCGGAAGGCATCAATCTCCCGGCGCTGCTACAGGCGTTTGCCCCGAAAGAGGTTGCCAGCAGTCCGTTCGTCAAGAACATCCTCAATCTCCAGCTGACGGAGCTGAACTTCTATCGGGCGAACGGACCACTGACCGTTGCCGGGATGTTCTACAACCGAGGCTGGTCGTTCCGCGCCCGCCTCAACCTGTGGGGCTATCGCGCGCTGGTCGAGGGCAAGAAGAGCTTTACCGGAATCTATCTGCACGGCACGTTCGATCCGATTCGGATTCAGGCAGGCGGAAAGGACTTCTTTGCCTTCACCTCGACGGATGGGAAGACTGGGCCGTTCATCTATGTCGATGCGATGCTGTCCAAGCAAGGGCTGTCGATGTCGGGGCAGCTCACTCTGTTTGGCGGGCCAAGCATTGGTGCGGACGTCTCGATCGACGACCGAGGATTCGAGCTGAAGCTGTCGACAGCGATGGGTGGTCTGTATGGCGGTGCGGCGCTCCGCTTCGATGGGACCTCGCTCCGCATCACCCAGACCGTGACGTTCCCATACAGCCTGGTCGTAAACGGTGCGCCCGTAACGATTAGCGTCAGTGCGATCCTTTCGATCGAAGCGAGCCTGGCGCAGTTCCGGCAGACGGTGGCCTTCAGCTTCGATGCGCTCGGGCTCCGTCGTGAGATGAAGCTTCTGGAGACGAGCGTCCCGTTCCCAGGTCTGTCCGATGTGGCCACGGCGTTTCAGCAGTTCTACGAAAACGATGTGAAGGGGATCTTCGGACTCCTTAGCTGGGTTCCGCATACCGATGCGCCGCTGATTCCGCACCTCGATGGACCGATGATTCCGCATGCCGACGCGCCGCTCATTCCGCATGGCGACGTGTCCTTCATTCCGCACGCGGATGTGTCTCCGATCTCTCACGGAGACGTGTCCTTCATTCCGCACGTCGATATTGCCCAGAGTGGCCACGCGGACGCAGCCGAGATCCTGCATGCCGACATCGCGGCCTCTGCTCATATCGATAGCGTCGGGTACACCCATGGTGACTCCAACTTCATCGGTATTCATACGGACTGGACAGATCATCCCCACGGTGACAGCGGACTCCCGCATGTCGACAGTCCGAGCGTTGGCCATGCCGATGGCTGGGCGGTTCCGCATGTAGACAGTCCGAGCACCGCTCATGTGGACACTGCGCAAGTCGCGCATGCGGACAGTCCGAGCACGGCCCACGTTGATACTGCGACGGTGCTCCATGTCGATAGCCCAGCAGTGCTGCATGCCGACAGTCCAGCGATGGCCCACATGGACGATCCGGGACACTGGGGGACCTAGCTTATGGGAGTCGAGCTGCGACCTCTCGGAGTCAACTGCAACCTGGCTTGTCAGTACTGCTATCAGAACCCGCAAAGGGACGCGGGCAACCTGACGCGCAAGTACGACCTCGAGGCGATGAAGCGGGCGATCTTGGCGGAAGGGAGTCCCTTCATTCTGTTTGGGGGTGAGCCGCTGCTCGTGCCGGTCGAAGATCTGGAGGAGCTGTGGCGCTTCGGACTCGAGCGCTTCGGCAGCAACGGAATTCAGACCAACGCAGTCCTGATCAACGACCGGCACATCGAGCTGTTCCGCAAGTACAAGGTCCATGTGGGAATCTCGATGGATGGGCCGGGTCCGCTCAACGATGCACGGTGGCAGGGAACGCTGGCGGCAACGCGAGAGTCCACCGAACGGTCGCAAGCAGCCATCGTGCGGCTGTGCAAAGAGGGACTGACTCCAAGCCTGATCGTGACGCTGCACCGAGGCAACGCCACGGCAGAGCACCTGCCCGCGCTGTGCGATTGGCTGCGCGATCTCGACCGGATGGGGGTGCAGAATGCCCGCCTCCATCTGCTGGAAGTCGATGAGCAGAACATCCGTGACAAGTACGCGCTACCCGCTGGTGACAACGTCCGTGCCTTACTCTGTCTGTCCCGCTTGGAGTCGGAGCTATCCCGGCTGCGCTTCGACCTGTTCCGGGAGATCGAAAACCTGCTGCTGGCCCGCGACAATCAGTCGACCTGCGTGTGGCGTGCCTGCGATCCCTTCACCACCGAAGCGGTGCGCGGCGTCGAAGGACATGGCCAGCGCAGTAACTGCGGTCGCACTAACAAAGATGGCATCGACTTCACCAAGTCCGACACGCCGGGCTATGAACGATACCTTGCGCTCTATCACACTCCGCAGTCCGTAGGCGGCTGCAAGGGCTGTCGGTTCTTCCTTCAGTGCAAAGGACAGTGTCCAGGCACTTCCATCGCAGGAGACTGGCGCAATCGGACCGAACACTGCGCAGAATGGAAGGCTCTGTTTCGCGATGCAGAGGACAAGCTGCTCGATCGGGGGGCGACTCCCATCTCCGTGCAGCCGAATCGCGTGTACCTAGAGGCCGCGATGTTGCGAGCCTGGACCGAAGGGAAGAATCCTAGCTTGCAGGACACCCTGGCCCAGATGGTGGCTGCGCATCAGAAATCAGCCTCGGGGGCGGCATCATGACGCGCCTTGATTTCCGGCTTCCGGAGTTTACGCGCTCTGCCTGGGTCAGTGATCAGGCACGAGCGGTCTGGGCACCTCGCATCGCACGCATTCAGGCCGCCTGGGCAGAGATCGAGTGGCGTTCCGTTGCCGCCAGAGTCAGGCCGTGCGCGCACACCATCGTCGATCCCGGCGCGCTCGCTGCGCTTACCGCACGGATGGCAGAGCACGGGCTCGAAGTGCGACGCTTTGGTGAAGTGGGAGTGTCCTCGGCTCCCTATTCCTCCGCTGCCGCACCGGTGATTCCTGGTCAGCCGTTCGCGATACGGGTGGTGATTGGTACCTCGGAGGCAAATGCGGCGTTCTGCGCGGCTTGGGAGGCGAATGACCAGGCGAAGATTGGCGAGGCACTGGGCTACCCCGCCTGCTGCCAGCGGTTCTTCCAGCGTGTCTGGGTCGACGAACGCTGCATGGACACCACCTGGGCAATGACTGTTTCCGCAGCGACAACCACACAAAAAGAGGAATTTTCCAGGCGAGTTTCCGGACCCAAGGAAGCGAACATCCTGCTGCGCTGGCTGGGAGTCCGGGCCGTGCCGCACTTACCGTGCAGCTTCGATTGTGCACAAACCGTTGCGTTTGCGCGCAAGCTGATCACCGTCGGACACGATGCAGGCTTTGCCATCGAGATGGACTGGCTCCTGGACATGCTGTCGTGGCCGGTGGAGTGGTCGGCCCTTCACGGAATCGCCGAGGTGCGCACGCCGATCCTCAAGATCTCTACCGCCACCGATGCCACAGCGGAACGCTATGAGGTTCGGCGGCAAGGGGATGGCTATCCAGAGGAAGGAGCGCGCGGACTGCACTTTCCCTACCGCCCTCCCGAGCGACTCCGAGTGCTGTCCTCTGTTAGCTTTCGCCGCGGTCTACAGAATCCGCTGACCGAAGTCGCGCCCACGGAGTCTCGGGAGGACTGGTTTTCTCGACGCGCAGCGCTGTTTTCCCAAAATGGCTACCGCCTGCCGCCGCGTGGCATTTACCAGGCGATCCTGGAGGTCGTGGACCGACCCGGATCGATTCTGGAGCTAGGCTGTGGCAATGGACTCCTGCTTCGCTATCTACACGATCACTCGAAACATCGACTCGATTGTTGTGGAATTGACATCAAGGAGGCCGCCATCCAGACCGCCCAAGCCCTGGTCTTCCCTGAGCGACCGCAGGCGTTCTCGATCGGCGATGTTCGTACCTACGAGCTACGACCCGGCCAGCACTCCCTCATCCTCGCCAATCCGCTGTACGCTGACCCCGGCTACTATGAACAGCAGAGCGGACAGATTCAGCGACTCTCCGGCGAGGGATTCATCAGCCAGTATGTTGAGCGCTGCCTCGCAGGACTCGCTGTCGGGGGACGCCTGATTCTGTTTTGTTACACAGAACAGCTCCGACAAATCGCTCCGTTTCGAGAGATCTTCGATCGCGAGTTAGCCCGCTTTTCTCCTCGCGTTCTGCTCTCGGCCAGCGCTGAACTCACGTTCTTCCTCATCGATCGCTGATACCTCTGCGGGGAACGCCTTGACGGGCTTGGAACGGTAGTGACCTGCATGTCCTGGGTCGCGATAGACGTATCGCTTTTTCCCGGTCTCGTCCCTTCCGATGCCGCACACGATCACAGCGTGGCCAGAGTTTTCCTTGAACTGCTGGGTTGTGTGGGTCTCGACCACACCATCGGCGTCGTTCATGAACACCTTGGTGCTGCCACTGACTGTTGTGGGATTCAGTTGCGGTGGCTCGCCGTGGTGGCTAGCTCGGCCAGCAACGTTGGTAGAGCAAGGTGCCAGTCTTGTGCGCGCTGCAGCAGCTGGGCGTTTTCGGTCACTTTGTGCAGATAGTCCCCGACCAGCGTGAGGTCTGTGATGTCTACTGTCCGTTGCTCCAGAATGGGCAGGGCCGCCGCGACAGCGCTCTGTGCCCCCGCTGAGTCGCCGAGGGTGTGCTTGCACTCGGCCAGCTCGGCATAGATGCTCAGCAGCCCGTACGGTTCAAGATCGAGCGACCGGTATTCCTCTAGGGCCGCCTCACAGATCTGGAGCGCTGCCTGCGTCTGGCCCTGCGCACGCAAGATCTGCGAGTGCAGCGCCATGATGTCCGAGCGATAGGTCGGGAAGTACTGCAGTGCTGCGCAGGCAGCGCGCGCCTCGGTATCGGCCTGCGAGAGCTCCTGGCGCGCAAAGCTGATCTGCGCCAGCACCCCGTGAGCCAACCCGAGCATGCTGGCATTGCGGCCCGCCAAGACCAGTCGCGCACATTGCTCTGCTTCTGCGAGATCCTGGGGATCGGCCGAGGTGGCCAGTACGCGGGCCAGGTACGTGCGTGAGTAGGTCAGAGGTGTCGCTGCCTGCAAGGTCTCCGACAGCTGCAAGTTCAAGCGCAGCTCACGCAACGCCCGCTCTCGCTTTCCTAGATCAAACCAGGCCTTGCCCACGTAGACGCCAAACGCGCCCAGCGCATGTCGATTCCCGGCAGCCTGCAGCTTGGCGCTGGCCCGCAGATTTTCCATCAGGTTGGTATAAGGCAGCTTGTTGATCTGCTCGAACCAGTTCGCATCTGACCCATGCACGACTCCGAGTGCATTGTGGTCGTTTCGATCGAGCTGCGGGCACAGCTCCTTGGCGCGCAGCCGCGCCCGTAGACATGCGGCGCGCTGCCCCATGATGCCGCACATCACAGACAGCATCGCCGTCCCGTGTACATAGGTTGCCCGTGCGTCGGCGTGAGGGTTGGTCGTCAGAAAGGTCTCCATCAGCGCCTGCAGCTGCTTGCCTTCCAGAAAGACCGCGGCCGGAAACAGCGCAGTGAAGACGCGGCACCACGCCACCGAGCCTTGCTCCAGCAGGGCCAGCGTCTCCGGACTATCGTGTAGCGTCTCTGCAAAGCGCTCTTTGTACAACCACGCGGCAATGCGCAGTGCCAGTAGCTCACCGCGCGCTTTGCCCTCGGCGCCACAGGCCAGCCCCTGTTCGATGCAGGCCAGCGAGGTTTCTAGGTCGCCAGCCTCCGACGCCTGCTCGGCTGCGCGGAGGAAATAGCTGGCTGCGCGCATGCGGTCGTTGCCGATGAGAAAGTGCTCTGCCAGCTGCACGGGACTTTGGCTGCCGACCGACTCTAGGTACTGACCCGCCGATGCGTGCCAAGCGACCAGTTCTTCTGGACTAAGGAGCCCGTAGGCGGCGTCGCGCATCAGCCCGTGATGGAACATGAAATCTGGCCCCGCAACTCCGCGCCGCTCACGCGGTAGCTCGATGAGTTCTTCGCGCAGCAGTTCATCCAGCTCACCGCGCAGCAGCTCGGTGTGGCCCGTGAGGGAAAGCAGTCGGCGGACACCCGCTTCTGTGAAGCTCTGCCCATACACGCTTGCCGCCCGCAGCGTTCGTCGGGCGCTGGGCGAGAGGCGGCCGATGCGTGCCTGCAGAATGGCCATGACGGTTCCTGGCGCCGACCCTCCTTGATGTTCGGCCACCGCACGAATCAGCTCTTCCAGAAACAGCGGATTGCCGGCTGCCTGATCAATGATGCGGCCCACCTCGACGGGATCCTCGTTGCTGCCCAGGATCTGGCGCACCAGCCGTTCGCTGGCCTTCTTGGGCAGAGGATTCAGTGGCAGCTGGACCGGCAGCCCGGCCCACAGGTTCGGATACAGGTGCTGCACCTCGGGCCTGGCCAGCGCCAGGACCATCAGCGGGTATTCGGAAAGGTACTGCAGCGCCGCCTGCACCAGCTTCACGGTCAGTGCGTCGGCCCAGTGTAGGTCTTCCAGCACAAGCAGGATCGGCTGTATCGTTGCCACAGCGCGCAGCCAGTGCAGCCAGGCCCGCTCGACCTGGTCACTCATGATGTATGGATCTTGGCGCGCGGCGCGCAGCCTTGGGCTGTCAGCATCCGAAAATGGCACTCCGCACAGCTCGCCCAGAAACTCTGTGGTGTCTCTTGCGTCCGATGCTGGCACCGCGCTGCTAACAAAGGTGAGCAGCGCTTCTTGCTGTTCCGGTAGGCTCAGCCGCGGCGTCACACCACAGAGCCCGCGCAGCGCATCTCCCAGCAGTCCGTAGGACGCCTTCACCTTCATGGGATCGCCACGCCCTTGCAGCTTCAGCAGAGGCTTGCCTCGTCCCTCCACCCGTCGCAGAAACTCATGGCGCAGCCGCGATTTGCCCATCCCTGCGGGAGCTAGCACCAGCACCGCCCGTGCCACGCTCTCATCGCGGCACTCCCCCAGTACGCTCTCCAGCATCGACAGCTCGCGCTCGCGCCCCACGCACGGCGTCGGCAATCCCAGCAGCAGCCGTTCGGTGTCCGTTTCGACGCGCTCGGCACCAAGAGAAAATCCCTCGTTGCTACAGCGCTGCAGCTCGAAGCGTCCATCCAGCAGTCCTGCCGACACGTCATCGACGAAGATGCGGGTCCGAGGGGTTGCCCCCGTGCTCGCTTCCAGCGATGGCGTGTGCGTCAGGAGTCGCCATGCACGATCGATTGCCTCTCCGGTGACGAGCCCCTGGCTCAACCGTCCGCGACCCGTCACAACCGCGATGCGTGCGTCGGGCCAGCGCTCTGCCACCAGCAGCGCCATTCGGGCCGCCTGCGCCGCCTGGTCCTGCGCATTGCCCATCGGTTGCACCCGCACCACCAGCGCCCCACCGAGCAGCACCGTTGCCTCGGCCCCCATCGGCTGAAGCTCTGCAAGCAGCGACTGGTGCTTCTCGAGGTCTACCACTCCCTCGGAGGTTTCCCCGGCGGTTTCTTCCGTGGCCGCATCGGGCGGTACGTGCGCCATCACCAGGCTCAGCAGCGTCTGCTCGCTCGCGACCTTCGGCGTCAGCTCAACCCGTGCAGGCTGCGCCATCGTTGGGAGCAGCGGCAACTCTGCCAACTCTCCCAGCTCGTCCAAGACCCGAACCACCTCATCCGCCCCCCCCCGTCCGCTGCGCAGGGTCTTTGGCCAGCATGCGTCTTACGAGATCGTTGATGGCTGAGGGAATGTCCGTGCGGCGTTCGGCCAGAGACGCAGGCTCTTCGCAGAGGATGCGCATCAGCACGGCGGCGATGTGTTCGCCAACGAAGGGCGGCTCCCCGATCAGACACTCGTGGAACACGCATCCCAACGAAAACAGGTCCGCCGCGGGCGTCAGATTCCGTGCACCGCGTGCCTGCTCCGGTGCCATGTATTCCGGGGTCCCGTGTTCCTTGTCATAACGCGCACCGGAAAAAAACATGCTCCGGCGTGCGCACAAGCCTCCGAAGGTCCTACACATTGATCCAAAAGCGCGACTCCAGTACGCTAAACTTATGGGGGAGTCTGCACCGCGCGCCGTCGGGTATATCCGGGTATCGACCGATGAACAGGCGACCGAAGGAATCAGTCTGGAGGTGCAAAAGGATCGCATCATCCATTACTGTCAACAGTTCGGACTGAACCTGCTCGACATCTACCAGGACGAGTGGACAGGGAAGGAATTGCAGCGACCTGGTCTGCAGGCGGCGCTCGCGCGCATGGTGCAGACCGATGCGATGCTGATGTCCGTGTCGCTCTGTCGCATCTCGCGCAGCGTCGGAGATTGGAGCTACCTACTCGCTACGTACTTTGGTCGTCTGGCTAAGTTCAAGTTCCTCGCCTTCGATGTGGCGGGAGTCGATGCGAAGACGGCGGCGGGTGAAACGCTCATCTACTTCCGCGCGGTGATGGCGCAGGGCGAAGTCTCGCAGACGAGTGAGCGGACGCTGCACGCGATGCGTGCGCTCAAGGCCAAGGGAGTCGCATGCGGATCGCTCCCGTATGGAAAGGAATACTCCGATCGACTCGATGCGGAAGGACGGCGGGTCGTCGTTGAAAATCCAGCCAAGATGGCGACGCTCGACCGCGTGCGTGCGCTGCACGCCGAAGGCAAAGGAATCAAGACCATCTCAGACATCCTGGTGGCCGAAGGACGACCACCGCCCAAGAAGTGCTGGAGCTGCGACGCCGTACGCCGGATTCTGCTGCGCGAGGGGCTGTACTCGCGGAAGCATTGGGATCGCTCTGGGGCCGTGCGCGACCAAGATCAGGTCATGAAGCGCATCGCCGAGCTGCGCGCGATGAACCTGACCTACCAAGAGATTGGGAAGCAGCTGACGGCAGAGAAGCTGATGCCCGATGTGGGATCGATGTGGCATCACCAGACCGTCAAGGATCGTTGGGAGTCGGCATCGACCTACGATCAGGACAAGGCGATGGAGCTGGCGGTGGGATATCGGCGCGCGAACTACTCACTGCGCAAGATCGCGGAGGAGTTGACGGTCCGCGGACTCACGCCCAAGCGAGGCGGGACTTGGCATCCGAATCAGATTCGGGAGCTGCTGCTGCTGGCGCAGATTCCGAGTCGGCTGGGGTAAGCTACTCGGTCGCCCCTGGGAATGAGCGAGTACCTACGCCGCGCCTGAGCGTTTGCTGCGATCCGCCTGGTCCATCGGCAGGTCAGTCGTGCTGGCGGGCCGCATCAGAGGCACATGCAGCGTCCATGTGGGCCGAGCGGGGGAGAATGCGTCGAAGCGCATGCTTGTGGTCTCGCGCTTCTTGCCGGCGTGGTTGAAGTGCAGGTTGCGGACAAAGCCGAGCTTTTCGTAGAACGATAGCGCGCTGGGGATGGCATCGACGCTCAAGAGGCGACAGCCGGCCCGCTCGGAGATGTCGATCAGCATGTCGAACGCGAAGCGCATGAGGGCTGAGCCCACGAGTGGGATCGTGCAGGACTTGTGTCGGGCGAGCCGGCCAACTTTCAGCGCCGGGACGGTCTGAGCGGGCGGCACGTCGGCTCGCTGTAACTCGCTTTTCTCGTCCGGGTTGAGCCAGATTGCGTCAGCGAGCACCGTGACGTAGCCCACAACGCTGCCGTCTGCGACAGCGACATAGGTCTGGCTCATTGAAGTCGCCGAATAGCGCAGCGCGTCCGTCTTCAGGAAATCGTTGAGGTCTACGTGGTGCGGCTCGTCGCCGCAGGTGAATGCAGAGACGTCGTACTGACCGGTGAACGGGTGAATATCCACGGGTAGCGCCTGCCTAGCGTGGCTTCGTGGTCAGCATGGACGGAGGAAACGGGGCGACGCGGCTCTGCGACAGACGCTCGCGCGACTCGGCGCGTCGTCGCGCGATTTCCTCGGGGGAGGCGCACTCCTTCAGCGACTCGATCAGCAGGCGTGCATCCTCGCCATACAGCGGAGGCGTTGCTTCGATTGGCTTGGCCATGGGTCTTCCTCTTGTGTGCTTCCAGCTTGATGTGCCGCCGAAGCGGACGAGCAGCTTGCTGACCACATCAACCTACCGCTGTCGAGCGGCTTCGCAAGTACAATAAACCACGGCGACGTGGGGCAGCCAGCAGCCGGGGTTCCCGCGACGCTGAACTAACGCGGGTCTGGACTCGCTGCGTTGGCGTATCCGGCGGGTGCCTTACCATCGCCAAACGCAAGCCAGGACGGCTCCACCCTCAGCGCAACGGCGAGCTTCTCTAGCGTGTCGGCGCGCGGGATGCGGCGGTTCAGCTCGGTGTCCGAAATCGTCGAAGGCGACACGCCCGTTGCTCGCGCCACGTCGCGCACGGTCAGCTCAGCCCGCTGACGAGCCCACTTGAGACGCTGACCGATGCCTTTGCTGCGCACGGTTTGCTTGGTAGCACCATCCCTGTCCTGTTTTGAGATCAGAAACTTGCGACTGTCCTGTTTTCAGGACAACCATGCGGCCTGTCGAGCACAACAGGAGCGAACTCATGCAGACAAATCGCACGCCAACCATCGTCGCAAAATTGGATCTCTCAGACGAAAATCAGCGAATCATCCAGACGCTGATCGAGCGCACTCACACTGGACGTTGGCCACTGTGGCGCTCGCTGGGCATGAGGCAGGCCGGCGGGTTGATTTTCGAGGCCGTGCAGTGGATGCCGCGTCGCCGAAGTACGGCGTCAAGGTTCAGCTTGCTGCGCTGGGATATCGCGCGGCTTGCTGTGTCGTGGACTGACATGCCTTCGCGCACCGATGCCATCCATGCCCTGTCCTCGCTAGCTGAAGGTGGAGGAGGCGCCCCATCTCCCAGACACCAGCGTGGTGTCGCTGCGGTGTCTTCGATACCGGTCGCTCCGCGAAAACGGAGACACCACCAGGGTGTCACGGCCTCATCTGCCGAGGGCAAGCAGCCAGTCGTGCGCTGACACCACGCTGGTGTCTTTCCCATCTGACAGGCGCAGCGCAAGCGGCTGGCTGCGCTTGACACCAGCGTGGTGTCGTCGGTATCCGCGCACGCTTGGCCGACACCAGCGCGGTGTCATATGATTGATGGGCTCAGTCCTGCTGAGCTTGGGGGGAGGGACATCATGGCTGTTCAGATCGCCGTGGCCAATCACAAGGGGGGCTGCGGCAAGACGACTCTTGCGTCGCATCTGCTTTGGTGGGCTGCGAAGCACAAACTTCGCGCCCACGGGGTCGCAATCGACCCGCAGGGCAACCTGATCCAGCGCATCATCAACGATCCGCGATTGCAGCGCGAGCGCGTCTACCGGTCCGATGACTGGCTGGAACTGACCTACTCGCCAAACACGGCACCGGGCGGGACGCTGAACGCGGACGTCGTGGTCTTCGACTTTCCGCCAGGCTTCGACATCTGCAACATCATTCAGCCCCACCTGTGGTTGGTGCCGGTTGACGGTCGCGAGGCCGTGGATGGCCTGATGACCGCGCTGTGCACGATGAAGGTCGCAGCAGGTGGCCTCGGCGTCTATGCCGTTCCGAACATGCTGGACGGTGCCGGACGAATTCCCGTCAACGCGGTGCGTGACGCGCTCGGCAAAGTGTCCGGCATCAAGGTCTGGCCAACATCAATCCCCGACTCGGGCACCATCCAACGCTCTGCCGAATTTCGCGCACCGACTTGGCGCATTCCGAATGGTGCCGGCAGCGCAGGTGACGAAGCCATGAAAGCCTTCTGCACCGAGGTCTTCCGCCTGACTGGCCTCACGCGCCGGGGACGGTAGCCCATGCGAGACAAAGACAAGATCTCGCGCAAGCTCTCCTACGACCCGACGCCGAACATGGCCGGCCTGTTCGCTGACAGTGTGCCGCAGGCCGCTGCGCCGCAACCGGTGTCTGCGATGGAGCCAGAGGCACCACCGCTACCGGTGCGCGTCATTCGGGCCGCAGTTCCGCCGACAGCCCCAGAGACTTCACACGAGACTCCCCGCCCGCGCCCGCGCCCCGAAAGACCCAACTCGGTTTCTCGCCCGCGTCCGGTCAGCAAACCCCCTCGCGCAGCGCAAAGGGGAGCTACGTCACGCGCCCCCTCGGTTGTCAGCGAGCAGGAGCGCATCCGCCGGACGCTGCGGATCCCGAAAAATTTCGACAAGATGCTGCGCGAACTAGCCAAGGCACTCGGCGTCAACCTGAACAGCGCGATTCTGGCGAGCATCGAAGCGGAGTGGCTGCGGTGTGTCGGCGGTCCACAAAGAGTTCGGCGCAGTGAGCACTAGACAGGCGCACTTCCAACGTCAAAGCCATAACAACGAGTTCTTGGAGTTCGAGGGATGGGGAGGTTCCCATGAAAACTACCGTGGACTACACTGCGGTCTTGAGCGCGAAACTTCCAAGTGTCAGAGAACTCTTTCCGCAGCTTCACGCTGCGTCAGGTCCTCTTGCAGGAATGGAGATGTGGAACGCCACGCTGGACCTTCGGCACAACGACATTCTTTCTCTGGTCGCCGTAGCCATCGTCGAAGCACAGCATGCGGCGCAACACATTTCGCCAGATGCGTCAGACTCGGTCTCGTTGACCCTACTTAAAGAGTTGGAGTCAGTCGAGAAAACTGTCAAGGCTGAAGAACTCCTTGCCGCACAGTTCCTACGATTCTGGCTCGCTATTCATCCGCTGCGTCTCGCCCTTGGAGTCGGCATGCTTCCGAGGGTCCATGATTGGATTAATCGATCGATCGGATTCCCCGACAATGAGGACAAGATAGAGCCTCTACGCCCCTTCATTTTTGACTCACTGGCCGGTTCCTTCGTGCGCCTCAACTGGGGCTACTCTCTTCTCGAATGGCTCCAGGGGCTCTACTACTACGCAAAGAACGCTGGAGCGCAGACCGAGGTTGCGTCAGATGTCTTTCCTCTCGCTCGCGGGCTCATTCGAGAAATGCTGCCTGAAACTGAGGCAATAGTAGCAGGGCTCCACCTGCTTACGTGGGCAGAATACCAGCGCCTACCCGAGGCAGCTCGCTTGGCTGAGGACATCGAGAGCCTCCTAGAAAATCCACGCGTTTCTAGAGTCGCGAAGCGCCAAATTCGCATCCTATTTTCTACGTCGATCGGCAACTTGACTGGGGTCAGCATTGCCACTCGCGCTACGCAAGTTCTCGAAGAGCACGGAACTGAGTTGGCTGCACACGAGCGGTTGCAGATGCTGGTATCGATAGTTGCTGGCAATGCAACCCGGGCGCTGGAAGAACTGCCACGTATTGAAGAGGCGATTAAAGAGAGCAACCAATACCTCCGCGAGGTACTAAGAGACGGTGGAGTCGCGAGTCTCTACTCACGCCGCAATATACATACGGTGGTGATGCCCTTGATCGGCCTGTTCGTCGAAAACGGTCACTGTGCCGTGGCAACTTCCTTACTTTCCGCGTGGCTCGACGTGCCAATCGGCGAGCGGCGTAGCACGCCTCCAACGATCTTAATGCCGACTCATCGAAGCGGTGCCCTCTATGCAGTCGAGGGCCATGTTCACGCTGGTACCAATGACCCCGACTCCATTGCTCGGCTCATGGGCGCAGCCAACGCATTTCTTGGCGCTGTCGTCATGTACACCTCCGATCCAGCCTTTAAACTCCAGCGCCCTGAGCGACTAGGTATTGTAGACCGTTCGGCTGCGGAAAACTTTGAGGCGGAAATGCGTAGCCATTACATCACACCCGGGCTCAAAGATTTCATCAACGCAAACGACGCAACGATAGACAGCCTACTGGTTGTGCCTGGCCAACAGCATCCTCTGCCTGCGCTATTTCTGGAGCAGTTAGGTCGAGCGTGGCCCCTCGTCGTGAGCAATCGGCAGCCATGGCCTGACAGATCACCGAGAGAGGTACTCTTATGGGTAAGCGGTACGTACAGCGCACAATTCGAAGCCGATTATGTGGTCAAGATCCTAGCCCAGCAGGGAATCGATGTAACAGTGATTCCCGAAGCTGAAACATCGGACGCTCGCTTCCGCGCTGAATACTGCTCTCCTCGATGGGACGTCTTCTGGGTAGTGGGGCATGGGGAGTTCGAACACTACGAACCACATCAATCGCACCTTTGGGTTTCGCAGTCGGAGAAGTTGTCGATTTCGGAGCTTCGCGCTCTACCTGTTCCGAGCGAGTGTAAGCGGCGACGGCTACTCGTCCTTAACATTTGCGATGGTGGGATCAGCGCGAGTCACGATGGCCCATCAGAGATCGGGCTGGCGAGTGCGATTACCGGAGCGTTCCAAGCTGTCATCGCGCACGCATGGCCCGTTGATCCCTTGGTGGCTGCGTCGTTTGGGAGCTTGCTCGCGCGCGGGCTTGCCGAGACTGGGAGATTCTTTTTGGCCTATAGCGACGCCCTCCGGCACCTTCTTAACGGTAAGGCCGCTGTTCTGGCCCGTCTTGGCCCGGGCCCTCTCCATGATCGGCTCGAACGCCGCAACGATGGTATCAGTAACCTCGCGGACAAAGCGAGCGCACTTTTCTTCGAATAATTTATCTCCATTCCTTCAATACAGAAGCGGCAACGCTAATAACTATCACTGTTGACCATCCATAAAGGCATCGCCTAATTTCGATGTCTAAGCGAGTTGTACTGCGCGCTACGCCAGCTTCGCACTTCACACCATACCTCAACCATTTTGTGGCATGCCTGGCCCACTTTCGGAGCCCCAGTCACTGCGCTCCTGACAACACTTTCCGACGGAAAATCAGAAATGTCTTGATCCGTCCCAATCACCATTCCGGTGCGAGTCATTGCGCGGGATGCGGCCAGGCGGCGGGCGATACCGAAGTCGATGATCTTGACGGATTCGATCTCGCCATTAGGCAGGAACAGATTGGTGGGCTTCAAATCCCGGTGCATTCACGTTCCGTCGAGACAAGGCCGACCAATTTTCCCCGCCGTCGGGACTGGTGAAAAAGGAGCGAAATCAGAGAGGAAGGAGTTTCGTGAACGCTCGTCGGAC
>Ga0154020_10003169_pt1 | contig 19907 bp, 18 predicted proteins | sample Klosneuvirus_201_FD_109709 | JGI IMG/M metagenome (GOLD analysis project Ga0154020, IMG submission 109709) | Active sludge microbial communities from wastewater, Klosterneuburg, Austria - Klosneuvirus_20160825_MG | ecosystem: Engineered > WWTP > Aerobic digester > Activated sludge | place... | reverse complement strand
GCGCGGGGGATGGGGCTGTCCAGGGACGTGCGGTACAGCGTCATCTTGATGGCCAGCACATTGGGGTCCGTGGCGGCGGCGTTCACAAACTCCACCACGCTGTCAAAGCTGTCATACGGGTGGTGGAGCAACACGTCCCGCTCACTGAGCAGCGCAAACGGGTCCTGCTGGTGGCTGCGGAAGATGGGCAGCACGCGCGGGGTGAACGGCTCGTCCCGCACATCCGCGCCGGGGGCCGCGTTGCCCAGCTGGATGGCAAACGCCAGGTCCAACGGGCCGTTGAGTTCATAGACGTCATCCAGGCCCAGGCCCAGGGTCTCCATGAGGCTGCGGCGCACTTCTTCCGGGGCTCCGGCGGCAATCTCCAGGCGCACGGCGTTGCCACGTTCCCGGCGGCGCAGCTCCTGCTCAATGGTCTCCAGCAAATCATCCGCTTCTTCCTCATCAATGGAGAGGTCAAAGTTGCGGGTGATGCGGAACGGGATGACGCCGGTGAGCTCCAGCCCGGTGAACAGCTGGTCTGCGTGGAGGGCAATGACGTCCTCCAGCAGGACAAACGCGCGCCCCGCGCCGGTGGGCGGCAGCTCAATGAGGCGGCCAATGCTGCGCGGCACCTGCACCACAGAAAATGCACTGGTTCCGCCGCTGTGGGTCACGGCCAGGTTGAGCGCCTTGTTGCGCAAATGGGGAAACGGATGTCCCGGGTCCACCGCCAGCGGCGTCAACGCCGGGAAGAGGTCCTTGCGGAACACGTTGGCCACGTGCACGCGCTGCGGTTCATCCAGCTCCTTGCCGCCCACCAGGCGCACGCCGCGCTCCTTGAGGGCCGGCAACAGCTCGGTGACAAATCCCAGGCACTGTTTTTGCGCCTGCGCGTGGGCCCGCGCGCTCACCGTCGTCAGCGCCTGTGCGGGGCTCAACCCGTCGGCGGTGCGTTCGGTGATGTCACCCGCGGTCTGCTGGCGCAGGCCGGCCACGCGCACCATGAAAAACTCATCCAGGTTGGCGCTGGCAATGCTCATGAACTTGAAGCGCTCCACCAACGGGACGCCGGGGTCCAGCGCCTCCTCCAGCACGCGCTCGTTGAACTCCAGCCAGCTCAGCTCACGGTTGACAAAAAGCGCTTCGTCCTTGGATTCGGCGGAGACCGCGGCGTTTGCGGCGGCATTTGCGGCGCGCGCAACCGCGGCGGCTCTGGCAAGTTTGGCGCGGGCCATGTGGAGTCCGTCCCCTCACAACAACTGCGTGTTTTGTGTCGTCGACGCATAACCCGCGCCGGTGCCCGGGCCAACCCGCGCGCTGGCGCCGGCGGCGTTTGTCACCGGAATGACACCGCTGTTGGGGGCAAACCGACCGGCGGCCCCGGGGGCGCTCAGGCTCCCGGCCGCAGGCAAAAAAAACACTGCAATAACAGCTGGTTGAGTGGAGCGTCCCGCAGTGTGCGCGGGACCTCCGGGGCCGCGGGGTGTTCAGGCCGTGTGTTTCTTGATGAGGTCTTCCAGCTTGGAGCGGGGCACCGCGCCAACAATCTGGTCCACCGGCTGGCCGCCCTTGAACAGGATGAGCGTGGGGATGCCGCGCACGCCGTATTTGCCGGGCGTGTTGGGGTGGTGGTCAATGTCCAGCTTCCCAACCTTGATCTTGCCGGCGTACTGGTCTGCCAGCGCTTCCACGTGGGGAGCAATGGCGCGGCACGGAGCGCACCACGTGGCCCAGAAGTCCACCAGCACCGGCACCTCGCTCTTGAGTACGTCCTTGTCAAACGACCCGTCTTCAAACGTATGGATGTTGGCGCCGGCCATGACCTTGTCTCCTTGAGGCGTTGGTGGATCCCTGCACGCCCTTTACGGGCCCGGTGAAGCCGGGGCAACTGCCGAGCATCCAAATCAACATACCCATCGGGCTGGATCGGTCAACCTTGGGACCCTGGGGGTTTGCCGGGCCTGGGTGGGGGTGTTACGTTTTCTCCTCAGATTCTGGGCTTGGAATGGGTTCATGAACGCGCCGGCAGATCGTCCTTTGTTCATTGCGCAGGACAAGCTCACGCAGTGGGAGGGTGAGGGCAAGGTCACCGTGGCAGAAAACGTGTTGACCCTGGTTGCGGAACACCGCGCCTACCAGCTGACCGAAGCCGTCCGGTTCCTCAAGGTGCTTGGTTCGGATGCGGACGTGTTGCACCTCATTGGGCGCGTGCGCACGCGTGAACAGCTCAAGCAGATGAAGGCCGAGCACTACATGGGCTCGGTCATCCTGGGAGACGTGGGCTACGAGGTGCAGGAGGGCTACGTGGGCAACGTGTTGGGTGGCCCGCCCCCAACCACCGCCACACTTCCAAAGCCTGCCGTGGCGGTGGCGCCTCCCCCTCCCCCGCCGCCTCCAGTGGCCGCCGTGGTGGCGCCTCCCGTTGCTGCCGCACCCACCGTGGCTGCCGTACCTCCTGCGTCACCGTCGGAGAAGCCCTCCACGGACGCCCAACTGCTGGCGGACTTTCTGCTGGCCAACCTGACAGGCTGAGTCACACCATGGAAGCGCTGCTCTGGGCCGCCGCGATTTGTTACGGGGTGAGCGGCGCGCTGTACATGGCGCACCTGGCGCGTGCGCGTGAAGGATTGACGTTGTGGGGTGGGCGGCTGCTCACCGTGGGCGTGCTGCTGCATGCGCTTTCCCTGGCGTGGCGGCTGGTTGCATTGGCGTTGCCACCGGCCATGTCCGGGATGGAGGGCCTGTCCCTGCTGGGCTTGCTGGTGGCCTCGGGGTTTTTGATGGTGGCCCGCAAATACAAGGTGGAGTCCATGGGTGCGTTTGCGGCACCGTTGGCCTCAACAGCGCTGGTCAGTGCGCTGTTGTTTGCTCCGGAACACCCCACGCTGCCGCCCGCTTTGCGCACCGCGTATTTTGCTGTTCACATCACCGTGGCGTTTCTGGGGAACGCGTTGATGGCCATGGCGGCGGTGGCTGCCGGCTCGTACATCATCCAGGAACGCAACCTGCGCCTCAAGAAGCTCATGCAGTCCGGCGTGCGGCTGCCCAACCTCAACCTGACGGACCACCTGGCCTACCGCACCGTCACGCTGGGCTTCTTGTTCATGAGCCTGGGGATTGTCAGCGGGGTCATCTATTCCAAACACGCCTGGCACGCGTACTGGAGCTGGGACCCGCGCCAGACGTGGAGCTTGTGCACGTGGCTGGCCTACGCGGCGTTGTTGCATGCGCGCTTGACGGTGGGCTGGCGTGGCCGCCGCTGGGCGCTGCTCACCGTGGCCGCCTTTGGCCTGGTGGTGACCGCCAGCGTGGTGCTGGACGTCTTCAAGCTTGGCAAACACTCTGGCACCTATGACTCCCGCCCGGCGGAAACGCAGGGGGAGCGCCCATGACGGATGTGTTGTGCGTGGGCCTCAACCACAAAAGTGCACCGGTGGAGATGCGGGAGAAAGTTGCCTTCAAGGCCGAAGACCTCCCCGGCCGTCTCAACGCCCTGCGCGGCATGCCCGGCATCCGGGAGGCGGTGGTGTTGTCCACGTGCAACCGCGTGGAAATCTACGTGGCGGGCCAGGAGCCCGAAGCCAGCGCGTCCATGGCCACGTTCCTCCACCAGGCCCACGGCGTGCCGCAGGGCACGCTCACCACCCACCTCTACACGCACGTGGGTGAAGATGCCGTGCGCCATCTCTTTCGGGTGGGGTCCAGCCTGGATGCCATTGTGGTGGGCGAGCCACAAATCCTGGGTCAGGTGAAAGACGCGTTCCGCGCTTCCACGGATGCGTTTTGTGTTGGGCCGGTGCTCTCCAAGGTGTTCCACCGCGCGTTCACCGTGGCCAAACGCGTGCGCACGGAGACGGGGATTGCGCAAAACGCGGTGAGCGTCTCCTTTGCCGCGGTGGAGCTGGCGCGCACCATCTACGGCCGGCTGGATGGACGGGTGTGCCTGTTGGTGGGCGCGGGGAACATGGGTGAACTTGCCGCGCGGCACTTTGTGCAGGAAGGCGCCACGTTGTGGGTGGTCAACCGCAGCTATGAGCGCGCCGAAGCACTGGCGCAGACGTACAGCGGCACCGCGCGCGCCTTCAACGACCTGGCGTTGCTGCTGGAAAAGGTGGACGTGGTGCTCACCAGCACCGGCGCGCCGGGTTACCTCATCACCAAGGAGCTGATGAAGCCGGTGATGCGCGCGCGGCGTTACAACCCCATCTTCCTCATTGATATTGCCGTGCCGCGCAACGTGGACCCGCGCGTGACGGATGTGGACAACGTCTACGCCTATGACGTGGATGACCTGGGCCGCGTGGTGGACCAGAACCTGGAGAAGCGCCGCGCCGAGGCTGCGCGCGCCGAAGCGCTGGTGGGGGATGAGGTCACCACGTTCCGCGCGTGGTGGCAGAACCAGACGGTGACACCCACCATCAAGGCGCTGCGCGCCCGCGCCATGACGGTCATGGAGGCCGAGGTACGCAAGACGCTGGGTGGCCTGGGCCCCAACGTGACGGAGAAAGAAAAGAAGAGCATCCAGGCCATGGCCAACGCGCTGGTCAACAAGCTGCTGCACGAACCGCTGGCCACGCTCAAGGATGGCGGCCCGGACCAGGCAGACCTGGCGCAGGCAGTGCGGCGGCTGTTCAACCTCAAGGATGATGACGTGGTCGATGACGCGGGTGGCTCAGCGTCTGAGCCACCACAAGACGCCCGGGCCGAGGCCCTGGCCGCGCTGCAGGAAGCCGAAGCGGCGGAAGTGGCCGCCCCCAAGGCGGTGGTGGCGTGACCCGCCGGCCGTACGCCGGCCTGGCGCTGCTGGTGGGCATGGTCAGCTGGTTGCTGTTCCACGCGCCCGGACCAGCACGCGCGCAGCTGGGCGTGTTTGGCACCGGGGATGACCCGGACGGCGGTGACGGCGGAGGGCTGCTTTCACCGCGGCGTTTCATAGACAATCCCTGGAAGCGTGACGCCGGCAGCGGGGACAGCGGCCCCGGCCTGACCGATATGTTCAAACGTTTCCAGGGCGGCGGTGGCGCGTACCTGAGGGACCGCGCACCGGCCCTGGCAGACCTGGTGGATTCGGACGCCAGTTTTTTGCCCTCCAATGGTGACGGGGGCAGCGGCGGCGGGTTCAACTTCTCCATCCCCAGTTTTGGCGCCAACGTGGATGCCGGTGTGCCGGATGCCGGCCCGGTGGTGGCCCCGGTGGTCCTGGTGGCGCGCCCGTTTTCCCACGTCACGCCCGTCACCGCGTTCCAGGCGCCGCATGGCACGGTGTGGGCCCGCCTGCCGCCAGCGTCACAAACCGCGGTGCTGGCGGCCTGGCCTTTGGACCCAGCCGGCAAACCGGTGGCCGCGCGCATGGACGCGCTCACCAGGGAGCAACGCGCGCTGCTGTGGCGTGGAGCGGCAAGCACCCCCGGTTTTTCGCAGGGGGCTGCGGCATTTATTCTTTCAGACGTGGGAACCCCGGTGGCGGCCCGGCTTGTGGCGTTGGGCGTGCGCAATGTGGCCGGGCAGCGCGTCTTCTACGCGGGCTTTGCCGCGCCGCGGGACGGCGTGCAGCCGGTCTCCCCACGGGTGGTGCTGGCGGCCAGCGGCAACGTGGGCCGTTTTCAATTGCCCCAGCCGCCGCGTGCGCAGGTGGGGCGCGGGGTGCGCGCTTCACTGGCCCAGCTGGCCGCCGTGGGCGGTCTGCCGTTTGGGCGCACCAGGCCACCCCAGGTGGGTGCTGTGGCCATGGCGGTGGCGCGCGCCCCGGGTGGTGGCCGGGTGGAGCTGCAGGTCCAGGAGGCAAACCCGCCAGCGGGCATGGCGCCGCTGTGTTTTGAGGCCACGGTGGACGCGCGGGACAAACTGCTGCGCCACGCTCCGTGGAGCCCGGTGTGTGACCACCTGCCGGTGGCGGCGGTGGATGTGGACGGGGATGGCCAGGATGAGGTGTTGTGGCGCGAGGGCATGACCCTGGTGTTGCGCCGTCACCCGGAGGGCACCGTGTTGGACATGGACCCGCCGGCGGCACAGGACCTACAACACGTTCCATGACCACGCTGCGCATTGGCACCCGGAAATCCCCCCTGGCGTTGTGGCAGGCCGAACACGTGGCCGCGCTGCTCAAAAAAGCCGACCCTGCCCTGGAGGTGGAGCTGGTGAAGATGTCCACGCGCGGTGACCGCATCCTGGATGCGCCGCTGGCCGCGGTGGGTGGCAAGGGACTTTTTGTGAAGGAGATTGAGGAGGCGTTGCTGCGCGGGGACATTGACCTGGCCGTGCACAGCCTCAAGGACATGCCCGCGGTGCTGCCCCCGGGTCTGATCCTGGGCGCCCACCCGCCGCGCGCGGACCCCAGGGATGCGTGGGTCTCACCGCACGCAGCGGGCCCCGCCACGCTGCCGCAACGCGCGCGCGTGGGGACGTCCAGCTTGCGCCGCCAGTGCCAGTTGTTGGCGTCACGCCCGGACCTGGAGATTGTGCCCATCCGGGGCAGCGTGGAGACGCGCCTCAACAAGATTGCGTCTGATGGCCTTCACGCCGTGGTCCTGGCCGCAGCGGGGCTGGAGCGGCTGGGCCTGGGTCACCACATTGCGCAACGGCTGGCGCCGGAAACCATGCTGCCCGCCGTGGGCCAGGGCATCCTGGCGGTGGAGATCCGGGAGTCAGACCCTGCGGTGGCCGCGCGCGTGGCGGTTCTGGAGGACGTGGACGCGCGGCTGGCAGCCCTGGCCGAAAGGGCCATGCTGGCGGGCCTGGGCGGAAGCTGCCAGGTCCCCATTGCGGGACACGCGGTGCGCATGCCGGATGGGCGTTGGTGGCTGCGTGGGTTGGTGGCATCTCCAGACGGCAAACGGGTGGTGCGGGCGGACGCACAGGTGGCGGGCGGCGCCACCGACGGTCAGATGACCGCGTTGGGCAGCAGCGTGGCCAGCACGCTGTTGCAGGGGGGTGCAGGAGCCATCCTGGGTGAACTGGGCATCAGCAGTGGCGGCGGCTGACGGCGCACGCGCGGCGCAGGCTTGAGGTCAGAAAATCTTCTTGAGCTTGCGCTGCAGGGTACGGCGGTCAATGCCCAACAGCTTGGCGGCGCGGGCCACCACACCTTCGCTTTGTTTGAGCGCGGCCTTGATGGTGTCCCGTTCCAGCTCATCCAGGTTGAAGCTCAACGGTGCGCCCGGCGTGCCGGTGGCGGCGGGACGTGGACGGGTCAACAGGTCCGTGGCGGTCTTGAGCAAATGGTCTGCGTCCACCGGTTTGGACATCAACGTATCCGCCCCGTCCTTCACCGCCTCCACCGCCAACGCAATGTCCCCAAACCCGGTGAGCATGATGATGACCGCATCCGGGCGCACGCGCCGGAACCGCGGGATGGCCATGAGGCCGTTCTCACGTGGCATGCGGTAGTCCACGGTGACCAGGTCCACCGCCTGGTCCTCCAGCGCAAACAGTCCCTCCTCCACGGTGGCGGCGGTCCGGGCGGTGACCCCGCGGCGCCGCAGGGCGCTTTGCAGCGTGGTGCGGAACGCATCATCATCATCCACCAGCAGTGCATTCTCTATGCGACGCGTCATGCCAACTCCTGCCCTTGTGCGCGTTGAAGGCTCAACGTCACCCGCGTCCCCTCGCCGGGTTTGCTCTCCAACTGCAACGTGGCACCCATCTTTTCCGCAAGCAACCCGCTCACGTACAAGCCCAGCCCCGTGCCGCCGGAGTCTTCTTTGGTGGTCTGGAACGGCTCGCCCAGGCGCGGCAGCAATTCATCCGTGATGCCCGGGCCGTTGTCCTTCACCGCCACCGCCACGGTGGCACCGTCATCCCACACGTCCACTTCAACACGCCCGCGCTGGTTGTCCCGGCCCATGGCATCCACCGCGTTGGACAACACGTTGGTCACCACCCGGCACAACGCCGCGCGTATCACAAACGCGTGGGTGGGCTGGGCCACGCGAATGATGCGCTCGCCGTGGAACTTGAGACGGTTGAGCTCATTCTCCACGTAGGTGGGGATGAACGCGCACACATCCAGGGCTTCCCGCCGCGCATCCGGGCGCACCGTCCCGCGCAACAGCGCAATGATGTCTGACGCGCGCTGCGCCTCGTCCACCAGCGTGGCGGCCAGCTGGGTCATCTCGGCGTTGTCTGCTTCCTGGCCCATGAGGTTGAGCTCTTTGCCCGCCAGCAGGATGGTACCCAGCGGCGTGTTGAGTTCATGGGCCATGGAACCCAACGTGCGGCCCAACGCGGCCAGTTTTTCGCTGCGGGCCATGGCTTCGCGGAACGTCTCCAGGCGCTGGGCATAGATGAACACAAAAAAGCCGGTGAACACGCCCAACGCGGCCAGGGCCACCATCTCGGCCAGCGTTTCGGTCCGCGCCTCGCCCAAGGCTGCGTCCGCCAGGGACAACGGCTGGGCGGTGGACAACCCGGCGGCGGCCACCACGGTGAGGCCCATGGTGAGAAACAACGTACGGGGCGTGCCCAGGATTCCGGCCAGCACAATCTGGAAGGACAGAAAACACGCAAACGGGTTGGTGACGCCGCCGGAGAACCACAACACGGCGGTGAGCGCCAGGACGTCCTGGGCCAGCTGCACGTCCACCAGCGTGGGCCGTTCCTGGGGGCGCAGTTTGACCAGGATGGTCCACCCCAGGTTGAGCACGCTCAGGATGGCCACCACGGTCAACACCGGGGTGACGTTGAGGGAGGGCACCATCCGGCGCGAGGCCAAGGTGGTGGTGAGCATCCCGGCAATGGCCGCCCACCGCAGGCCCACCAGCCAGCGTGACGGCGCGGTGGGCGCCACAATGCTCTGGCGCGCCAGTGCCAGCACCTTCCTGCCGCCCTGAATGCTCCACGCCATGGGCACCTTTGCCGCCGTGAGGAGGTTGCCCTGTTAGCCCCTGTGGATGTTTCTGTCAGTCAGCGGGCCGGTGCGGGAGCCGCCGGCTGGCGGGCGGCGCGGCGCAACGCGCGGCGGGCGGCCAGCAACAGGAGCACCGCGCCGGGGACACCGGTGAGCAGCACCACGCGGCCCACGGCAATCTCATAAGCCCGTACCAGCGGGTCATAGGTGAAACACCACGCCAGCAACCGGTCCAGCATGGACCCCACGGTTCCGCCTGCGGCCTGCGTGAGTGCCACGCGCAGGTCCAACGGGCGGAACGTTGCACCGTGCAGGGTCTGGAAGAGCTTTCCTTCCGGCGTGAACACAAAGATGCCCGCCGCGTGGGCGTATTCGCGGGTGGATTCTTCCCAGCGGTAGCCAAACCCCACCGCGTCCGCCAGGGTGCGCACCCCGCCGTCATGGCTCACCAGGAAGTCCCAGCCGTTGCCAGGAACCGCGCGGCCCAATGCCTTGAGGTGGTTGTCCCGTTTGGCACTGGCCAGTGCGGCGTCATCCCGCGGGTCCACGCTCACCGTCAGCACGGTGAAGTCCACCCCGGGGGCATACCGCAAGCCGCGCATGCCGTCCGTCAGGCCGTTGAGCACCAACGTGCACAGGTTGGGACACGAATAATATGCCAACACCACCACCACGGGCCGGACGCCGTCCAGGTAACTGCCCAGCGTCACACTTTCCCCGCGGTGGTCCACAAAGGACAACGCCTTGGGAAGCTGCGCCCCCGGCTTGTCCACAATCAGGATGTCCTTGAGGTCCGGTGCCGGCGCGGCAGCGGCGTTTTTGCCACCACCGTCATCATTGGCGTGGGCCAGCGGCGCCCAGCACAACACCATGCCCATCAAGACCAGCATGGCGCGCATGCGGCACCACCAGGCCACGTTGTGAACCCGCGCGGTCACTTCACCGTCTTGAGGTACGCAATGAGCGCCCCAACTTCAGGATCCGTCAGGCCCAGCTGCGGCATGACCGGAGCAAATCCCTTGACCACCTTGGCGTTGGGATTTTTCATGCTCTCAATGATGTACGCCTCATCCGCGGTGATCTTGGTACCGTCGGCAAGCTCTTCGGTGCGGCCAAAGATCCCCTTGAGGCTGGGGCCGGCGCGGGGCGTCATGTCTGCCACGCTGTGGCAGGCCACACAGGCCTTGGCGGCAAAAAGCTGCTCCCCGGCCTTGGCCAGTGCGGCGGCGGCGTCTTCCGGCTTGGCGCCCGGCTTGGGTGCCGCGGGAATGACCACCTTGACCTCCTTGGAGGCCTTTTCGGTGGGGCGCTTGGCCCAGTCACGCACCACCAGTTCCATGGCCCGCTCCACCGGGACGCGCACCACGCCCGCCGAAGTGTCCACGTGCTGGTAGGTGGACAGCTTGGCCACCTCTTCCTTGCGCAACGCGGTGACCTGCACCGGGATGGCATCCACCTGCGCGGCGTTGATGCCCGGAGCCGGACACGCCGTCACCAGACCCAACGCCACCACGCCCACGCCGGCAAGTGTGCCAACGCGCACCAGGCGTACCAAAGAAGCAAACGTTTCCATGGGCGCCCTCCTCACGGGTTGTCCACCAGGTACGTCTCAGCGAGACGGGGGTCCTTGATGGGATAGAGATTGTCCTTCTGCGCCCGCATGGCCAGCCACACCGCCAGCACGCCCACCGGGAACAGCAAACCACCCAGGTCCATCCAGTGCGGCTTGAAGCCGTCTGTCAGGATGTTGGGCATGATGAGCCAGTACAGGTCCACGTAGTGCATGAACAAAATCCACACCGCGCCAATGGACAGCGCCACCTTGCTGCGCTTGGCGGTGCGGGACATCAACCAGCAGAACGGGACAACAAAGTGGCCCAGCGCCAGAAACACGCTGACTTCCTGCCAACCGTGGGACTGGCGGTGCACAAACCACATGGTCTCTTCGGGGAGGTTGGCGTACCAGATGAGGAAATACTGGCTGAACGCAATGTACGTCCAGAACGCCACAAACCCGAACATGAACTTGCCAATGTCATGCTGGTGTTCGGTGGTGGAGACCTTGTTGAAGAAACCACGGCCCTGCAGCTGCACCGTCATGAGCGCCAGCGCACTGAGTGCCGCCAACATGCTGCCGGCAAAGATGTAGACGCCAAAGATGGTGGAGAACCAGTGCGGGTCCAGGCTCATGATCCAGTCAAACGCCGCAAAGGACAGGGACAGGCCAAACAAGGCCACCGCCGGCGCGCTCATCCCCTGCATCTTGAGGGTGAGTTCCTTGTCCCCGGTTTCATCCTGCTTTGTGGAGTTGTTGCGGAAATAGAGGCTGAGTGCCGTCCAGATGGCAAAATACAACACCGCGCGAATGTAGAAGAACGTGGTGTTGAGGTAGCCGCTCTTGTGCACCAGGATGGCGTCCTGCTTGGCTTCTTCGCCCATCCAGTGGTGGTAGAGGTCATGGGAGAACAGCACCACCGGGAGGAACAACACCGCCGCCACGGGAAGGATGCCGGCCAGCCACTCCATCTGACGGCGGGCCGCCACGCTCCAACCGGCGCGGGTGAGGTGCTGGATGATGACAAAGAACAGCCCGCCCAGGCCCAGGGTGAGCACGTAGATGAAGCCCACCAGGTAGCTGAAGGCAAAGCGGTGTTTGTCTGCCGCAAAGCCGGCGCCCGCCAGAAGAACGCCCAACCCCAGCACCGCATACGCCACGGTGTTGAGCTTGCTGCCGGCGGCCTTGTCCAGGCGTGCAATGTCCGCCGCGGTGTTTGCTGCGTGCGCGCTCATCACATACCTCCCGGAGCAATGTTGCCCCGCAATTCGGTGGGGACATCTTCCACCGTGGCGTACTGGCTGCGGTTGAGAACCCGCACCCAGCCCACAATGCTCCAGCGGTCATCCGTTGGGATTTGCGCGGCATAAGACGGCATGTTGCGCACGCCCTTGGAGATGGCGGTGAAAATCTCCCCGTCACTCATGGCGCGCACGCGGTCACTGTTGAGGTCCACCGGCACGGGGTAGCCGCGCTGGATGACCACACCTTTGCCCCCGCCGGTGCGGTCATGGCAGGGCGCGCAATAGATGTTGTAGCGGGACTGGCCGCGCACCAGGCGGTCATGGGTCATGTCCACCGGGGCCACGGCCACGTAGTGGTCCTTGTCTTCTTCGCCCTTGTAGTAGCGGTCATCCGCCCGCTCCTGGCCCTGGGCCACGGCCCCTTCCACCATGGGGCGCATGGCGCGCCCGTCGGCAAAGAGGTCCTTGGAGATTTCTGCCTGGGGCAGGAACTTCTGCTGGTAGTCCATGTCCGGGACAATATGGATGGGCGGCTTGCTGCTGATGTCCCCGCGGCATCCCACCACGGCGGCCAGGATGGCCAGGCAACTCACAATGCGGTTCATGGCTCCACCTCCACCAACTCCTTGCACCCGGCGCCTTCCAACAACGCGCGCGTGCGGGTGGAGTCATAATTGGGGTCCTTGGCCTCCACGCTGATGAAGAACAAATCATCCGTGGCGCGCGGGAAGTTGGGGTGCTGCATGGTGGGATGGAAATACGTGGGCAGGCTGTTGAGGCCCCACATCCCAAAAAAACACCCAAACGCACTGAGCAGGATGGTGAGCTCAAAGGTCACCGGCACATACGCCTGCCAGGGGAAAGTGGCCTTCCCGGCAATGTTCATCACGTAGTCATACCCAAGCGTCCACCACTGCAACAACACGGCGGATGAAAAACCCACCACCGCGCACGCCAGCACCAGCCACGGCAAGCGCGAAGGAGAGGCTCCCATGGCCTTCTCCAACCCGTGCACCGGAAACGGCGTGTGGGCGTCAAACTTCTTGTACCCGGCGTCACGCAGGGATTCGCACGCGTGGAACAACTGCGCGGGCGTCTCAAAATACCCCACCATCCCAAATGGGCGGGCGTGAGAATCAGTGGCCATGGGCAGCCTCCGCCTTGTGCGCTCCACCTTCATTGCCGTGGTGGTGCGGGTTGGCCTGCGGCATCACGCCCTTGACCTCACCAATGGCAATGGCGGGCAGGAAGCGCAGGAACAGCATGAACAGCGTCATGAACAAACCAAACGTGCCCAGGAAGAACGTCATGTCAATCAGGCGCGGCCGGAAGTAGCCCCAGGAGGACGGCAGGAAATCCCGGTGGAGGCTGCTGGCAATGATGACAAACCGCTCAAACCACATCCCAATGTTCACAATGATGGAGATGATGAAGGACAGCGTCAGGTTGGTGCGGAACTTCTTCACCCAGAAGAGCTGCGGGAACAACACGTTGCAGCTGATCATGGTCCAGTACGCCCAGGCGTAGGGACCAAACGCGCGGTTCTTGAAGACAAACCCCTCGTATTCATTGCCCGAGTAGTAGGCAATGAAGAACTCCATGCCGTACGCGTAGCCAACCATGGTGCCGGTGGCGACGATGATCTTGTTCATGTTCTCCACGTGCCGGACGGTGATGAGGTGCTCCAGGTTGTAGGCCTTGCGGGCCACCAACATGAGCGTGTTCACCATGGCAAACCCGGAGAAGATGGCGCCGGCCACAAAGTACGGCGGGAAGATGGTGGTGTGCCAGCCGGGCAGGTTGGACACGGCAAAGTCAAAGGACACAATGGTGTGCACGCTGAGCACCAGCGGCGTGGAGAGTGCCGCCAACATCAGGTACGCGCGTTCGTAGTTGATCCAGTGACGGTGGCTGCCGCGCCAGCCCAGGGCAAAGATGCCGTAGAGGATGGCGGCCAGGCGGGTCTTGGCGCGGTCCCGCAGCGTGGCAAGGTCCGGCACCAGGCCCACAAACCAGAACAGGATGGACACCGTGGCGTAGGTGGAGACCGCAAACACGTCCCACATCAACGGGCTGCGGAAGTTGGGCCACATGTTCATCTGGTTGGGAATGGGGAACATCCAATACGCGGCAAACCAGGGGCGGCCGGTATGGAACAGCGGGAACTGCAGCGCGCAGAGCACCGCAAAGATGGTCATGGCCTCGGCGGCGCGGTTGATGGACGTGCGCCACTTCTGACGGAACAGGAACAGGATGGCGCTGATGAGCGTCCCGGCGTGACCAATGCCGATCCAGAACACAAACCCGGTGATGTCCCAGGCCCAGGAGACAGGGTGGTTGAGACCCCATTCACCGGTGCCCACGCCCACCAGGTCTGCCAGGGAGGCGCCAAACACGCCCAGGATGGTCAGGGAGATGAAAAACCCGGCAATCCAGGGCTTGGGGGTGGGCATTTCCACCACCCGCGCCACACTCTCGGTGATGGTGCTGAAGCCGGGGCTGTCACCCAGCACCAGCGGGGCGCGTTGACCCGGTTCCTTGTCCAGGATTTCCTGGTTTGCAGAAGTGAGCGTGCTCATGCGTCAAGCTCCGGGTTGGGGTTGCGAACCCGCGCCAAATACGTGGTCCGGGGACGGGTGTTGAGCTCTTCCAACAGCGCGTAGTTGCGGCCCTGTTGTTTGGTCTTCACCACATCCGCCGTGGTCATGGCCAGGTCACCAAAATGGATGGCGCCGGTGGGGCAGGTCTGCTGGCAGGCGGTGATGATCTCCCCGTCCTTGAGCTCGCGTGCTTCACGCTTGGCCGCAATCTTTCCTTCATTGATGCGCTGCACACAGTACGTGCACTTCTCCATGACACCGCGCATGCGCACCGTGACGTCCGGGTTGAACTGCATCTTGCGCAGTTCCTCAAACCCTTCCTTCACAAACTGCGCGGGCTTGTCTGCGCGTTTGATGGCGTTGAAATCCTTGTCATACGCGTGGAAGTTGAAACGCCGCACCTTGTACGGGCAGTTGTTGGCGCAGTACCGCGTGCCAATGCAGCGGTTGTACGCCATGTCATTGAGCCCTTCCGGGCTGTGGGTGGTGGCGGCCACCGGGCACACCGTCTCACAGGGGGCCATCTCGCACTGCATGCACGGGATGGGCTGGAAGATGGCGGTGGGCTCGTTGAGCTGCATCTCGGTGTGGCTCATGGTGAGCGCACCGGGGGTCTTGGGCTTGTCCGTCACGTAGTAACGGTCCACCCGGATCCAGTGCATCTCACGGGAGAGGGACACCCCAAACTTGCCAACAATGGGGATGTTGTTCTCTGCCTGGCAGGCCACCATGCACGCGTTGCAGCCAATGCACGCGTTGAGGTCAATGGCCATGGCCCAGCGGTGACCCTTGTATTCCCATTCGGGATTCAGGTTCACCATTTGCGGCAGCTTCACCGCCTTCTGGGCAAACGCGGGATCCTTGTCAAACTCCGCCTTGGTGCCTTCCCGGGCCACCGGGCGGCCTTCCATGACGTGGTGTTCCTGGGTGCGCGCCAGCTTGTGTTTGTCCCCGCCGGCCTTGGCCACCTGTGCGCCGGAGACCGTCCACGGCGAGTTGCTCTGGCGAACCGCGTAGGTGTTGAACCCCACGCCCACGCCCACACGTCCCACCGCCGCACGTCCCTGCCCCAACGTGATGGCCACCGACTCATCCGCCTGGCCAGGCGCGTAGATGCAGGGCAGCTTGATGGACTTGCCGCCCAGGGTCAGCGTCACCATGTCACCTTCGGTGAGGCCCAGCTTCTGCGCGGTGGCCACGCTGAACCACGCGGCGTTGTCCCAGGTGAGTTTCACCATGGGGTCCGGCATTTCCTGCAACCAGCCGTTGTTGGCAAAGCGGCCGTCCCAGGCGTGGCAGTCCGGGTGGAAGGTCACTTCCACGCCGTCACCGCCCTTGTGTGCGCCCACCGCGGCAGCAACATCCGCCGGCTTGGGCTCCACCGCCTCGGCGGCAAACGCGCTTTGCGCCACCAGGCCGTCATGCAGCGCCTTGCGCCAGGCCTTGTCTGCTTCCAGGCCGTACTGGCCCTTCCACGCCGCCTGCACCAGGCCGTAGGCCTTGGCGGTGGGGTTGCCCAGCAGGGCGGCAAGCACCTCGGCGTCTGTCTTGCCGCCAAAGATGGGGGCAATAAGCGGCTGGGTGATGCTCACCGTGCCATCCAGCGCGCGAACATCCGACCAGCTCTCAAACGCATGCGCCGCGTTGATGTGCCAGCCGCAGGCCTCCCCGGTTTCATCCTGGAAGAGGCCCAGGTGGAAGGTGTGGGGCACGCCGGCCAACGCCGCGCCAAAATCAGCGTCGGACGGGGCGGTGAAGACGGGGTTGCCGCCCAGCACCAGCAGCGTGTCCACTTCCTTCTTCTTGAGTGACTCGGTGAGCGCCAGGATGGAGGCCGGACCTTCTGGCGCGTCCACAAAGGGCTTCACGTACGTCACGGTCTTGCCCACGCCTTCCAGCGCGTTGTTGAGGAGCGCGGTGATGGCGTGGACCACCGGCGGCTGGTTCTGGCCGGCCAGCACCAGAGCGCGGCCCTTGTTGTTGGCCAGGTCCTTGGCAACGGCCTTCACCCACTTGCGGGCGCTCTCAAACTTTGCGCCGTTGAAGGACGCCACGGCGCCAGCCAGCTCACCCAGGTTGATGCCATGGGAGGTGGACAGCTCGCGCGCCAGGGCAAACGCGTATTCGGCCACATCCCGTGACGGGATGCGCAGGCGGTGGTCCGCGTTGGCCCCGGTGACGGTGAACGTGGACTCAGCAACGTAGAGCCGGGCCATGGTGGCGCCGGCTTTTTCCGCGGTGCGGGACTGCGCAAAGCCGCGTGCGTTTTTGAGTGTGGACCCATCCGTCTGCAAAAAGTCCGCTTCCAACGACACAATGACGTTGGCCGCGGCCACGTTGGCCACGGGCTCCAACGCCTTGCCAAACGCCAGCTTGACGCCGTCCCGGATGTTGTCCCGGTGCAACGGCTCAAAGCGGTGGATCTTGGCGGCGGGGAAGGCCTTTTGGACCTCGTCCAGTTGCGCCTGCAGCGTGGGGGAGCGGTGCGCATCCGTCAGGATGGCCAGGCCCTTGCCACCGGCGGCCTTGAGGGCTTCACCGCGGGCCTTGAGTTCCCCGGCCACGGCGTCCCAGGAGGATTTTTGCTTCTTTTGCGCGGGGCTGCGGCTGCGGTCCACGTCATAGACGTCCAGGACCATGGCCTGCAGGTACGCGTTGGAACCGCCCAGGCTTTCTGGGTGGCGCGGGTTGCCTTCCACCTTGGTGGGGCGCCCTTCATGGGACTCCACCAGCAGGCCCACGGCACTTCCGGCCCACGGCACGGCGGTGGCGTAGTACTGCGCGTTGCCGGGGACCAGGTCCTCGGCCATGCGAACGTACGGGAGGATCTTCTCCTCCGGACGGCGGCAGGCCACCATCCCGGCCAGACCGGCGGTGGCGCCGGCCAAAGACAGGAAGCTGCGGCGGGAGACGGGATCCAGGACGCTGGCGTCATCCTGCAAAAATTCGCGGGATTCAGCCTGTTGCAGGGAGGCAGGTTGCAGCGCTTCTTCCACGCTGCGCCACTGCATCTTGCCAGAGGTGTCCTGGCCAAACGTGTAGGGGACGCGTTTCATCGGTGGCACCCCGAGCAATGCACGGGAGGATTGACCTCCCGGCCTTCATCCACGGTCTTCCACGGCTGGGGGGCGTTCACCTGTGCAGGGTTGGGCCGCCAGGCCATGTTGGTGACGTCATTCTTGGAGCGCAGGTGCTCGGTGGGATTGCGGTGGCAATCCAGGCACCAGCCCATGGACAGCGGCTGCATCTGGGTGACCCGCGGTTGCTGGTCAATGCGTCCATGGCAGGACGCACAGCCCACGCCGCTGGCCAGATGCGCGCTGTGGTTGAAATACGCGTAGTCCGGGAGGTTGTGGACCTTGATCCACGGCACCGAGGTGTCCTTTTCCCAGCTCTCACGCACCGCCGCCAGCAAGGGGCTGTCCGGCTTCACCTTGGTGTGGCAGTTCATGCACGTCTGGGTGGCGGGCACCGCCGCAAAGCTGCTGCGCTCCACGGTGTGGTGGCAGTAGCGGCAGTCCATGCCCAGTTCACCGGCGTGCAGCTTGTGGCTGAACTCCACCGGTTGAACGGGCTGGTAGCCCACCTCAGTGTACTTGTTGGTGAAATAATACCAGACGCCACCAATCAAGGCTGTGCCACCGGGGCCAATGACCCCAAAAAACAGGATGGGCAACACCTTGTTGGACCATCTGGGGAAGATGAACCGCTGCATGAGCACGCTCTCCCGCGGCCAACCACGTCAGACCACACCATCCAGGACACCGACGGGAACAACCCCGGCGGACCTGAAAGGCGCGGCTATATGCAGGTGATGGGGGGGGGCGAACAAGCACCAGAGCGCCGCAGCGCTGCGGCAAGTTGCCGCGCGGGGTGCGGCACTGCCTGGGACCCAATGTGACGTTAGGGAATGTGGGACGCTTTGCCCCGGTGGGACGCCCCGTTTGCGCCGTGATGAGGGCGGGAGGCCGGCTGGAGCAGATCTGCGGCGGCGGCGCCACGGGGTGTCACCAAAGGTGGCCACACCCCGCGGCGTGCCGGGTGGTTCACTCGCCGTCGGCTTCGGCTTCTTCGGTCTGCTGGGCCGCGGCGGCCTCTGCGGTCTCCAGCGCCTCATCCGCCTTGGCCTTGGCATCCTCCAGGTCGGCGTCGGCCTTGGCCTTGGCTTCTTCGGCCTTGGCTTCGGCGGCGGCAACGGCCTCCAGGTGCTTCTTTTTCGCCTCGGCGCGGGCCAGGGCGGCCTTGCCCTTCTTGCCCTTGCCGGCCTCCTTCTTGGCGGCCTCCACGGCCTCCTTGGCGCTCTTCTTGGCGGCCTCAACCTTCTCCTTGGCGGCCTTCTTGACGGCGTCCAGCTTCTCCTTGGCGGCCTTCTTGGCGGCGGTGGCCTTCTCCTTGGCGGCCTTCTTGGCGGCGGTGGCCTTCTCCTTGGCGGCCTTCATCTTCTCAGCCTTCTCCTCCTTGGAGGGCTTGGCCTTGGCATCCGCGGCGGCGGGCGCCTTTTCGGCGGCTGCCTTGTCGTCCTTCTTTTCCTCTTTCTTCTCTTCGGCTTTTTCAGCAGCCTTCTCCGGCTTGCCCTTGCCTTCTGGCGGGTCCGCCAGGACGGGGGACGCGGCAGCCAGACCAAAACCCAACACGGTGACCAGGACCTTGCGCATGTTTTTGTGCTCCAGGGGGTGGCGGCACCTCAAGCGGCGCGGCAGCCACGGGAGCGTTCCATACCCTTGCACGGGGGGCCGGCGTCCATCCCACACCGCGTGGGCCATAACCGCGCAGAACCCCGGCGCGTAACCAAAGCATCCAAGAGGTGTCCACAAAGGAGGCAACACATGCGTGCGGGATGGTGGTTGGGATTGGCTGGGGTGACGGGAGTCCTTGCAGCGCTGATGTTCCACACGCCGGCCTACGCAGCGTCTGGGATTCCCGCGCCCAAACAGGACCTCAAGGAGGGCACCGGGCCGGCCACGGTGGTGCTTGCCGGCGGGTGTTTCTGGTGCGTGGAGGCGGTGTTTGAGGAGTTGGACGGCGTCACGGCGGTGGTGAGCGGTTACGCGGGCGGGAGCAAGCTCACTGCCGTCTATGCGGTGGTCTCCTCCGGCGCCACCGACCACGCCGAAGTGGTCCAGGTCACCTACGACCCACAGCGCATCTCCCTGGGCACGTTGCTGCAGGTGTTCTTCTCCACCCATGACCCAACCACGCTCAACCGCCAGGGCCCGGACGCGGGGCGCCAATACCGCAGCGCGGTCTTCTACGCCGATGAAGCGCAGCGCAAACTTGCCGAGGGGTACATCAAACAACTGTCTGACGCCGGCGCGTTCAAGTCACCCATTGTGACCACGCTGGAGAAGCTGGACGTGTTCTACCCCGCCGAGGCGTACCACCAGGACTTTGTGAAGCTCCACCCGGACCATCCCTACGTGCAGGCGTGGAGTGTGCCCAAGGTGAAGAAGACGCGTGAACTTTTCGGCGCGCGCCTGAAGAAGTGAGGGGGTTCAGCCGTGCGCCAGCATGCGCTGCGCGGCGCGCGTGTCTGCGTTGACCATGCGTGCCCGCGCCAGGTGGATGACCCGGTTTTCCAGGATGCGCGCGCCTTCCCGGGAGAGGTTGAGGCGGCGTCCCACCTGGCTGAGCGTTTCTGGCGCCGGGGCCAGGATGCGCTTTTCCACAATGACGGCCACGCG
>Ga0154020_10003168_pt1 | contig 19907 bp, 16 predicted proteins | sample Klosneuvirus_201_FD_109709 | JGI IMG/M metagenome (GOLD analysis project Ga0154020, IMG submission 109709) | Active sludge microbial communities from wastewater, Klosterneuburg, Austria - Klosneuvirus_20160825_MG | ecosystem: Engineered > WWTP > Aerobic digester > Activated sludge | place... | reverse complement strand
TAGAGCACGGTCTTGCGGTCGCAGCCGTGGGCCAGCAGGTGGTCGAAGATCAGGTTCAGCGTGGCCCAGGTCTTGTGGGCTTCGCCATCGGGCAGCCGCACGCGGCTGACCTGGCGGTGGCGGGGCGCGAGCGCTGCGGCCAGCGCGTCGCCGTACAGCGCGTCCACCGTCGGGTTGCTGACGATGACGGCCTGCGCCGATGCGGGCAGGCCCTGCCAGCTGCCGGCGCGACCCAGCAGACCGCCGTCGATCAGGATGTCGTAGCGCGCATCGGGCGTGGTCACCGTCACGGTGCCTGCAGGGGCAGCAGTCATGGCGGGAAGTTTAAGCCGCACCCCTGCACGGCCGCAGACGCGGCAGGGGCGGCTTCAGGCCGGGCCGTGGTCGATGGCCGACGGCACCTGTGCCGGGTCGACGAGGCCGGCCAGTTCCAGCTGCATCAGCACCATGCTGGTGAGCGAGGACACCGACGGCCGCGCGCCCTCGACGATGAAGTGCGCCGTGCGCCGGTACAGCGGGTCGCGCTCGCGGTAGAGCTCGCGCAGCCGGGCCTGCGGCTCGGCCACTTGCAGCAGCGGGCGATGGGTGTCGTGGCGCAGGCGCCGGTACAGCTCTTCGGGCGAACTGCGCAGGTAGACCACATGGGTGCGCGAATGCAACGCGTCACGGTTCGACGGCCGCAGCACCGCGCCGCCGCCGGTGGCGATCAGCTGCCCGGGCTGCTGCGTCAGTTCGTCGACGATATCCTGCTCGACGTCGCGGAAGGCCGCTTCACCGTGGGCCGCGAAGTAATCGCGTATCGGCATGCCGATGCGGTGTTCGATCTCGGCATCGCTGTCGACGAAGTGCAGGCCGAGCTGGCGTGCCAGGTGGCGCCCGACCGTGGACTTGCCACAGCCAGGCATGCCGACGAGCGAGAGGCTCACCTCCTGCCGGTCAGGGCACGAGAACGCAAGCTCCGGGGGTCGCAAGGGCTTGCGCAGTTGGCAGCAAACCAAACGGGCTGACACGGCCAGCCGGAGGTGCAGGCGAGGCGAAGTCTTCTGCCGAGCCTGGCACGATGAACTCAACCGAGGTGCTGGACTCGGTACCAGACACAGTTGCGGAAGCAGTCAGTTTCAGGCGAACCCAAGGCGCGTAAGACTCAGCATAGGTCAAAGAGATCGTCGCGCGGCCGTTGGCCGTTTGCACATTCCCTGGCGATACGGCTATGACGTTCCCGGGCCACAAGACACGGTCACCGTTGTCGTCCTCGCCCGGGTCAAGGATGCCGTTGCTGTTGGCGTCCTCGTTGCGACACTGCCAAATGGGCGCGACGTAGTCCCAAATACCGGGTGGATCGTAGTAGACCAGTTCGCCGGTGCGGTAGTCGGTCGGAATCGCCTTGATCGTGAGCGTCGCGCCGTTCACCGCGATGCCGTTGGAGTCCGTCACGTAGACAACCCAGTCCTTGCGGTAAGTCTGCGGATCCAGGTTTGCGATGACGTTGCCGGTACCCAAGGCGATGAACAGGGCCGTCTGATTGACGGTGAGCGATGCCTGGCCGTTCACCGAGGGTGCTGAAGCTACCGCAGCACTAAGCACGACGCCATTGTTCGCCGTGCTCTCCGAGCCAGGGCGGTACGCCACGCTGGCCTGTCCGCTGGCATCAGTGGTGGCTGACGCCTGCAAAAGGTTGCCGCCGCTGGGGTCTACGACACGACTGAAGTTGACGATCTGTCCTTGCACCGGGTTGCCCGACACGTCGGTGACTTTGGCCAAGACCTGCACCTGGTTTGCCGTGCTCGTGCCGATGTTGGGCGCTACAGCCGTCGGGGTCACCTGAAGGACGAGCCGGTCAGGCACCGTTGCGACGATCACGATCGGGAGTGTCGTGCTGGTGCTGGTGCCTCGTACCGTAGCCTGTATGGTGACAGGCCCGGCGGAAGACGAGGTCAGACTGACCGTGGCTTCGCCGTTGGTGTCGGTGGTGGCTGATGCAGCGCTCAACGTGCCGCCAGTTGCGGCGAAATCGATGATATTGCCGGACAGGGGTGACACACCCTCTAGCCGCACTCGCACTGCAATCGCGGTGTTCACGGGCACACTGGTCGATGGCGCAGGCGAGACGAAGGCAAACGTCTGACCGCTGATGACCAAGGCAGGCGATGGCGACACGGATGCACCAGCGCCCGCGAACACCAGCGCGTCGGTTCCCGCCGTTGTGGCGGTGTACGCGTACCGAACCTGTCCGCTGGCGTTGGTGGCGGTGCCATCAGTCGCCACGAGTGCATTGCCCAGGGAACTCGACGCGGTAATTGCGACGCCCGAGACCACGTTGCTCTTCGAGTCGGTCACCACCACATCAAAATTGGTCGTCGTGCCCCGAATGAGCGACGAAGGTCCCGAAAGTGTCAACCGCGTGCCGGATATCGGCAGCGTGAGCACACTGGTCACTGTGCCAGCAGAAACGGTCACGACAGCCTGCCGATTGGTCTTGTCGGACCCGGAGGAAATCGACGCCGTTGCCGCGCCGGAACTGTCGGTTCTTACGCTCGCTCCACTGAGGATCCCTGTCGTCGCGCTGAAGTTCACGGGAACGTTGGGCAGGGCGTTGTTGTTGGTGTCCTTGACGAACGCACGTATCGTTACGGCATCGCCTCCGGTGCCTATGCTTGTGCTGCCGGCAATGATTTCAATGGCAGTCGGTGTAGTGCCGCTCGTGCTGTTGACGACCTTCAGAATCGCGGTGGCTGTAATTCCATTCGCGACGGCGGAAACTGTGATGTCTCTGTTGGTCTGGTCAGCGCCGATGCCGACATTCGCGACGATCTGACCACTAGCGTCGGTAACCGAGCCCAGCGTCCCCTGAAGCGTCAAGACCGCGCCGCTATTGGCGGACACTGTGATGGCGGCTCCCGGAAGCGCGTTTCGATTCGCATCCAGCGCAGTGATCGTCGCCGTGACTGTGCCGACTCCGGTGTTCGGAATCGTCGGTGCGGAGAGGACGACAGTGATGTCGCTGACAGTAGGCCCCGTGTTGCCACCGCCAGGTGTCGTGCCGCCGCCGAACGTGGGTGTACCTGCACTTCCGCCCCCGCCGCCACAGGCGGCCAGCGTCAGCACGGCCAGGATCGAGAAGAGTCGTCGCAACGTCGTCATGTTTGTTCCCTGAGGCAGCCCCGTGTCTGTTTGTGGCTCGGCAGTGGATGCCAGCTCAACGCGCAGCAGACCGGTCGGTCACGATCTTCGGCGTGATGAACACCAGCAGTTCGGTCTTGCGGGTGCTCTTCACGCGGTTCTGGAACAGGTAGCCGAGGTAGGGAATGTCACCCAGCAGCGGTACCTTGTTCACCTCGGTCAGTTCGTCCTGCGTGAAGATGCCGCCGATGACCACGGTGCCGCCGTTTTCCACCAGCACCTGGGTCTTCACCTGCTTGGTGTTGATGGCCGGGCCGGCAGCGGTGAGGGCACCGCGGCTGTCCTTGTTCACTTCCAGGTCGAGGATGACGTTGCCTTCGGGCGTGATCTGCGGCGTCACTTCCAGGCGCAGGCTGGCCTTCTTGAACTGCACCGAGGTGGCGCCGCTGGACGTGGCCTGCTGGTAGGGGATCTCTTCGCCCTGCTCGATGCGCGCCTTGGTCTGGTCGGCGGTAATGACGCGCGGGCTGGACACGATGTTGCCCTTGCCCTCGGCCTCCAGCGCCGACAGTTCCAGGTTCAGGAAGCGGTTGGCCGTGGCGCCGAACAGCGACAGCGCGAAGGTGGCCGCATTCGTGCCGCCGAAGGCCGTGGCGTTGGCCGGGAAGTTGATGAACTGGTTGTCGGCGTAGGTCGAGGTGCCACCCTGGCCGGTGGTGGTGCCGATGGCGGCGTAGTTGCCACCGATGGCGATGCGGTTGTCGCCGCCGACGCCGTAACCCGGTGTGCCGCCGCGCACCCCGCGCAGGTCGGAACCGCCCAGCTTCACACCCAGGGCGCGGCCGAAGGTGTCCTCGGCCTCGACGATGCGGGCCTCGATCAGCACCTGGCGCACCGGGATGTCGATCTTGGCGATCAGCGCCTGGATCTCTTCCAGCTTGGTCGGGATGTCGTTGACGAAGAGCTGGTTGGTCCGCATCTCGAAGATCACGCTGCCGCGGGGCGACAGGATGCGCGTGGACTGGTTGCCCGCGGTGCCGCCTGCCGTGGTCTGCCCGGTCAGGCCCTTGGCCACTTCCTCGGCCTTGGTGTAGTTGAGCTGGAAGGACTGCGTGCGCAGCGGTTCCAGTTCGGCCACCTTCTTCTTGGCTTCGAGGTCGAGCTGTTCCTTGGCGGCCAGTTCGTCCTTGGGCGCGATCCACAGCACGTTGCCGTTCTTGCGCACGCCCAGGCCCTTGCTCTGCAGGATGATGTCCAGCGCCTGGTCCCAGGGCACGTCCTTCAGGCGCAGGGTGACCGTACCGGTGACGGTGTCGCTGGTGACGACGTTGAAGTTGGTGAAGTCGGCGATCACCTGCAGCAGCGCGCGCACCTCGATGTTCTGGAAGTTCAGGCTCAGCTTCTCGCCCTGGAAACCCGGGCCCTGCGTGAGCTTGTTGGGGTCGACCTTGACCGGGCGCACTTCCAGCACGAACTGGTTGTCGCTCTGGTAGGCGCTGTGCTCCCAGGCGCCGGTGGGCTCGACGACCATGCGCACCTTGTCGCCGGTCTGGAAGGTGGAGATGGTCTTCACCGGCGTGCCGAAGTCGGTGACGTCCAGGCGGCGGCGCAGCGTGTCGGGCAGGCTGGAACGCAGGAACTCGACCACCAGGGTCTGGCCCTGCTGGCGGATGTCCACGCCCACCTGCGTGCTGGGCAGGTTGACGATGACGCGGCCCGAGCCGTCCTGGCCGCGGCGGAAGTCGACATCACGCAGTGCCTGCGGCGTGGTGTTCTGCGGGGCGGCGAAACGTACGGTCTGCTCGGCACCGGCCGCCGCGGGGGCGGCCTCGGCGACCGCGGGGCCGGCGGTGTCCAGGATCAGCAGCAGCACCTTGCCCTGCACCTGCGCGCGGTAGCCCGAGGCCTGCTTCAGGTTCAGCACCAGGCGCGAGCGGTCGCCCGCCTGCGCGACGCTCACCGAACGCAGGTTGCCCTGGTTGATGTCGACCGTGTTGCGGCCCAGCGCGTTGCCCACGCCCGGCAGGTCGATGGCGATGCGCGGCGGCGCCTGCACCGAGAAGCCGTTCGGAACGGCGGCCAGCGGTTCGCTCATCTCGACGCGAACGACCTCGGTGCCGGCCTGCTGGCTGCTGGTGATGGACTGGATCGTGTTCTGCGCCCAGGTTGCAAGCGGCACGAGCAGGGCGCCGGCGGCGGTCAAGGCAGCAACGGCGGCTCGCCAATGCGACATGGTGCGTATCTCCTGAAAGGTCTTCATCGCGCCCTCTCCTGCAGTTGCAGCGTGGCGGGGCGCTCGATCATCTCGCCGCCGGCATCCATGACCAGTTCGCGCAGGACGATCTCGGTCTCGGCAATCTTCGTGATCAGGCCGTAGTTCTGGCCCAGGTGGTCACCCACCTTCACCTGGTAGAGCAGGTTGTCCACGCGCAGCAGCGCAAAGGGCTGCCCTTCCCGGTTCACGCTGCCCACCATGCTCATGCTGTCCAGCGGGTAGGACTCCAGCGGTTCCTTGCGCCGGTTCAGTTCGGCCGCCAGCAGGGAATTCGGCTGCCGCGCCTCTTGCTTGAGCGCCACCGACAGCTTCTGTGTGCTGAAGGGTTCGACGGCCTGGGCCGCCGTGTAGGGCTGCGGGTCGAAACGCTTGGGCGGTTGCAGCGGCGGCACGTTGGGCTTGGCCTCGCGGCGCTGCTGCTCCATCCAGCCGCGCAGTTCGTCGTGGTCGGCGCTGCAGCCGGCCAGCAGGGCGGCGGCGAAAAGCGCCAGGCCGATGCGGTGGGCGGGGCGCGTCATTTCGCGGCTCCTGGTGCGCGGGCGGGCGGCTTGCGCTGGGCCGCGATCTCGCTCGCGTCGAGGTAGCGGTAGGTGCGCGCGGTGGCGTCCATTGCCAGCATGCCGGTGGCGTCGCGCGGCCCCACGGGCGTGAGCGTGAGGTTCTGCAGCGTCACGATGCGCGACAGGTTGGCGACGTCGGCCGCGAAGGAACCCACGTCGTGGTAGCGGCCGGTGACGCGGATGGCGATCGGCAGCTCGGCGTAGTAGTCCTTGACCTGGATCTGCCCGGGGCGGAAGAGTTCGAACTGCAGGCCGCGGCCGAGCCCGGCCTGGTTGATGTCGGACAGCAGCGCGTCCATCTCGGCCTTGCCGGGCAGTTGCTTCTCGAGCTGCGTCACGTATTCCTGCACCTGCAGCTTCTGCTTGCGGTACTCGCCCAGGTTCACGGCCTGGCCCAGGCGGTCCTTGTAGACGGTCTTGAGCTGGGGTTCCTTCAGCCGCAGTTCTTCGAGTGCGTCGGTGGCCGTGGACAGCAGCAGCGTCCAGCCGGCGCCGATCACGACCACGCACGCGGCCAGCCAGGTGGCGATCTTCGGCAGCGGCGGCCACTGCCCAGGTTCGTTGGGGTTGAGGCTGCGAAACTGCGAGGCCGCGTTCTCGACGAAACCGGTGACGTCGAAGCTTTGTGTGGATGGCTTGGCCATGGTGCCCTCAGCTCGCTTTCACCGGCGCGGCGGCCGTGGCGGGTGTGGCGCCCGAGGCCGGCACCCCGGGTGCCGCGGCCTGCTGCCGCTTGATCGTCACGCGCATCGAGAAGTCGAACAGCCGACGCTGGTCGCGCGCACCGACCGCGGCGTTCGAGGCCCGGATCTCGACGAGGTCGGGCCGCTCCAGCCAGGTCGAGTTGTAGAGCGCGTTGCGCAGGAACTCGGAGACCCGTTCGTTGGTCTGCGCCACGCCGGTGATCGACACCACCTGCCCGTTCTGGCGGATGCTGGTGAGGAAGACCCCCTCCGGCGTCTGCTGCACCAGTTCGTTGAGCAGGTAGACCGGCACGTTGCGGTCGTTCTGCAGGTCCTCGACGGCCTTCTTGCGTGCGTTCAGCGCGTCGATCTCGGCGCGCAGCGTGGCGATGTCCTTGATCTGCGCGTCCAGGCGCGCGATCTCGGCCTGCAGGAAGGCGTTGCGCGATTCCTGCGCCGAGGCCATCTGCTCCAGCGCCGAATACCACACGCCGACGATCAGCACGCCGGCCAGCGCGCTGGCCGCGAGGCCGACGAAGTAGGCGCGTTTGCGCTGGCGCCGCTTTTCCTCGCGGTGCGGCAGCAGATTGATCAGGATCACTGGAGGAACCTCCGCATCGCCAGGCCGCAGGCCGTCAGGTAGGACGGCGCCTCGCGGCGCACGCGGCTCTCGCGCACCGCCGAGCCGAGCTGCATCTGGTCGAAGGGGTTGACGACGCTCGAGGCAAAACCCGTGAGGTCGGTGACGCGGTCCTTCAGCCCCGGCAGCGTGGCCGTGCCGCCGGCCAGCATCACGTAGTGCACCTTGTGGTGCGGGGTGCTGGTGAAGAAGTACTGCAGCGCGCGGCCGATCTCCTGCGACAGGCTGTCGACGAAGGGCGCGAGGATCACGCTTTCGTAGTCTTCCGGCAGGTCGCCGCTGAGCTTCTTGACCTCGGCTTCCTCGAACGAGAAGCCGTACTGGCGGCTGATGAGCTGCGTGAGCTGCGAACCCCCGAAGGCCTGGTCGCGGTCGTAGAGCATCTCGTCGTCGCGCAGCACCTTCAGGCTGGTGGTGTCGGCGCCGATCTCGAACAGCGCCACCAGCGCGTCGCGCCCTTCGTTGGGCAGCGTGGCGACGACGCGGCTCATGGCCATGCGCGAAGCGTGCGATTCGATGTCGAGGATGGCGGGTTTCAGGCCGGCGGCTTCGGCCAGGCCCTGGCGGTCCTGCACGCGGTCGCGGCGCGAGGCGGCGATCAGCACCTCGACGTCGCCCGCCGAAGTGGGGCTGGGGCCGACGACGCAGAAGTCCAGGCTCACTTCATCGAGCGAGAAGGGGATGTACTGGTTGGCCTCGGACTCGACCTGGATCTCCATTTCCTCTTCGCGCAGGCCGGCGGGCAGCATGATCTTCTTGGTGATCACGGCCGACTGCGGCATGGCCATCACGACCTGCTTGGTCTTCGTGCCGCTCTTGCTGACCACGCGCTTGACGGCCGCGGCGACCTCGTCGAATTTCTCGATCTGGCCGTCGGTGATCCAGCCCTTTTCGAAAGGCTCGGAGGCAAAACGCTCCAGCACGTATTCACCGGTGGCCGTCTGGTCGAGTTCAACCAGCTTGACGCTGGACGAACTGATATCGAGGCCGATCATGGGCGGGTATTTCCGCCCCAGCAATGTGTCGAGAAAACCCAAGTCCCACACTCCCCAGCCCTGCGGCCTTCAATCGTCGAGAACCCGAAAAGAGCCCCAGGCTTGTTAAGAAGTTACTTCAATGCTAGCAGTAAAGCCCTTGTATACCAAAGAAAAAGCCGCCCGGCGATCCCCCGTGTCGTTGCCATTCCCTGACGCTCGGGGGCCAGTTGAAACAAGCCGCAAGGCCCGCCGCTATCGGGCCCACATCTGCCCCGCGGGCCTCGGCCGGAACGGCCGCCGCCCCGCGGCCCGACCCCGCCCGGGATGGGTGTCGAGCCCGGGGGCGGGCTTCCTATAATCTTTCGGCCCGGATGACGGGTTCTTTATGACCCCGCCCGAGCCCCAACGAAACCCCGCTGAAACACCTGAACGCCCCCCGGGGCGCGCGGGGCTGCTGCATGTCACGCTGCGCGGCCTGGGCTGGGTGGCCGGTCTGGCGGCGGCGGCCGTGCTGGGCCTGCTGCTGGTGGTGGGCGTGGCGCTCGCCGTGGCCTATCCCAACCTGCCCGATATCGGCAGCCTGGCCGACTACCGCCCCAAGCTGCCACTGCGCGTTTTTTCTGCCGACGGCGTGCAATTGGCCGAATTCGGCGAGGAACGGCGCAATTTCATGCCCATTGCGGAAATCCCGCAAGTCATGAAGGACGCCGTGCTCGCGGCCGAGGACGCGCGCTTCTACCAGCACGGCGGCGTCGACTACAAGGGCGTGGCCCGGGCTGCGCTGGAAAACCTGCGCGACGCGCGCAGCCAGGGCGCCAGCACGATCACGATGCAGGTCGCGCGCAATTTTTACCTTTCGACTGAAAAGACCTTCACGCGCAAGATCTACGAGATCCTGCTGGCGCTGAAGATCGAGCGGCTGCTGCGCAAGGACCAGATCCTCGAGCTGTACATGAACCAGATCTTCCTGGGGCAGCGCGCCAGCGGCTTTGCCGCGGCGGCCGAGATCTACTTCGGCAAGAAGCTCAAGGACGTGACGGTGGCCGAGGCCGCGATGCTGGCCGGCCTGCCCAAGGCGCCTTCGGCCTACAACCCGGTGTCGAACCCTAAGCGTGCCACGCAGCGCCAGCGCTACATCATCGACCGCATGTTCGAGACCGGCTTCATCACCGAGGCCCAGCACGAGGAAGCGCTGGCCGAAAAGCTGCGCTACCGCACCCAGAGCGACAGCGCCGCGCACGCCCAGTACGTGGCCGAGACGGCACGGCAGCTCGTGTTTGCCCAGTACGGCGACGACACCTACAGCCGCGGCCTCAACGTCCACCTGACGGTGAACGCCGCCGACCAGATGGTCGCGTACCGTGCGCTGCGCAAGGGCCTGATGGACTTCGAGCTGCGCCAGGTCTACCGCGGCCCCGAGGCCTATGTCGACCTGCCCGCCGACGCCACGCTGATCGATGCCCGCGTGGCCGAGGCACTTTCGGACCACCCCGACAACGACGACCTGCGCGCTGCGGTGGTGCTGGAGGCCGACCCGCGCAAGGTCGTGGCCATGCTGCAGTCCGGCGACACCATCACCGTCACCGGGGAAGGCCTGCGGCCGGTGACCTCGGGGCTGTCACCCAAGGCCGGGCCGAAGACGCAGATCCGGCGTGGTGCCGTGGTACGCGCCTACCGCACACCCTCGTACGCCAAGGGCGCCTGGGCGCTGACGCAGCTGCCCGAGGTCGAGGGCGCCTTCGTCGCGATGGACCCGCGCAGCGGGGCCGTGCGGGCGATGGTGGGGGGCTTCGATTTCCATCGCGGCAAGTTCAACCATGTCACCCAGGCCTGGCGCCAGCCCGGTTCCAGCTTCAAGCCCTTCGTCTACTCGGCGGCGCTCGAACAGGGTTTCACGCCAGGCACGGTGGTCAACGACGCGCCGCTGTTCTTCGACGCCGGCGCCACCGGCAGTCAGCCCTGGGAACCGAAGAACTACGACGGCAAGTTCGACGGGCCGATGCCCTTGCAGACGGCGCTGGCGAAATCCAAGAACATGGTCTCGATCCGCGTGCTGCAGGGCACGGGCCTGGACTTCGCGCAGCAATGGGTGCAGCGTTTCGGTTTCGACGGCGGCAGGCATCCCCCCTACCTGACGATGGCCCTGGGCGCCGGGTCGGTCACGCCGATGCAGATGGTCAGCGCGTACAGCGTGTTCGCCAACGGCGGCTACCTCACCGCGCCCCAGCTCATCCAGCGTGTCGTGGACCAGAAGGGCAAGGTGGTGCTCGAAGTGCCGCCGCCGGTGCTCGACGAGAGCCTGCGCGCGCTGCCGGCGCGCAACGCCTTCGTGATGGGCTCGCTGCTGCAGGAAGTGGCGCGGTCGGGCACCGCCGCGCGGGCGCAGGGCACGCTGAAGCGGCCCGACCTCTACGGCAAGACCGGCACCACCAACGATTCGATGGACGCCTGGTTCGCCGGTTACCACCCGACGCTGGCGGCCGTCGTCTGGATAGGCTACGACACGCCGCGCAAGCTGGGCGACCGCGAAACCGGCGGCGGCCTGGCACTGCCGGTGTGGATCGAGTTCATGCAGCACGCGCTGCGCGGCGTGCCGGTGCAGCAGCCCGAGCCTCCCGAAGGTGTCGTGCAGGAGGGCCCGTACTGGGTCTTCGACGAATACGCGCATGGCCAGGGCATCACCAGCGTCGGTCTGGGCGACAAGATTCCCGAGGCGCCCACCACCGAAGAGCGCGGCAGCATCCTCGACCTCTTCAGGCGCTGACATAAGGCCCCCAAGCTCGCTGGCGCTCCACGCAACGCCAGAGGCGTTGCTTGCTTGGCCGTCCAAGTCCGCGCAGGCGGACTTGGAGCCGCGGCCTGCACCCCCCCGAGGGGGGCGAGCCGGACGAAGAACAGTCCCTGCGGACTGTTCTTCGCCTGCGAGCGCCCGCGGCGTCCCCGCCGCGGGCTGTCCGCCGGCGGCCCGGCGAAGCCGGTTCCGCGTCGGGAAGCTTGGTCAAAAACGGAGCGCGAGGCCACCCTGCAGGCTGGCGTGCTGTGAAAGCGCGGCGATGAACTCGCTGCCGTCGCGCGTGTCGCACCACCGGCCATCCGCCCACCGGTAGTGGAAGCCGCCGGCCTGCGCCGCCATCCACACCTCGTGCAGGGGCGGCTGGGTGTTGATGATGATCTTGCTGCCGTTGGGGAACGTCAGCTCCAGCAGGCCGCCGGTGCGGTGGGTGTCGATGTCGATGACATCGTCCTGCAGCCAGCGGTCGGCCGTGGCTTCGATGCGCGCCTGCAGCGCGGCGGTTTCGCGCTGGTAGTCGGCGTCGCTGAGCGCCGAGTGGGCAGGGGCCGTGCTCATAGAATCCTTCGCATGCAGAGGCGTGACGGATCGAGTTTAGCGGCGCGTGTGTCCACCCCCTTGCTGGCGTGGGTGGGCATGGCCGCCATGGTGGCCGCATTGGCGGGCTGTGGGCAAAAGGGCCCGTTGAGCTTGCCGGCGAGCACCAGCGCGGCTTCCGCACCCGCGCGATGACGCTGCCCGGCGCCCCCTACCTGGCCCGCGAAAGCGGCGAGTTGCGGCTCGAAGGCCATGCGCTGGCCGACCTGGCCGCGCGTTTCGGCACGCCGCTGTACGTGTATTCGCGCGCGGCGATGCGCGACGCCTTCCAGGCCTACGAACGTGCGCTGCAAGGCCGCCGCCACCTCGTCTGTTATGCCATGAAGGCGAATTCGAACCTGGCGGTGCTGCAGACCTTCGCGCAGGCCGGTGCCGGCTTCGACATCGTCTCGGGTGGTGAACTGGCACGCGTGCTGGCGGCCGGCGGCGACGCCAGCCGTGTCGTCTTCTCGGGCGTCGGCAAGACACGCGCCGAGATGCGCCAGGCGCTGCAGGCCGGGGTGCGCTGCTTCAATGTCGAGAGCCAGGCCGAGCTCGACACGCTCAACGCCGAAGCGCTGGCCCTGGGCTGCCGCGCGCCGGTGAGCCTGCGCGTGAACCCCGACGTCGACGCCGGGACGCACCCCTACATCTCCACCGGGCTGAAGGGCAACAAGTTCGGCATCGCGCACGGCCAGGCGCTGGCCGCCTACCGCCACGCCGCGGCGCTGCCCGGTCTGCATGTCCTCGGGATCGACTGCCATATCGGTTCGCAGATCACGCAGCTGGCGCCCTACCTCGACGCACTCGACCGCCTGCTCGACCTGGTCGAGGAGGTCGAGGCCGCGGGCATTCCCATCCACCATGTCGACGTCGGCGGCGGGCTGGGCATCACCTACACCGACGAGACGCCGCCGGTGGCGTCCGAGATGGTCAAGGCCCTGCTGCAGAAGCTGGACGCGCGCGGCCACGGCCACCGCGAACTGCTGTTCGAACCCGGACGTTCGCTGGTCGGCAACGCCGGCGTGCTGGTGACCGAGGTGCTGGTGCTCAAGCCGGGGCAGGTCGACGACGGTGGCCGCAACTTCTGCATCGTCGACGCGGCCATGAACGACCTCATGCGGCCGGCGCTCTACGACGCCTGGATGCGCATCGAGCCCTGCGTGCAGCGCCGCGATGTCGCGCCGCACACCTGGGACGTCGTCGGCCCGGTGTGCGAATCGGGCGACTGGCTGGGGCGTGACCGCCGTCTGGCCGTCGAATGCGGCGACAAGCTGGCCGTGCTGTCGGCCGGCGCCTACGGCATGGCGATGGCCAGCAACTACAACACGCGGCCGCGGGCGGCCGAGGTGATGGTCGACGGGCCGCGGGTGCATCTCGTCCGCGAGCGCGAGGACGTGCGCGCGCTGTTCGCCGGCGAGCGGCTGCTGTAGGCCGCTTGCGGGCCCGGCCCGGAAAAGCCATCGGGCCCCAGCGGGGCCCGATGCGAGGGACAACCGGCCGGTGGCCGGAGTCGATCAGAAGCGGTGGCGGATGCCCAGCGCCAGGCTGGTGGCGTCGTCGCCGGCCTTGGCCGTCACGCCGCCCAGATAACCCGCGGCACCCGGCGCCGCCTGACCCAGGCCGCTGTTGACGAAGCGCGTGGCCACGGCGTTCACGTCGGTGCGCTTGGACAGCGCGTAGCTGTAGGCCACGCCGTAGGACACGGTGTCGGCGTTCGCCGCCCGCTTGTCGTCCATCTTGCTGTAGGCGACGTAGAAGGTGTTGGCACCGGTCACGAGCTTGTAGCCGATGTGCATCAGCGTCGCATCCTGCTTGAAGGCGTTCACGTAGGCGCCCTGCACGACCGCCGCCGTGGCTGCACCCACGCTGGGCGTGACCAGCGCCGCGATGCCCGACAGGCCGGTCGGGTTGTCGTCCTCGATCTGGCCGTACAGCGCCGACACCGAACCCGGGCCCAGGGCCACGGTCGCGCCGAACACGGTGCTGGTCAGCGACTTGGCGCCACGTTCGTTCTCGCGTTCGTTGTAGCCCACGCCGACCGAGAACGCCGGGGTCTTGTAGATGGCATTGACACCGAGCAGCTTGCCGGTGCTGGCCGAGCCTTCCGCAGCGGCAGCCATCAGCGCGGCGGAGAAACCGCCAAGCTGGATGCGGTAGGCCAGCGCGTTGCTGACGCGGATGTCGACCGACGACGGCAGCGAACCCACCTGGCCGGCGGCCAGGCTGGACTGCGTCTGCATCGTGTCGAAGGTGGCACTGACCTCGTAGGCCGGCGTGTACTGGCGGCCGGCGAGGATGGCGCCGACGGGCGTCACGAGGCCGAGGTAGATCTGGCGGTCCCAGAAGGCGCCGGCCAGGTTGACGCCGACGGTATTGCCGATGCCGCCGGAGACGGCGTTGACCACCGGCTGCAGTGCATTCGGCAGGCCCAGCAGCGCGGCCTGCGAAACACGGTCAGGCAGCTGCGAGCCCGACTGCGGGCGGTTGGTGCTGGTGCCGTTGTCGGCCTCGATGCGGGCTTCGGCGGTGAACAGTGCGCGCCAGCCGCCACCCAGGTCTTCGGTGCCGCGGAAGCCCAGGCGTGTGCCGTCCATGATGCCGCTGGACAACTGCTTGACCGAGCCACCCTTCAGGCCCGAGACCTGGGACACACCGACGTCAAGGATGCCGTAGGCGGTGAGGCTGGACTGTGCGCTGCAGGCCAGCGCGGCGCTGGCAAGGGCCGTGAATGCAAAGGTCTTCTTCATGGTGGCTGTAGGTCTCCGTTACGCCCGGGGGCGCCATGACAATATTTTGCTGCGCTGTCGTTCGGCGGGGATGCACTTGTTGCGTCGGGTCCACAGGCGGAATCCCTCGGCCGTGAAGGGGTCATGCCCGCGGCCGGTGCCGCGTCGGTCAGCTCAGTGCAGCTCGACCGGTCCGTACCAAGAGGCGGCGCGGGAACGGGTGTTGTCGCTGTCGGTCATCACCGCGATCGAGGCTAGCGCACCGGGCTCCTCGCCGAAGGCCAGGCGGAAGTCGGCGGCCAGGTTGCGCCGGTGCTGGCGCCAGCGGCGCAGTTCGGCCGGGCCCGAGTCGACGACGATCTTGCGGATGCGGTCGCTGCGCGGGTTGACGATCACGCTGCCCACGGGGGCCTGGGCGTCCCAGACGTACATCAGCGTGGCGTAGGGCGGGCGCTCGCCGGTCAGCGCCTCGGCCAGTTCGAAGAGGGCGCGCGTGCGCATCGGCAGGCGCGAGGTGTCGCCGCCGAAGGCGAACATCACGCGCGCCGGGGCGTCTTCGCGCGCCGCGTCGGCCACGCTGCCGCCGGCGACCAGGTCCTGCACCCACCACGAGAAGCTGACGTCGCCCAGCGTGTCGGGCGGGCGCTGCACATGCTGCCTGTACATGCTGGCCGAAGACTCGGACAGGGCGGCCAGGGCGACGCGCCCGTCCTTGTGTGTCCAGCGGTAGCGCGTCGCCTCCTTGCCGGGCAGGGCGACGGCATGCCAGCCGTCACGCGCCGGCGCCGGCGCGCTGTCGGCGTCGACCCCGGGCGGGGCCACGGGCGGCGCGGCGCAGCCGGCCAGCAGCAGGGTGGCCAGCAACGGGCCGCAGAGGCGAAGGTGCATGGTGTTCGGGTCTGTCCGTCGCGCAGCGCTGGTTCTGGGGTTCCCAAAAAATTGGCCGCCCGAAGGCGGCCAACTGGAAAGCTGCAATGCACCCGTTGCCGGGCGCTGCCGGATCAGAAGCTGTGCGTGATGCCGAACTCGTAGCCGGTCGAGCTTTCGCCGCGACGCATGCCGGCCGGGCCCGCCGAACCGGCGGTGTAGTTGCCGCCGGCAGTGGCATTGCCGTCGTTGTTGACCTTGCCGTAGCTGGTGTACAGGGCGGTGCGCTTCGACATGTTGTAGACGTAGCCGACACCGAACATCGTGGCGTCGTAGTTGGCGCTGCTGCTGTCGGCCTTGGTGTACTGCGCCTTGAAGGTGCCCTTGCCCACCGGGACGGTGAGGCCGACGGTGATCAGGTCGATGTCGTTGCTGGTGGCGCCAGAGGTGTACTCGCTGTTTTCGTAGCCGAGCACGACACGGGCGAAGCCCATGTTGAAGCCGCCGCTCACGTTCATCGTCTCCATCTCGCCCACACCACGCTCGGTCTTGCCGTAGGCGGCACCGAGGCTCAGCGGGCCGGCGGCGTAGCCGAGGCGACCACCGACGTACTTGTCGCCCGTGCCTTCACCGGCACCGACGTTGATCTGGCCGGACAGGCCGCCCATGGCGGGCAGGAAGTACATGATCTGGTTGTTCGTGCGCACGGCCGTGGCGATGCTGCCCTGACCCAGGAAGCCGGCGCGCAGGTTGGCCGTGGTGGCCACGCCGACGTAACCCCAGATGTCGGCTGCGCCCCAGTTCGTGTAGGTCGGGGTGAAGTCACGGCCCAGGCGCAGTTCACCGAAACCGCCCATCAGGCTGACGGTGGCGCGGCGCGCGAAGTTGAAGCCGGTGCCGCCGGTGTCGGTGTCGACCTGGCCTTCGAGCCAGAAGCCGGCACGCAGGCCGCCGCCGAGGTCTTCGATGCCGCGGAAGCCGAGGCGGCTGGTGGCGCCACCGCCGCTGACCAGCGAGTTGTACGAACCGGCCGAGCCGTTCTTCGTGTTGCGGGCAGCCGCATCAACGATACCGAACAGGGTGACCGACGACTGAGCCGAAGCCACGCCGGCGAACGCGGTCAGCGCAGCCAGGGCGAGCAGGGATTTTTTCATTGCAGCAATCTCCTAAGTTGAACGAGAGGTCCCGATCAAGGTGCTCACCCGGCAAGGGGCGGATCAGGCCAACCTCCTACGCGGAAGTTAACCGCTATTGCACCAGACGCCCGCACCCCTTGCCAGCGTTCGGACACGAAAACGCCGCAGCCCGTTGTGTGGCCACAACGTTGCCTGCGCTGTCATGCAGAGGTCGCTCCGCTATGCTGACCAGCCATGGAAACCACCGACCGCCTGCTGTCCAGCCTGGACCACGCCCTGCGTACGCTTTCGGGTGCCGTGCACGCCGCGCGGCCGCTGCCGCCTGCCGCGGCCGACGACAGCGGCCTGGACGACGAAGCCCGCCGCCTGTCGGGCGCGCTGATGCGGGTGAACCACGTCGGCGAGGTCTGCGCCCAGGCGCTCTACCAGGCCCAGGCGCTGACGGCCCGCACGCAGGAACTGCGCCAGCAGATGGACCACGCGGCGCGCGAGGAGACCGACCACCTCGCCTGGACGCAGCAGCGGCTGGCCGAACTGGGCGACCGGCCCAGCCTGCTGAACCCGCTGTGGTACGCCGGTGCCTTCGGCATCGGCCTGCTCGCCGGGCGGCTGGGCGATGCCACCAGCCTGGGCTTCGTCGTCGAAACCGAACGCCAGGTCGAGCAGCACCTGGCCGGCCACCTCGATCGCCTGCCGCTGCAGGACGAGCGCTCGCGCGCCATCGTGCAACGCATGAAGGAGGACGAGGCGCGCCACGCCGACGACGCGCTGGCCGCCGGTGCCTCGGCATTGCCCGCGCCGGTACGCTGGCTGATGCGCGGCGCGGCGCGCGTGATGACGACCACCGCCCACCGCATCTGAGGCGGCGCGCCGGCCGCCCCGGCGCCGCGGCCCCTCAGGCGTCCAGCAGTTCGAAGCTGGTCGTGATCTCCGCCGTCTTGCCCAGCATGATGCTGGCCGAACAGTAGCGTTCATGCGACAGCGCCACGGCGCGTTCGACGGCCGAGGCCGGCACGCCGCGGCCGCTGACGATGAAGTGCAGGTGGATCTTCGTGAACACCTTGGGGTCGGCCGGCGCGCGTTCCGACGTCAGCTTCACCTGGCAGCCGCGCACGTCGTGGCGGCCGCGCTTCAGGATCAGCACGACGTCGTAGGCCGTGCAGCCGCCGGTGCCGGCGAGCACGGTCTCCATCGGCCGCGGCGCGAGGTTGCGGCCACCGCCGTCGGGTGCGCCGTCCATGGTGATGAAGTGGCCGCTGCCGGTCTCGGCGACGAAGCCCATGCCGGTGCCCGGCATCCAGTTGATGGTGCATTCCATGTGTCTGCTGCCCCTTGTTGGCGCACCGCCGGGCGGTGCGTCGAGTGTTTGGAGTGGTGCCACTAGACACTGCGGCAACAGGCATATTGCAGCGCAGCAATCCAGTGCTATATTGGCTTCATCGGTGGTCGTTCAGCAGACCACCGGCCGATTGTCTCCTCCACCTCCAACAACGGTGGATTCGGCCCGGGGCCCCAATCCCCGGGCCCTTTTTCTGTCTGCGCCCGCCCGGCGGGCCGCGCCAGAGCCCGGCTTAACATCCGCGCCTTCCCCGGACCGAGCCCCACGATGCCCGCTGGCAAGACCCCGCCCAAGAGCCCGATGACCGCGCCGGCGGCGCGCACCGTCACGGCCAGGGGCCAGCGCATTGCATCGGCCTACCTGAAACGGGTGCTGACGGCCCGCGTCTACGACGTGGCGCGCGAGACGGCGCTGGAACCCGCGCGCAACCTGTCGCGCCGCCTCGGCAACGCCGTGCTGCTCAAGCGCGAGGACCAGCAGCCCGTCTTCAGCTTCAAGCTGCGCGGCGCCTACAACAAGATGGTGAACCTGGCGCCCGAGGCGCTGGCGCGCGGCGTCATCTGCGCCTCGGCCGGCAACCACGCGCAGGGCGTGGCACTGGCGGCGAAGCGGCTGGGCTGCCGTGCCGTGGTGGTGATGCCGGTGACGACGCCGCGGCTGAAGGTCGACGCGGTGCAGGCGCTGGGCGGCGAGGTCGTGCTGCACGGCGACAGCTATTCCGACGCCTACACGCACGCGGTCGTTCTGCAGCAGGTGCAGGGCCTGAGCTTCGTCCACCCCTTCGATGACGCCGACGTCATCGCCGGCCAGGGCACGGTGGCGATGGAGATCCTGCGCCAGCACCAGGGTCCGCTGGACGCCGTGTTCGTGGCCATCGGCGGCGGCGGCCTGATCTCGGGCGTGGCCGCCTGCATCAAGGCCGTGCGGCCCGAGGTGCGCGTGATCGGCGTGCAGACGGTCGATTCCGACGCCATGCTGCAGTCGGTGAAGAAGGGCCGGCGCGTCACGCTCAAGGACGTCGGCCTGTTCTCCGACGGCACCGCGGTGAAGCTGGTGGGCGAAGAGACCTTCCGCATCGCGCGCGAACTGGTCGACGACTACGTGGTTGTCGACACCGACGCCGTCTGCGCCGCCATCAAGGACGTCTTCCAGGACACGCGCAGCGTGCTCGAACCCGCCGGCGCCCTGGGCGTGGCCGCCATCAAGCAGTACGTGGCTACGCACAAGCTGAAGGGGCAGACGCTGGTGGCCATCACCTGCGGCGCGAACATGAACTTCGACCGCCTGCGCTTCGTCGCCGAGCGCGCCGAGTTCGGCGAGCAGCGCGAGGCGCTGTTCGCGGTGACCATCCCCGAGGAGCGCGGCTCCTTCAAGCGCTTCTGCGAGCTGATGGGCCCGCGCTCGGTGACCGAGTTCAACTACCGCATCGGCGACGCCACGGCCGCGCATGTCTTCGTCGGCCTGGCGATCCAGCGCCGCGACGAGGCCGAGCGCATCGAGCGCAGCTTCGTCAGGCAGGGCTTCGCCACCGTCAACCTCACCGACGACGAACTGGCCAAGGAACACGTGCGCCACATGGTGGGCGGGCGCAGCGAACTGGCGCGCGACGAGCGCCTGTTCCGCTTCCAGTTCCCCGAGCGGCCGGGCGCGCTGATGCGCTTCCTGGCGGCCATGCACCCGGGCTGGAACATCAGCCTCTTCCACTACCGCAACCAGGGTGCCGACTATGGCCGCATCCTCGTCGGCATCCAGGTGCCGCGCGGCGACGAGGCGGCCTTCGATCACTTCCTGCGCACGCTGGCCTACCCCTGCACCGAGGAGACGCGCAACCCCCTGGTTGCGCTGTTCCTGAAGTAGCCGGCCGGGACGGGCGCCCCGGCGGCGCTCGCTACACTCGCCGGCCATGGCGCAGTCGAACCGTTCGCTGGTCAACCCGACCACCAACCCGCAGCTCGAAAAGGCCCTGCGCGCCAAGCTGCAGCGGCGCAACGAGGTCGGCGGCAGCCTGGGCGAGCTGGAGCCGCTGGCGATGCGCATCGGCCTCATGCAGAACACGCTGCGGCCGGGCTTCACCGAGCCGCAGCTGCTGATCTTCGCGGGCGACCACGGCATCGCCGTCGACGGCATCCGCGAAGATCAGCAGCTGCGGCTCGGTGAAGCACGGCCGCAGCGTGTTCTGCATGAGGCCGATGCGCATCGCCAGCGGCTCCAGCT
>Ga0154020_10003166_pt1 | contig 19917 bp, 10 predicted proteins | sample Klosneuvirus_201_FD_109709 | JGI IMG/M metagenome (GOLD analysis project Ga0154020, IMG submission 109709) | Active sludge microbial communities from wastewater, Klosterneuburg, Austria - Klosneuvirus_20160825_MG | ecosystem: Engineered > WWTP > Aerobic digester > Activated sludge | place... | reverse complement strand
GAGCGCCTGGACGACCTTCAACCATTCCTCGATGACTACAACTTCGTCCGCCCTCACACTGCCATCGGCAACCGTCCGCCAGCCTCTCGCCTGTAAACAACGGTGATGGGAACTACAGCTAGGTCAGCTTCGTGCGCGACACCCGTTGTCGTCGCTACCCGCGAGGCTGCGTGACACAATTTGAGTCCGCCGGCTGATCTAGTCGGCGGAGTGCGTCCGCTCTGTCGCGCACAGCGAGGAGGTGCAGGGTGTCTGACACCAAGGGCAGGTACAGCATGCGGGCTGGGCGTGAGGGTCCCGCGGCGTACTCGCGCGTTGTGGGCTTGTGGGCGCCAAGCCGCTTTGTCACTGGGTCGGGTATCGACGTCAATGCGTTCGTCTCCGACATCAACGAGAAGATTCAAAGCCGAGGCTTCATTCTCTTCGACGGGCAGATTCTGACTCGGCCGCTCGACACCACCCAATCTATCGAAGAGATCTTCGAACCTGAGGTCCCGAGGGCCGAGTTCAAGGGCCATGAGTGGCGTGTTTGGAAGTTCGCACCGGACGATGGGATGCGGAGCGAGAGGGACACGGCCAAACCTGACTTTCCAACTCTGCGTTGGGAAGTGGTCGAAGAGCGGCTGCCACAATGGCCTCCCTTCGGCGGCGGAGTCGCCACCATGCCGGCTCAAGCCAAGCATCAGGAAGAGATTCAGGAGTCTCTGAAAAGGGACTTGCCAATACCTGAGCGCCGCCCGTGGACAGCGGAGCAACGCGCTTATTTTGGACTCGACCAACCGTATCAGATGGGGGATGAAGGCGACCGCTTCACCTGGTCGCACATCATGACTCAAGTAGTCGGTCCCTACCTAGAGTCTGACGAACTGATTGCGGGCCTCGTACACGGCGGTCTTGACAACTATCCCTTCTATTGCCCTTGTCATTCCGCAACCGTGGTCTACACGACTCGCCAGCGGCTCATTTGCATGTCTTGCGGAGCGACGCACGCTGTCCTCCGCCAGCCACCGAACTTCGTTCCACCGCAGCTGCTGACGCCGCGGGAGTGGGACGAGTTCTTCGACGACAAGGGGAGTCGCCACTACGAGGAGGTCGCCCTGGCCACGGTCGACTTCCAGGACATCGAGCACGTCGAAATGATCTGGACGACAGACCAGTGGGAGCAAGCTTCAGACGAGTTCGTGTTCTTTGCTCGATCATCCCCAGAAGAGATACAGAGCGCGATCCGTGGCACGGAGGCCGATCCTTTGATCTTCCTCGAGGCCGGATGGGAGATAGTGGATCAGCCGCCGCCGCCTGCGCTGCAACTCATGGAGAGCTCGATCGACGTGGGCCTTGATAGAAACGCACAGCATGCCTTTGCCGAGGGGGTGTCCGAATTCCTAACCTCTTACGTCCACCCGGAGCGGCTGGTCCATGCGATCCCGCAGCTATTTCGCGCCATCGAACTGCTTCTCAAGATGCGGCTAGAGGCCTTGGATCCTCATGGCCTCGCGGATGAGCCGAATAACCCAACCGTCCTCGCGCGGCTCGCCGGCCAGAGTGTCGTGATTAGCGGCGACGAGGTCGAAACGGTCGCCCAACTGCGGCGGCTGCGTAACCGACTCCAGCACGGCCACGCCAGCTTCAACCACAGAACTGGGCTGGCACTGTGCCGTCAGGCCGTAGTCTTCGTCGACCGTTTCGTAGACGAGGAGTTCGATATGTGGACGGGAGACGCCATCTCCGGCTCGGATTGGCAACGTTTACTCGAGCTTCCGGAAGTGGCTTCCCGAGCTGCGCGAATCGCGGAGGCCCGCTTAGAGCGCTTCCGCTCCCACCCGGAGGCCGAGATCACCGTTTGTCCGTGGTGTGGGCACGCTGCCATGCTGCGGTCGCACCCCTCGACAGGGGCGTCTTGCGTGTACTGCGGACACGTCCCGGTCATCCACGACGCGGACTGAAGCTGCGCCGCGCAGAGCGGGGAAGGAGCAAGTGACGCCGAGTTCAGGCGCGCGAACCTGATGGACCTACTCTGGCTTGTGACGAGGTCGTGGGCCAGGCTTGCGCGGCAACGGGAGAAACGACGCACTCGGCTGCCGAGTGGCGATCAGAGCTGACTTGACGGTGGCAAGCCGGTAGCGCCGCAGCAGTGCTGCGATTTCCCCCTGGTTTGACGAGGCATTCAAGATTAGGGCTGCAATCAATTCCTTCCGAGTGGTCCTCTCGCCAGCCTCCTCGGCGAGCGCGACTAGAGCGTCGACACGGTCGCTGAGCACCGCGGGGAGCGCGAGCCCAACGCGCTGTTCTGGACAGTTGCGCAACGGAGCGGCCTCAGCAGCTTGGTTCCCATCAGTCATCTCGCCATCCTGGCTACAATGTACTTCTGACGCGCGTTTCGTACACTTGGAGAAACCGTGGCCATATGGGGGTAGTGCAATGCCATCTCGCTCGCGGGTGGGATCGTCTCCGATTGGAGGGGCTTCGGCAGATGTGGGACTCCTCGGCACCGTCGCGACCCAAGCTGGGGGAAGTATCGGCGCGCCCCTCAGCCAGATAGTCAACTCCCCGAACTTCCTCCTGGCGACGAGGGACTCCGGTTACCGGACCACCTCACTTTCGATCGCGGAGTTAATCGACAACTCCCTTCAGGCTGGCGCGACGACGATCGGGGTCGTGGTGAAGCTGACGGAGCGGGAGCGGCATCCGATTGAGATTCTCGTAACGGACGATGGAATCGGGATGGATGTCGATTCCCTGTCTGCCTGCCTCTCATTCGGCGGATCCACGCGTTTTGGCGATCGCTCCTCCTTGGGTCGCTATGGCATGGGATTGCCTAACGGTGCCCTGAGCTGCGCCCGCAGGGTAGAGGTCTACTCCTGGCGCAATCGGTCCGTGCATCGGGCTCACTTCGATCTCGACGAATTCCTCGAGCGCCCTAGTCACCATCTCCCCGAAGTTGAGGCAGTCGAGCCGCCGGCATTCATCCCGGGCACGGAGCGCGGGACTGTCGTCCGGCTGCAACGGTGCGACCGCGTTCCCTTCAAGCGTCCATCGACGCTCGCGGCGCGGCTGCAGCAGGACTTAGGCCGGATCTACCGGCGCTTCCTCTGGGACGGCGTGGAGATTCAGGTGAACGGGGCCGTTGTTCGCCCCTCTGATCCTTTGCTGCTCGCCACCGATGGGCCCGAGCCCATGGCGAGGCCGTTTGGGGACCCCCTTGTCTATCGCTTGACCACGGATGCGGGCGAGGGAGGAGTTGAAGTTCGATTCACGGAGCTGGCGCTGGAAAACCTGCACAGCTTGTCGGTAGAGGAAAAGAAGAAGCTTGGGATCACGGGAGCTCCTTGCGTCTCGGTGCTGCGCGCGAATCGCGAAATCGACCGCGGATGGTACTTCATGGGTGCCAAGCGACGGGAAAACTACGACGATTGGTGGCGATGCGAAGTGAGCTTTGAGCCGTGCTTGGACGAACTCTTCGGTATCACGCATTCAAAGCAAGGCATATCGGCCTCCGGGTCGCTGAGTACGTTGCTTGCAGCCGATCTCGAACCCATCGCGCGTGCGCTCAATGGGCGAGTGCGTCGACGATTCGAGTTCACCAAGTCGGCAGGCGCATTACGGGCCGCCGAGCGGCAGGCTGCCCGCGCTGATCCCTCGCTGCCCGCACTCCCGCGTCGCCGGGACGCCATTCCCCCCGGGGCCAAGGAGATCCTGACCGGTAATGGCGAGCGTGGCCCATATGCTATCCACGTTGCCGAGATGCCCGTAACGGCTCCATACGACATATTTCAGTCGGGCAGCCACTTGGTACTCCTACTGAACGGTAAGCACCCGCTGTACCGGGATCTGTTGGCCCCCTACGTCAACAGTGAGGCTGCGAATGATCAGGCTCTTGGGAAGGACCTGGCGCTGGCGATTCTCGCCGCCGCCCGCGCAGAGGCGTCGGTCCGCCGCTCGTCCGATCGAACGGCCCTACGGACTTTTCGAGACGCATGGGGCGATGTCCTTGCAACGTTCCTCCGTGCTTGACCAATGACGAACTCCTGGTATCGCCTCCCCACGCCCGCCGGTTGGCCTGCAGTCGACCGCTGCGATTTCTTGAGTCTCGCTCGAAGCATCGAGTGCGGCGGCAATGGCTCTTCGGCCTTGAGTGCACGACTATCGAACGAGGCATTCCGGCGAGATAAGCCAGGACTGTGCGCAGCTTCCGGAATTCTCATCGATCTCGCGCGCCAAGGCTGGAATGTTCGCATAGACTCCGGCGAAAATGTCGAGGTTCAGGCTCCGGAAATCCTTCGGGACGCGACCGACGAGAAGGGGCGCGTGCGCGGCCAGGAACTGCTCAAGCGAAACGAACAACTGTCGACCGCCTCTGTGCGACGATTCGTCAGAGCGATGGAGCGACCTCGCGAATTTCACGGAACCATCGTCTCGATCTTCGATCTCATGCGGGACGGTGCCGAACTGGCCGACGCTCTCCGAGCGACGGCTCGGCGGGATGATCCGACCTCCTACGAGCAAGTCATCGACCCATATTTAGAAGTGGTTTCGGAGAGGGCGGCGTGCCGTTATACGGGACTGCGGCTAATGGACATCTGGAGATATTTCCGCCACACGTGGTCGAACCAGTACAGCAGTACTCCGGGCCGAACCATGCAAATCCTCATTCGAGATCGAGCTGCTCCATTTCATCCGGTTATCGGGATAGCGGCGCTTGGCAGCCCGATTATCCAAATCGCGGAGCGAGATGAAGCGATAGGCTGGCAACCCCCACAGATACTCGCCTTACTATCGTCGAACCCCACTGCCGAGGCGGCATCTTGGCTGAAGAAGCGGCTGGAGGGGAGCCTCCGGGAGTTGTACTTGGACGACCTCATCGAGGATGGGTTGTACTGGCCCGATCTGTGGCGCTCAACGAACGCCGATGCGGTGACTCGGCTAAAGGAGGAGGCTGTGGCCTGCCGCCGGGGCCATCAGCGTTTCGGACGAAGGCGCGACTTCGCCAAGATGACTGCCAAAGACTCCAGTGACTGGGTTCGGCGCGCCAGGACCGACCTCTACCGCAGCAAGCGGTGTGCACTGCTCGCCGAGATCCTCCAATGGCGGCAGGCCCTATTGCCCTACCTCGCGCCGCGACCGTCCGCCGAAGGCCTGCGACGTGCGCTCCTCGATCCTCGCGCGACAGCAGCCATGTCGGGCATCCTCCGCCGGGCGAAAGCTGAAGCCGTTGGAACGGAAATGGCGGATCTCACTGTTTGCGGAGCAGTCGCACCGTACGCTGACTTGCTTGGTGGGAAGCTGATCTCGATGTTAGCGGTCAGCCCCTCCGTGGTGAGGGCATACCACCAGCGCTACAGGAACTATGAGAGCGAGATTGCATCGGCAATGGCAGGACGGCCAATTCGACGGCGCTCACATCTGGTGTTTGTCGGCACAACATCGCTCTACGGATCGGGATCCAGTCAATACAACAGAGTGCGGATTCCGGCGGCGGTTCTGAAGGCATCTGCCGACATTAGCTTTGTGGCTCTGGGGAGGTCTCGGTCGTTCGGGACATCCCACCTTTCGGAAACAACCGTCCAAGACCTCGCTCGGATGGCCGAGCAAACTCACGCAGGCGTTCGAGTCAACAGCATTTTCGGTGAAGGGGTGAATCCGAAGTTTCGCAAAGTTCGGGCAGGGCTGGACCTGCTGGGGTGGCCATCGGATGCCCTCCTGCGGCATCGTCGGGAGCGGATCGTGTACGGCATCCGCCTGGCTGACAACGTGCTTCCCTACCTTCTCGGCATCGACCGCAGCCCCCGCTATCTCGCGTCCCAGATCTTGCGAACTGATGTCGCGAGGATCAATCACTGGTGGGTGGAGCGTTGGCTCATTCCGAGGCTGTCCTCTGCCGACGTGGTTGGTCGCGTTCGCCAGCATACGCTGACACGGCCGGTCAGGCACGGAGCCAGGGTCGCGCTTCCGCAAGTGCCCGACGAAGAGTTGGAGCCGCTACCCGAGTTGGAAAGCTTCTGACGCTCGAGAGAGCGTTATGGTCTTTGTATTGGTCGCGTCGTCGTCGTTAATGACGACGTTCAAGAGTCGTATTCTGTCGCCAGGCGAAAAGTGAATTGCCTCGTCTGGAGTCCGGAGAAGCACCAAGGAGCCGTCCATCGCAAGCTCGGCAACCCAACTCCGCGTACCGTTGCGCTGGCCGATTTTCAGCTCAACATCAGCGAAATGTTCTACACGTGATGCCTGCCATGCCCTTCTCACTAAGTGGCTTTGCCAGTACTCGTCGCAGAGGTGTCTGACGGTGCAGTACGTGCAGTTAGCTTCGGTCGGTTTGGCGGTTGGTGGCCGACCTTCCAAGTCGGATGTTGCTGACTCGATGCGACCCAGAATCTGTTCGGCTAGCGCCTGTAATTCGAGGTCGCTCGGCGGTTCAACCGCACGATCGTGTCCGGGATACGCCACAGTGAGCTTCTGGGCTGGGACGGACGTTGGGTTCCGCACGCGGTCTCGCGACCACAACAGGGCGTACAGTCGAAGCTGTTCGTCGTGCTCGGCTCGCGGAGCCCCGCTCTTGTAATCGGTGATCTCGCAGCGGGAAGCCGATACGAAGATGAAGTCGACCCGGCCCACGAGGTTCAACTCGGGCACGTCGAGCGTGACTTCTGTGTAAGCGCCAGGTCCGAGTGGTGCCGGCACAGGGGAGTGGAGAGCGGGGACCGTAGGGGGTTGGGCGAGGGACTCCGTCATTGAGGTCCTTGCAACGAGCGTTTGTACTTGTTGGCGTATGTCTGGAAGCCGTCGTCGGAGATCAAGCCGAATGTTGATGAGCATGGGCTCGGCGCGGGGATTGTCAGCGAATTCTTCGAGGACTTCATCCGTTGTGCGTTCGGCCAGACGCGAATAGCCACCCAGCGTACGGAGCACACTCACTGCCTTCGGGTCATTGACGGCTGCGCAACCTTGAGATCGTAGCTCGCGAAGAACGACTTCGATGCACCTGTGGACGATGCGCCCCGCGAGTTCGGGAACGCTCGGCCGATGAGGATACCCCGGGCGAGCCCAGATCGAGGGATACGAAGCGTGCGTCAGCATCCAACGCCTGGGACAGGCCTGCGCGTCGGTCAGGCTGGAGTAACTCCACACAACGGGCGCCGCTGGATAGACGCCACTAACCGACCGCACGGCGGTATCGAATGTGTTTTGGCTCGAGCTCACTTGCCCAGAGCTCCCATAACCTGCCTGGTGGCGGTCTGCAGGTTACGGGAGATCACGATCTCATCTAACAGCAGAACGGATACTGCGGTCCCGTACTCTTTGGCGTCTTGGATGCGAGCGTCGGAAGCATAGTCAGGGGTCAGTGGGCCGTGGACCCCCACTACCAGATCTCGCTGAGGCGACCGTGCAAGAATCGGGGCCGCGACGACTCCGATCCCGGGGACTTCGATCGGACCATCGCGAAGGAACGTAACTCCTTCAATGCCCTGCCGGCTCAAGTCTGCGAAAAGCCGATCGCAGGCCATTCGCACCCTAAGGTCGTCGAACCTTGGTTCGGCTCCGGTTAGCAGGTATCGAAGCAAACTCGCCCCCAGGAAACGATCGAGCAAGTCGTGCTCAAAACGATTCTTGAAGCTTCGGAGGCAGCGATAACAGGCGCGGTCACACGTGGCCGGACATGATTCGAGTAGACTCAGAGCATCCTCGAAGACTCGAATGCCAAGTTCGCCAGTGCGTCGCGCGAAACCCGCCCCGCCGGCCAATGTGTCGTAGATATAGATCTCGGCCTCAAGGCCTGCTTGCCCGCCCGAGGTCAACGCCGGCCGGTATTCGGCCTGCACCTCTCCTGCCTCGATCTCCAGTAGGCGGGTGGCTGCCAGTGTGAATGCTTCGGACAGTGTCCGAAGAGCCACGTCCGTCGCGAGGTATCCAGGCTGAAGGACCAGCGGCGATTCCACCCGCAGCGAGATTAGAAGCACATCCGAGATGAAGTCAGTCCCCAGCACGAGTCCCCGAGTTGTTGCGGTGCCGGCGCACTGCGGTTGTCGTTCATCTGGAAAAGGCTTCGGGTGTGGGCCGGCTATCGCCCCGGTAGCGGTCGCCGTCGGCTGAATCAGCCCGCATTGGGTGCAATAGGAGTAACCCTCTCCTCGTGGCCCGGTGTTGGAGACAAGCAACTGTGTGCGTTCAGAACACAATCGCAATCGCGGAGTGACCTCGCGCCAACTTGATGGATCGGCCGGACCCTGGGCGACCAGCTTCGCTCGCGTAGCGTAGCTGCGAGCTGGCTGATCATCGGGTGAGGTTCCCTCCTCTTGCGACACCGGGTGCGCAAAGCCAGGCGGCCTGATCCAGTTCTTTGCCCCACCGAACTTCCCGTCGGCTCCGCAAGCGGGACAGGTCCGAGTCTCCCCGCGGGTGGCCGTGCTGTGTCCCTCGGTACTTGCATAGTGGCAGACCGAGCATTCGAAGTAGAGCCTTCTGCGCTCCCAGGCCTCGAAGCGTTCTCCGGGCATCGGTGAGTAGAGTGCGCCTGACGTCCAAAGCTTCCCATCTACCCAAACCTCCTTTCCTGGGGCGTACTGTGTCAGGGCGACGGGAAGTCCTTGGCTTGGTGCGTACTGGAACTCGGTGCGGAATCTCGTGGACCGATCCTGATCGAAGACGTGGAAGGCGACCACGTCGGTTGGGAACGCGTATCTCGGCAGAACGCCCTTGTAGAGCAGGCGGTCGAGCAGGTTCTCCGCGGCACGGTGGGGATTTCTGCGCTCCTCTCCCGGTTCGGCCGGGAGTTCGTCGTCAGCCCCTGTTGTCAGTTCGGCGTCAATTCCTGATTCGGTGACGGCCTCTCTTGGCGTGGACGCCTCTTGAGCCGTCGAAATCGCTTCGATTAAGGCATTGTCAATGGCCACAAGCGTTTCGGGAACGAGTCTCTGCAGAAGGTCGTTGCGGTCATCGCCTCCGAGTTCCCTCGGAAGCCATGCCTCAACAGTTGCTGTCAGGGCGGCTTCGTTCGCCTCTAACCAGTCGCCGAAGTCTCCGCGATTGAGAGTACTGTCCGCCTGGAGGAAGCTTCGCACGCTCCCCAAGACCTCGAATAACTGCGGCTGGTCGGCGGGCAGGATCTCGGGGAGCCGGTCGTGGTGGTACGCCTGAAGGAGAAATGCGGTGACATGCCTCCGAGCGATCTCCGCGTTGTCGAGCGTAAGCACCGGATCGGCGACTTGCCCACGAATCATCGCGTCCGGTTCGGCGAAGTAATGCTCATCGTGGCTATCGGCGCTACCGAACGCGACAACGGTCGCAACGGCATTTCCTCGCCGCCCCGCCCGGCCCGATCGCTGCTGGTAGCTCGCCCGTGACGGAGGCATGTTACGGAGAGCCACGCCTGACAGCGTGCCGATGTCGATGCCTACCTCCATCGTCGTCGTGCACGAAAGGACGTCAATCGCAGGCTCGGCTTGTGACACGGAACCAAGCGTTCCCAGCTCGACATCCTGGAACAGCAATTCGTGCTCTTCGGCCTTCGAAAAGACCTCTTCAGAGGTCGATGAGTTCAACTGGGCTGTGTGCTCGGCGGCAATGATCGCCATCGGAGTTTCCGGGGGATCTGCAAGCGCGCGGACCGAGCTGGCCCGGTAATACCCTTTGCGCGCCGCAAACACTGGGTCGACATCAGGATCCAGGACTACAACGCGATCCTTCCCGCATGCACTACAGAGGTCAGTTCCAGGAAACGGACGCTGTGTAGTTCTACAGGCCTGACAGTATCCCCAGACCGAGCCCAGATCGAGACGGACTCTGGATGCACGTAGCCGGAATTGACGCCCTCCAACTCCTTCGCAAAGGGATTCGAGAAGCACTGGTAGCCATTCGCGTTCGAACGCTCTTTTGCTCTCCTGCGAGTCCAAGTACACATCCAGCGCTCTGAATCGGCCGGAGTGCGGCCGGACGCCCCTTGGGGTCTTCCACCAACTCGGGTTCATGCCCTGAAACCAGATTCCCGCGGACGTCCATTGACCAATCCATGCGCGGCCGAGAGCTAGCTTCTGGTCTTCGCTCACCACGCCTGGCTGGAGAGCTGGGAGTGCGCAAAGCCGCCTGTCCACGCTTGACGGCGCGCGGAGCGACGCGAGCGCAAGCGATTCGAACCCGTAGTAGCGATCTGTAATTGTTGTTGAAATTCCCCGGAGGAGCGACTGCGGCGGAACCTCGCCCCGCACCGTCATCGCCAACTCCAGAAGCCGCTCGGGATCGTCTAATGCTCCGGTTTCAACCGCTCGGGCAACATCCTGCATAACCTGATGCGATTCTGTTCCGCGTAGTTCTGGTCGTAGACGAACGCCAAGCAGACGGGCGCCAACCACGCTCGCGAGGTAGAGATCCTCGAGAGTGAGCAAGGGTCCTAACACTGGAGACTGCTCAAGTCGTCGCCAACCGTGCAAGATCACCGGACGCAACACGTCTTGCATGGAGTAGGTCTGGAGGTTGGGTGCGAGGCGCGCCGCCGTCTGCCGCGAGTCCGAGAATGCCAGGACCTTGCGTCCACGAAGCGGCGCGAACTCGCTGAAGGGTTGAGGACCGGGCGGCTGCACTTGAATCTGGCGAGTCACAAGCGCCTGAAACGGCTGATCGCCTTTTGTCTGGTGGTCTTGGACGGACGAACGGCCATATCCGGCCCGCCCTCCGCACACGCCACATGGGCGAAACTCTCCGAATCCCCCGTCGTCCGGTACTTCGGCTTCGTCGCGATCGTCGGTGCCGTTCGGTGCCCGGTCCAGCGGCAGGAAGACCTGCCTGGTTCGAGGGCCCAAGGTCGGCGGGTTCAGGCGGCCAGTGACCAGATCGAGGTCAGCTGGTTCGACCCGCAGCCCCGGACTCGGGGCCTCCAGCAAGAGGTCAAGCGCAAGCAACTCGGCGACCTGTCCGGAGACAGACTGGAACTGTCGGCCAGGCTCACTCCAGAGGAACTGGGGCGCTGTCAGATCATCGGTGTAAGTTCGTGCATATGCGGACCCACAGTTGCGGCAGGTGTAAAGTTCGAAGACTCTGGCGCCGCACACGCATGTGTCTCGCGGTTGCGCATAAAGGGTGCCGACGGGGCTTCCCCGGTATCCCTTGGCGAGATCGGAGCAGTTGGAGTCCACGCATACCCACAAGCCCGGCAGGCCACGAAAGAACGCATGAATGCGGCATGGAAGCAGTCCCGGCTCGCCGGCCGAGCGACGCGCCATGCTGCCCAAGGCTATGAGTACGGTGAGCGCTTGCGCGGCTTCCGTCGCATCGACTCCCGGGAAAACTAGGTCGCTCAGCTCGCTTACGGGGACCGCCTCGCGCATGGTGAGGTTCACCAGGAGGCTCAGCGGCGAGAAACCCGTCAAGGCGGCGTAGAAAGTCGAGCCAGCATCGTCACCCGGCGGAGTGTCCAGATACGCAAGCAGTTGGGCCGCCGCGCGGATCCGTTCAGCGTCGTCGTCGGCTGCATAGAACTCGGCCAGATCCACGGTGTTCAGTGCATTAGCGTCTTCTTGGGAGCCGACTGCCTCACCGGGCCTCAGGGCGAGCTCTCCCTGGATAGTTCGGAACCGGTCGGAACTGGTTCCTGTGAGTTGGGCGCCGAACTCTCGCGCGTACTCCGGATTTGCGAAGCTAGCGCTTGTGCAAATCACCTGAAGCTGGTCCTCAGGAATGCCCAGACGCGCCCGGAGTCTTCGCAAGAGCAGCCCAACCTCGGCGCCGGCTGCGCCACGGTAGAGGTGGGCCTCGTCTACTACCAGCAACAGCTTCTGTTCTGGGTTCTCCGATAACCAATTCCTGGTCGCATCGAAAATCGGACGTTCGAGCGGTCGCATCATCATGTACTCGAGCATGGAGTAGTTGGTTATGAGGACGTCAGCGGGATGCGTGAGTACTTCGTCCCTTGTCAGAAGTTCCGGATCGTCGGGACGCATCACTGCCCGTACGAAGTCTCCATTGCGGTTCGTCCACCGTGAGCCCTTCGCGCCGTACCAGGCCGGCAAGTCGCCCTTCGCCGGCCACTTGCCGCGGCGCCTCAGGTTGTCGATCAGTGCCACGGCCGCTTCGCGTTGCAGCGAGGCTGGGTCGGCCGCCTGCTCGAGGAGTGACACGTAAAAACGTTCGATCGGACGAAGTCGATCCTGGTCTTTTTTTGCGGTTCGAACGCCCGGATACAGAGTCCGGCTGGTATACCGCGCGAATCGTGCCGGACGGCCCGCCCAAGCCATAAACAGCTCTGACACCGATGCGTTGCCCAGAAGCAGCCGGAGGCGCCCGAGCTGGTCGTTCACGAGGGCATTCATTGGATAAAGCAGAATCGCCCGCACGGCCGGGGTAGCGAATGAAGCGGGAGTGTCGCGCGCTTCGCCAGCCAACCGGGCGAATATCGGAAGGAGGAAGGACTCGGTCTTGCCGGACCCAGTGCCAGTCGTGATCACCAGATTCCTGTTCTCCCCGATTGATTCCTCAAGCGCGATCGCCTGGTGGCTGTAGGGAGGGTCGTAAATCAACGGCGGATCCGACTCGGACATCAGCGCGAAGAGTTCCTTGGCGGCGGACGGGATCGCGAGCTGCGCGTAGCGGCGGCCTAGTTGGTAACGCGGCGTGCTTTCCAGGTACGGGGCGCGGAATATCGTTCCCTCTTCCGCCAGCAGGCTTTTCCTCTGCGACACGAGCGCAGGGTGACCTACGTGGTACGTCGCCTCGATGTAGTCACTGAGTGCACTCTTGATCTCGTCGATGGTCTGGCCAATGGTCAGTTGGGTCATTGTCACTCGGCCCTCTTCGCGTTCTCGTCGCTGAGCTCCATCCACATGAGCGACCGTATGAACTCTAACGCTTCGTTCTCTTCGGGGGCCGGCACCGAATACGAAAACAGAGCGCCCCGACTCCTCGGGATCGGACGACCCACGACGTCCAAATGCCGCTGAAGCCAGCTAGGCACCGGCGAGAAGAATTCAAACGAGCGCTCATTCTGATCGATCGGTCCCACCCGAAGTCTTTGCGGCCGCCCGAGTGAGGAGTCGATCGCCGCCTGCAGCCACCAGGCCTCATCGGCCGCCCGCCGCCACTGTTCGCGAGCAGGGAGATCCAAGACTCGAACGACTTCGCCGTTCGACACCTCCACGTAGCACCACAACCCAGATCCAAACGCTTGCGGCCGGCGTGCGACGAAACGCCCACTGTCCTGAGGCCTGACGCTTCGCCATCTGCCCCTGTAGTAAAGCACCGACGTGCTGGGATCGACTATCTGTAGGCCGGGGATGTCTGGGCAAGGTACCGCTGCCGCCAGGTGGGCGTCGTATTGCTTGGTGAGGTCTTGGGCCGCCACGCCATCCGGATGACGCAGCCACTGAGACGGCCCGATCTGGATCAACCCCTGCGACTCGAGGTCTTGGTTGGTGACGGGTCCTTGAGCGGACTGTCCCAGAAGAAGACGAACATGGTTCCTGTGCACGACGGATCTGGCCAAGTCTCCCTCTACCAGTGTGGCTCCATCGGGTCGAACCCCGAGAAGCAGGAATGTTCCACCCGAAACGGGCACGTATCGAGCGGGCCCGAGTCGCAAAAGGCGAGTGGCTCCGTTGAGGATGTCTTCCGGATACCCGGTCTCATACAGATCCCCGTGGGCCACCAACGAGTCGAGCATCTCATGCAATTCGGACTCGAGACTGTCGGCTTCCGTCGTCAGATTCTCAATTGCGTCGGCCACCACTCTTACCAGCCGTCGAGAGTCGATGGGGCAGCGGAACGACGCGGCACGCCTAAGTAGCGCTGCCCGTACTTCGCCTGATGAAAAATCGTAGCGCTCGGGGTCGAACCCGAGCGACTCAACGACATGCCGCACCACGTCGCCGGGCTCCAGCGCGGTTACTCCCATGTGAATCCCTGATATGGATGGATGCCGTCGTCGCCTGAGCTTCGACGATGCACGCAGAGGACGACTGCACGAGCCGCGCGAACGAGGACGGGATACTTCAGCGCCCGCTCGACAAGCGACCGGAGTTCGTTCTCGGGCCATTGGGAGAGCGTCCCGGGCTCGCTCGCGAGCCGAAACAAGAATTCGCTCGAACGCGCGTGCCCGCCGGCGTAGTCCGCATGGCATTCCGCTAGAGCCATCTCGAAGAGTACGGCCTGTTCGTCGAAGGACAGAGTTGCGAAAGTCTTCCTCAGCCGCACCAGGGCTCGTCCGAGATCTCTCTGGTACCCGGGCGGGCCGACGGCATCGGCGAAGTCAATGAGCTGCAGCGACTCGTCGTACGATGCGACGCGCCGTTCGAGCCGCGCCCAATAGCCCAGCCCGATGAGGCTCGCGAGGCTGGCGGTGATCGCCCGCAGGACGCCGAGGCGCGAGTGGGCGGCGATGGGGTTAATGGGAACCGGGGAAGAGCGCCAGAGCGCCGCAAGAGTGATGTGTTCGAGCACCGTCTCGACGGACCGCGAGCCCAAATCGATGGCGTGTCGGATATTCGCCCGCTGTAAGTCAGCAAGGTTGCGTACATGCGGAGGCAATACGGCGGCGACCCGAAACCCGTTGACCGTAGCTACCAACAATCCTCCATCCTGCCATCGGACGATGCCGTCTGTCGCGAGCGGCATCGACACGGCAACAGCCGGAGTGCGGAAAGTCCTCCGCTCAACAGTCGATGGTGCTCGGCCGGTGTGATCGATGAGTTGGAGGAACGGCCCATCGCGATCATCCGCCACCGCCCACCTCAGAGGGCTAAACTCGCGTTCGCACCGAAACCGAGCGGCTCCCAATTCAGGATGTCTGAACGAGATTGAGCATGCCTCTGCACGGTCGTAACTGCGGCCCATCCGATCGTTCGTCCGCACTTCTCTCGCGAACGCAGTGGACCAGGCGGACGAGTGGATCGGAAGAGTCAGCGAGAATCGCCTTTCCTCAAGGATGCGGTCGGTGCTCCCTCCGAAAAGTGCCACACTCGCCTCTACCGTCTCCCCAGAGGGTCCAAGGACGTCGAGGGTTGCTCGACCATCCCAAACCTCTGAAAGCCATGGAGTAGCGGGAGCTGGCAAGATGACGAGGGCGTCTCTCATGGTTCCGGCCCCCGTCGAACTTCTAGGACTGAGTATGGTGGCCGTGAACCGACCCTCAGCGATAGGAGAGCCAGCCGATTCCGGCAGGAGCGTGAATCGAAGTTCGTGTTCGCCCACTGGGAGATCGTCTAGTGAAAGGCACAGTTGGTCGTCGTTCTCCGGCCAGGGGAACATCTGGGCCGCTCCGTCAACTGTGACGATCAACTGACAGGTCCGCTGTTGCGTTCGCACCGCCAGGAATGGCCGGTCGCCCGCGATCCAATCGGCCGAGCCCTCCCCATCCCACGAAGCAGGCACCAAGCCAACAGGTCGGACCTCCACGTCGAGGATCACCCCTACCCCAATGCTGCGGAGTTGGGCTACGTCAACTTCCGACAGAGTCGCCGGGACCTCGAATCCAACGGCAGCAACACCAGCCGTTGTGCAGGGCTCTTGCCGGAGCCCGAGACCGTGCATGAGCGCGGGATCAAGCGTCCCGGCCGAGAGGAGCAAGTACTTCTGGCCGGGCCGAACGAACTTCCCGCGCACCTCTACTCCGGTCGACGAATCGGACAACCGGAATACCCACGAGGGGCCAGCCGAGAGTCGAAACTCGCTCAACGACAATCGGTCAACCTCCTTGCCACCGTTCTCGAACTGCACAAGAGGCGTTCCCGAATCGGGCCAGGCGTCCAAGCGAAGCCGTTGGCCGGGGAAAAGCAGGCGTCCTCGGGCAAGCGGTGGCCCATCGACGCCCGCGATGCGACAACGAAGTCGGCTGAGCTGCTCGCCGAAGGCCGGAATCCTCTCGGCCAGCGATGACAAATCCGGGAGCTCAATCATCACTGCCCAGCCGTCACTAGTCCTTTGAACCGAGAGTGACGGAACCGGAGTAGGCCTCTCCCGGCGCACGGTTGACGTCGCAATCTTGCTTGGCTCACCGGACTGTTCAAGGCCCCGGATTCTGAGTCGCGTTGCGGTCGTAGCAGCTGCTCGAAGCCACTGACCTGCCTCTCGTTCCGCCGAGAGATCCGCGGTGATCCGCTTCTGCGTCGATGCCAGAAGGTATGGTGACTCTTCGTCGTCGCCCGATAGGAGGGCCAGAGCGACTTGGCCGAGGAGCTGTGAGTTCTGGGCGAAGTTTCGAAAACGCGAGGAAGTGTTCCAAGAGCGAGCGGCCAGTTTGCGTCCTAACTCGCCCGGGTTGCCCAACTCTTCTGACGTTAGAGCATACCTGTAGTCGAAGAGCAAACGGGCTAACTGCCGTTGGAGATCCTTCGGTAGCACAGCATGGGTTATCGGCCACGCAATGATCGAAAACCATTCTGCCCAGGACCCGGAAGGAATGGCGCCGCCGAACTCTTCCGAAAATTGCTGGAACGTTTTACGGATGTATGCACGATCACCGCTCTGTGCCCAGCCGGGGGTCTCAGATTCAAACGTTTGCCAGTACTCTTCGCCGCTGTATGAGTAGCCAATTTCCGTTGCATACACGACCATTGGCAGCCACGAGTCCGCTGGACGTTCGCCACGACCGAGAGCCTCGCGGGCAGTGGCTTGAAGAAGCAGCAACTCGGCGTCGGACAAAGCATGCTCTAGGGCGAACACCGGCAGGCGGGCACCCCACTGGTCTCTCGCCCCTCGCAACTCGGCGAAGTGCTCACGAAGACGGGAGTGCAGTATCTCTAGAGTCGCCCTCGTGTTCACTGTGTTCCTACACTTCCCGGACACCCTGACCCGTCGAACCAACCCCGAGAAGCGTCGTTTGCCGCCGATAGTCGAGCGGCGGGACGCGCATCCCGATGATCCCGCGACCTTGCTCCTGCAATTCGATGGTGTTCACCGGATTTGCCCTCCGCCGGGCAAGGGGCCGGCGGCGGTGCGCTCGGCAATGTTGGCTGCTGTAGATGCAGTTCGCAACCGCGAAAACGTCACCAGCGCCGACCGCGGCCAACCGAACGAGGCAGCGACTCTCCGCGAACATGTGAACGCTGGCGACCGACTCCTCGACCTGTGACTCAGGTTGTGCGCGTGTCAAGAGCCGGTCGACGGCCTGCACGCAGATAGAGTCACCTGAGGCCGTCGCCTTGATGACGCGAACGGCCGAGGTCGAGAAAGGCGCGACAAGCACGGCATCTTCTGGAGGCGGTATGGATAACACGGAGAAGGGGCCTTTCAGAGGTGGGTGGCGATATTGTGCCCAGGCTATGGTCGGCGGCGAAGACGACAAAGGATGTCGCGGTCGCGCCGGTCTTGGGCTTGATGCAGGTTCGATCGCCACTCGGCCCGACGAACACGGAGTCTTCGGGGGGGGCATAGACGGCACGACACAGGCCTCTTCCGGAGGTGGATGACCTGCGGCAGCCCATCGTCGGCGGCGATGACGGCCGTTTCATCTATAGGCAGCGTTCTTCAGCGGGCAGTGAGCCCCGGCCGGTTCAGTTCCTCCAGCACCCCGGTCGTCTCCGGCATCGGCTCTGCCTCGTCGTCATCGAGCGCCCCACGTAGATCCTCGACGAGCTTCTTGTATAGCCGTTTCGCCGAGTTCCTGTCGCCCATCGCGGCGTGACACCGCATCGCTTCGCGCACCGCCTCCTCGTCGATGGGGTCGCGCTGAAGGATGGCGTCGTAGAAACGAAGCGCGAGCTTTGGGTCTCGCAGGTCGCATGCCAACCTCGCGGCCCGGTGGGCGGCCGTGATGAACCGCTTCTGGTAGTCGCGCCGGTAGGCGTCGGCCCATTCATAGTCCTCGTCAGCGAGAAAATCGCCCGTGCACAGTTCTAGCGCCCGCTGGTACTCGACCAGGGCTTCAAAGCCCTGGAGGCGTTCGGCCCGCGCCAGGTGCGCGTCGAAGGCGTCTACGTCGGTCCGGAACAGGCCCGCCCGCAGCGTGTAGCGTTGACGCGCAGCGACGAGGATCTCGCCCTCAAGATCCGGGACTGCCCGACTGAGCGTGCGACGGACGTAGTAGGCGGCGTTGGGCAGCGGGTGCCCTCCCTGGTTCTCTCCGCTTAGCTCGAGTGCCTCGGCTGCCGTATCTCGCAGGACCGGCGAGCCGCCGTGGGCGAGAAGGTAGGCGAGCAACTCCCGCGCCTTCTGGATCGACCAGCCATCGACCTCACCGGCGTCTGTCTCGACGCGGAAGGCCCCGAAGAGCCTGGCGCGAAACACGGGGCCATCCTCGTTGCCCGACTCCCCGTCGGGTCCATCCAGAGGGAGCGATGCCTGCCTGTCCATGGCGGCCAGAGGTGCGGCGTCCGGCTCCTCGAGAACGGTTACGGGGTCTGCCGGATGCGACCCGTTCGCCGATGGAGGGTCGACCGGATCTACGGCATTGGGCCCGTCTCCCTCTGCTGAGAGTTCATCGTGGTTCTCCGGCCAGGTTTCCGATGGGACGTCGCCGTTGTGAGATGGTGGCGGCGCTGAGGAGGCGGGCGTCGCGGGCAGCGGTGTTGCGGTATCTCTGCGAGGACGGTGCGCAACCTGCCGCCGGACCACGACAGGCTCCAGGTGGAGCGGAGGCAGATTGGGCACGCTCAGCGTGATCGCGCCGGGCCCGCCGGACTGTTCGCCTTCGCCGAAGACCACACTGGCTCCGAACGAAAGCCGCGTGTCGGCGGCCTCGACCAGGTCGGCGAAAGCGATCACGAAGACACCCCGCCCTGGACCCTGCCGAAGGACCCCTTCCAGCTCGGCGACCGCGCTGGCCGGCTCGGGGCTCGGCCCCAGCAGCGCAAGGAGGGCCGGCGCTTCCGGGTCTGCCTCGCGCGCGAACAGCGTGGTTTCGAGCCATCGCGCGAATGCCGACGGCGAGTCCGCTGGCTGACCGGCGTCAGCCGGACCGGGCAGCAGCTCGAGGCAGTCGCTGAGGGGATCCCACGCAGCCGCGTCGGCGACTGCGGTCACGGTCCCCTCTGGATGGAGCGAATCGAGGGTGGCGAACCAGCCTGCGAGAAGGTCGCGCCCCTCCAGGCGTCCACCAACGACCAGGACGCTCCCAACGGCTGCGAGGTTGAGGTAGTGGATGCCGGAATCGGAAGCACCGACCGGCACAAGGAGCGGCCGATCGCCTTCGCCTGTATCACCCAGTAGGGCCGCGGCCAACTGATTCATGCGCGAGAGCTTCAGCCGTACCGCTGTCGATGCGAGAAGCTCACCATCGACCGCGCATCCGAGTTGGCGGCCGACTGCGTAGCGGGATTCGACCAGCGCCTCGGCATCGCCCGGCGGGCAGTCGAGCGTGAACTCCAGGTAGCGGTCGGACTCGCGCACGAGAAGGATTTCTGTGTCGGCGAAATCGTGCTCCGCCATTGCCGACATGAGCGCTGTACTCGTGGCCAGCACGCGGGCCGCGTCGCCGGACCCTGCTGGCCGGCGTTCGGGGCGTCCGTTCGAGTGCCATGCCCGTTGACGGGCGCGGCGGAACACCAGCAGCATCGCGGCCCCACCGACCGTGATCGCGGCGGCCGCGGCCACGACTCCACCGGCGGGCGTCGGCACCGACGGCAGCGAGGGCCGAAGGTCCGGCCCGCCGCCGGCGTCATCACCAGGGGCGACCGGTCCACCTGGGATCGGGGTTGGTGTTGGCATGGGGGCGACCGCCGTTGGTTGGCGAGTCGGCGGCTCCGGCGAGGGTTCCGGCGTCGGTTCCGGTTCGGGCGTGACACCGAGGCCGTCGGCCTCGGTGATAGATCCTGGCTCCGCGTTCTTGACGTCCTGCGGCAGTTCCAGTTGCCAGCCGGCATAGATGAGATTCGGGTCCACGAAGGTCCGTCCATCCGTCATCGTGCGTTGCTGGTTGAGCTTCCAGATCTCGACCCAACGGAATCCGTCGCCGAGGAAGCGTTCCGCGATGCCCCAGAGGTGGTCGCCTCGCGTCACGGTGTAGGT
>Ga0154020_10003165_pt1 | contig 19917 bp, 15 predicted proteins | sample Klosneuvirus_201_FD_109709 | JGI IMG/M metagenome (GOLD analysis project Ga0154020, IMG submission 109709) | Active sludge microbial communities from wastewater, Klosterneuburg, Austria - Klosneuvirus_20160825_MG | ecosystem: Engineered > WWTP > Aerobic digester > Activated sludge | place... | reverse complement strand
CTCGATTTCGGTACGCTCGAAAAACGCTTGTTCTACTGCCAGGAGGAACTGCGCCTCAACCGCCGCCTGGCGCCCGACCTGTACCTCGGTGTGTTGCCCGTGGCCGAAAAAAACGGAGTGCTCACGGTAGGCGCTACCGAAAGCGCTCCTGTGGACTATGCCGTGCAGATGCGTCGAATGGACAACAGCCTCCAAATGGACAAACGGCTCGCTGCGGGCCAGGTTAGCACCGGGCAGGTGGCGCAACTCGCTTCCGTGCTGGCGCCGTTTCACCGCAAGGTGGTTTTGCAAAAGCCGCCGGACTGCCACCCCGCCACGTATTGGGCGGATTTTGCAGAACTGTACCGTTTTGGCGACGACATCGCCCATTACCTCGGTCCGGTCGCTACGGATAGCCTACAGCGTTGGCGTAGCAGTCTGCCTGAATTTCTCGAACAACACGAAGAGCGCCTTGCCGATCGCGCCCGCCAGGGTTTTTGGGTGGACGGCCACGGCGACCTCCACGCACGGAATATCATGCTGCCCGAAACCGGTCCCGTGGTCTTCGATTGCATCGAATTCAACGAGCACTTCCGGCAGAACGATATCCTGAACGAACTGGCCTTCCTGTGCATGGACCTCGAAGCGCGCGGGCATTCCGAACTGGCGGAGGCCTTCCTGCACGCTTACCGGCAACACTGGGAGGTATTGCCCGAACCGGAAGACGCGGAGTTGTTCCGGTTTTTCAAAGCCTACCGTGCCAACATACGCCTGAAAGTGGCGCTGCTCGAATTGCGCCAACACGGATCGCCGGAACTGGAAGCCCAGGTGCGCCGGTACTGGAAGGTGTTGGAGCGGTATAATTGATCCATTGCGGAACAATACGACTGTGAATCTCGGGCGCGCCTGCCCCTTACAAAAAACTCCCCGGCATTCCACTTGATCTTTTCGGTGAAAAAACGCCAACTTTGTTCGCAGAAATATCAACCCATTCATGCGAGAAAAACGAAACCTGCGGCCTGTCCCGACGGTTTCCGACGCGAAAACCGAAGTCAACCAGTATGACAAGGTATTCAAGGAAACCGTGCGTGCCCAGTTGCCCGCTCTGCTGACCGAAATTCTCAAACTACCCGCCGGGTCGTTTGAGCTCCTGCACATCGAATTCCAACGGACCATAGAACGCAAGACAGACTTCGTGGGCATTCTGCGGGCCGATGGACAACCTGACACAATTGTTCAACTGGAGGTACAGACCGGCGACGACGCGCAAATGGTTTATCGCCTGTTGTTTTACTCCGGACTAATCCTTCCTCGGTACCCCAAGTGCGACCTCCACCAGATCGTGCTCTTTCTCGGCCAAAAGAGGCCGACAATGGCCACCAGCCTTCGTCGAACAGGCCACGATTTTCGGTTTCGGCTCGTGTGGATCAAGGAAATCTCTTATCACGAGTTCCTTCGAACCGGTAGGCCCGAACTTGTGTTGATGGGCATTCTGGCAGACCACGGCGACAGGTCTCCGGAGGAGGTGATGACCGAAGTAGTAAACGAGTTGCGCCGCTTGACCCCGAAAGGCATTGACCGTGAACTACGCCTACAACAGCTGCATCTATTGTCAAACCTGCACAACCTGCAACAAACATTCGAGCAAATTATGCAAAACATATCCGAAGTCATTGACGAACGTAAAGACCCTTTTTTCCTCCGGGGAGAAAAGATAGGTCTTGAAAAAGGTCTTGAAAAAGGCCTTGAAAAAGGTCTTGAAAAAGGTCTTGAAAAAGGTCTTGAAAAAGGCTTTACGGATGCCATTGAGAAAATTATTCTGAAGTTTCCCCACCTTGGCGATGCTGAATTGGCCGACATCTTCCAGGTACCCATCAAACGTATCGAAGCGATCCGTCGGGCCTTGGCCGACAAGAGTAGGCAATGACCCTGATTCAAAACATCATCTTCGACTTCGGAAATGTCCTGTTCGACCTCGACCTCGGCGCCACGGACCGGGAACTGCGGCGCTTGCTCGGCGATGCGTACATGCCTGCGCGGGAAAAACTCATGGCGACCGATATATTTCGCCTGTACGAGGTGGGCGGTTTGTCCACCGACGAGTTCGTGGATGCCCTGTGCCGGGCCGGCGAACCGCATCTGAGCACCGAACAGGTGGCAGCAGCCTGGAATTCGATTTTCATTGGTATGCCCCGTGAGCGCTTCGACATGCTGCTCCGCCTGCGCCGGCACTACTCGGTGTTTTTGCTCAGCAACATCAACGACCTGCATGCCACCTGGATAGACGACTACATGGCCCGCGAACACGGCCTCTCCGATTTTCAGACCCACTACTTTGACGCGGTGTACTACTCCCATCTGATTCGCTTGCGCAAACCCGACCCCGACATCTACGAGTACGTACTGGCCGATGCCGAACTGCTGCCCGGACAGTCCGTGTTCATTGACGATCTGGAGCCCAATGTGCAGGCGGCCCGGGAACTGGGCATCGCCGGCATTCTGAAAACGCCGGAAGTAGATATTCTTGACCTGGTGGAAAAAACGTTTTTGGAGCCGCTCACAGGCAATCCCAGTCGTACAACACCCGGCTGAAGTTCCGGGCTGCGAGGTCTTTTTCCCGGATAAAAAAATGCCCAACGCCCATGTCGCCCCACATAAGGTCCATGCCTTCGTCGGAGTCAAGTTGGAACAGCAGCAGCATGGGATCGTCGGCTCGGCGGGGGTCGTCCTGGGTAAAAAAGGCATAACCGCCCACTTTGTGTCCCTGGCTGCGCACGGCCCGCCCGAAGGCATCTTGCACGTCCCATTCCTGCTCGCCAAACTGCTGAAAAAAACCGGTGCCGAAGGTTTGCCAAAACCGGTAGTCGGTGATTGGGGCCACTTCTTCGGCCCGTTCAAACACCAGTGGGTGCGACACTTCCGGGTGGTGGGGTAGCAGGTCGTAGTCGTCGCGTTGAATAAACCGCGTTTGCAGAGCGGATTCATCCGGTACGGGTATCGGGAAAAAGAGCACCCGGAACGAGTCGGGGTTTTCTCCGTCGTCGAAGTCCATACCATACAGGTCGTCGTCGTTGATGTAAAACTGGACGATACCATGTTCCGGGAACGGCTCGAGCCGGGGCATGTCGGCGAAATTGACCTGGGCCAGAAAAACCAGTTCCCGGCCATCCGGCGCCGTCGGGAACGGCGTGCCTTTGGGCAGGTACGGTTGCCCGCCGACTTTACTTTCCCACCACGAGGTAGCGCGTGCAGGCTGGGCAACGACGCGGATGTACGGCTGGCTGGTGGCGAGCAATTGGTCGCGGAAAGGTTCGAGTGCGGGTGGCAGGTTGAGTGGCATGGTTTGAAGGTTTCTGGTTGGAGGGTTTCTGGTTGGAGGGTTTCTGGTTTGATGGATTTCTGCCCACGGATTCATCCGTGGGTTGGAGTGGCAGCAAAACTATGGTTTATGCCGGCGGTGGCCAAGAGTTGCACGAAATGTTGCGATACGGACATTGGAAAAGCCACATTGAGGCCACATTTGCCCTCATTTTCAAAAACAATAACGACTCGATCATGAAACTTTCTCTCTCGCTTGTGCTACGCGTTGTCGTAGCCGTCATTTTGCTACAAACGCTGTATTTCAAATTTTCCGGCGCGCCCGAAAGCGTGTACATTTTTCAAACACTCGGCGCCGAACCCTGGGGACGGATTGCGTCGGGCATTGCCGAACTGGTGGTGGCTGCGCTGCTGTTGTGGCCCCGCACGGTCGGGCTGGGCGCCGTGGGTGCGCTCGGCGTTATCAGCGGCGCCATCGGGGCGCACCTGACCAAACTCGGCATCGAGGTGCAGGGCGACGGCGGGCTGTTATTCGGGCTAGCGCTCGCCGTGTTTGTCGGTAGCGCCGTACTGGCTTGGCTGCACCGGAAGGAGATACCGGTGCTGGGGCGCGGGTTCGCCTAGCGTTAATTTGTTTTTGTGTATTTGGCTCCGTACGTTTGTGCCGGTTCCCCCCACTCATGTAATTTTCTGTAAATCTTGGAGATAGCCTCTTCCAATACACACTTCCATTTCGTGCAAAAAACATCCTTTTCGCTCGCCTGCCTGTTTTTGTTGGCCCTTGTCTTTTCCTGTCAGAACAACAAACCTGTGCCTCCGCAGGTAGTCACTGTCGGCAGCCTGCAATTGCAACAACAAAGCGGCACCGACTGCAACCTTCCCGACACGCTTTCCCGCACGAATTGCGCCCAGATCAGCCTCTATTGGCCCGTGATCGAGCAAGGGAGTATTGCCTTGAAAAACAACGTAAACCAGTGGGCAACCCGTTATTTGAGCGGGATTCTGGTGCCTTCGCCGGACGCGAAAACACCTGCTGCCGGCAGCGTGGAAGCCGCTGCCAAACTGTTTTTTGAAGAACACCGAAAGTTTGCCCAAGAGTCTGGTGGCTCTGTGATGGCCGGCGGATGGGTGGCCGAAAGCGAGTACCGGGTGCTGCTCAACGACGGCAGGTACCTGACCCTCGAGATTACGAGCTACACATACCTGGGCGGCGCGCACGGAAGTCCGGGAGCCGCTGTCGCTACCTTCGACGTCCTGACGGGCAAAATACTCACCTGGGATGACCTCGTGACGGACAAAGCGGCCTTCAAAATACTGGCGGAAAAGAAGTTCCGGGAAACGCGGACAGACCTTTTCATCTCAACAGACGGCATTGAGTCGTTCGAGTTTGATGCAACAACACCATTTGCGCTTGCGCAGAACTTCGGCCTCGTGCAGGATGGCATTTATTTTCACTACCTCGTGTACGAAGTAGGGGCATACGCCATCGGCAATACGCAAATGACCATCCCGTATGAAGAACTGGGGACTTTGGCAAAACTCAGGGCACTGGCGCCTTCGCCCGGAACCGGTAGCGGTCTGGTACCCGACTTCTACAACGTGGTAGGCGACTCCATCGTGATCCCGACCTTTGAAATCGAGGTGAGCAACAGCTCAAAAGCCGGCCGTACCCTGGCAAACAGGAAAGAGACAGTCATCGTATCAGCCATGTTCAACGGCGAGCCGCTGAGCGCCCAAGACCGCGACGATATCGGCATGATGCCGGTGCTGGACAAAAACATCGAGTTGTCCGGCAAAAACCACGTTGCCCGTTTCGAGGGCCTGAAATTTTCCAGAAAGCAACTTGACAAATTAGCCGACAAGGACATCAACCTGCTCATCAATGTGTTCAGCGGCCGCAAATCCTCGGAGGACAACCTGCTCGACTGCGGCATCATGCAGATGAAAGCCTCCGAATTCGGCAACAAGCGCTTTGTGCTCAGTTGCAAACTGATCGGCGAAAGCGGCGCGGGCACTTCCGGCTACCCGCAGGCCTGCTACTCTATGCTTCCTCCCGGCAGTTCGCCGGCTGCCCGGGGCGCTTTGCTGGTCGGCTGCGATGAGCAGGGCAATATGGAATTTGCAGGCCGGCCGATGCAGGACTACGAGGCGCTCAAGGCCGCTGTTCGCCCCGTTTTGGCCAGTCTGGTAAATTCCGGCGAAAAGAAACTGCCCGGCATCGAAACGAAAGGCTGCATGATGGGCAACAGCAGTGCCATTCGGGACATGTACGAAGACCTGATTGCCGAACTAAAGGGCAAAACTTCCGGCAACCCGAACGCCGACTCTAAATCTGCCCTGCCAAAAACCGCCGTGCCTTCCGTCACCCTGAAAAAAAACGGAACCGTGTTTCTCAACGGCAAGGCAGTGGAGTTGGACAAACTTCGGAAGGAATTGCAGAATGTGCTGCTCACCAAACCGGTCATACCCGAAAAGATTCCACTGAAAACCGTGGGGCAGACGGGCATGGGCATGCGCAGCGAGGTGAACACGATCATAGCCGAATCCATCAAAGGAGCGAAGTGGTTGCGCAAAAAGACGGCCATCGAAGCGCTGAACAGTTCGGTGGGGAAAAAATTGCGCACGGCCACGAAGCTGGCGCCGGGCGCCTATAAAACCAGCGCCAATTTTGCCTACATCAGCGCCCGGCCTTTGCTGGCCGACGGCAGCGCCATACCGTACAGCCTGACTGATTATGCCGAGGAACAAAAAGCCGCGTATTTCACCGACAACGCCATCGGGTTGCTCCAATACAAGAACGGCGCTTGGTCGGTACTGGCCTATAGCATCGGCGTGAGCAAGGCGCCCGTGGATGTCTGGGTGAAAAAATTCAAAGCGCCAAGGGCTTTGTTCGGGAAGTAGGCCACAGCGCCGGGACACAGGCAAAAAACTATGCCTCGCTCACGCGTCCGCCTTTGAGGCGCAGGATACGACCGGTGCGGCGGGCCAATTCGAGGTCGTGCGTGACGAGCACGAGCGTGGTTCCTGCGGTTCGGTTGAGGTCGAAGATGAGGTCCACAATGCCCGAGGCGTTGTCGGCGTCGAGGTTGCCGGTCGGCTCATCGGCGAAGAGGATGCCGGGGTTGTTGGAAAACGCGCGGGCGATGCAGACGCGTTGTTGTTCGCCGCCGGAAAGTTGGGCAGGGTAGTGGTCGAGCCGGTGGCTGAGACCCACTTTTTCGAGCCAGGCGCGGGATGTTTCCTCCGCCTTGGGGTCGCGGCGCAGTTCAAGCGGCACCATCACATTTTCCAGCGCCGTGAGCGTGGGTATCAGTTGGAAATTTTGGAAAATGAAGCCGACATGGCGGTTGCGCACCTCGGCGCGTTCGTCTTCAGAGAGCGTGTCCAACGCGATGCCGTTGAGTTCCACCGAGCCGCTGCTGGCCCGATCGAGTCCGGCGCAGAGGCCGAGCAGCGTGGTTTTTCCGCTGCCCGAGGGGCCGACGATGGCAAAGGTGTCGCCGGGGGCGAGTTCGAAACTGACATCGTCGAGCACGGTCAGTTGGGCGCCGCCGGCGGTAGGGTAGGTTTTGGTGAGGTGGCTTGTTTTGAGCATAAAATAAACGAGTTTCGGTTTCAATCCGTATTTGGCACACAGAACAAACAACCCGGAGTTTTGGCTGCCAAAAGGAGAACTATTTTTAGGGTATTTTTGGTACACGGAATTTAGGGACGGGTGAACAAGGGTTTCTGGGTTCTGCAGCAGGGATGAAACAAATGAAAAATAAACCCGAAAAAAATATCACAAACCGTACCTTGCAGCCCTGTTTTTCAACACCCCCTCGTGAAAGGGCTGCCGCACAGCCATCCGCCCCTGCCGGCATCGGAACGATTTTTGCACTGTGCGACTAATCCTCCCTAATCTTTGGTGTCCCCTGCCGCCTGTTCCGTCCTTTCGGTTCGGTATCCACGCATTTTGTCACCATCCAAACACGCTATGTTGAAACAAACACTTACCCTTTGCATCGCCCTGTCGTTGGCCCTTACGGCATCGGCCCAAAAACAAGAGAAACTGTACGCCCGCTTCGGCGTCAATGCCGGGGCTTCCATACTCTTTCACAATACCCTCTGGGATGTCACACCTTTGGGCGGGCTTTATAAAGTAGTCAAGGAAAGCCACAAACCGCCGGCTGCAGCCTATACCCAGGAACAGTTCGAGCAGGATTACGATCTGAATAAGTCGTTCATGATGCCGCGTTACGGGTTTAACTTGTTTGTGATGCACCAACAATTTCCGGTCTTTTTAAACCTGGAGCTCAATTCGTCGCCATCCAGTTACCAAAAACTGATGTTTGCCGCCACACTTGGCGTCGGCAAAGACTACCGGCCGTTTGAGCGGGATTATTTTTTCTCCGGCCACATCGGATTCAAGCGGGTATTTCACGACGCAGGTTTTGGCTACGAAACGCTTACCAACAGCGTCGGTAATGATGTGGCAAGAGAGTATCTCGCCACGTTTTTCAAACCCGACGAGGGGCTGGGCAGCCAGTCGGCGTACATGCTCTCCACCCGGATCGGGTTTGGCTATGTGATCGGCCGGGCTGAACGGGCCGCCGTGGGGGTCGAACTGTATCACGAACTGGATATGACCAACGAAACCGCCCGCCAGGGCGGCGCCCGCATGACTAATATGGGACTCAACCTGTACCTCCGCTTCGACCTGAAACAAACGTCGTTTTAGCAGGTGAGCGAGTGAGCAGGTGAGCGAGTGAGCAACGCGCTTGGGTCGCCGGAATCATAACCTGCTCACTCGCTCACCTGCTCACAAATTTTTTTTGCATTCCTGTTGGAATCCGGGAACCTTTGTGCCCGCTGTCTGTGTTTTGGCCGCTCAATTGGTAAACACCGGCGTCCGTAGAGCAGGATGTCACAGAGGCTCACAGAGTTTTGGAGTACACAGAGTTTGTCATTTTGAAAAGAACTGTTCGCTCTAGGGTGGGAAAAAACTCTGTGAGCCTCCATTTTCTCCATGAGCCTCTGTGACACTTTTACTCTACGGGGCGCACCAGCCCACCGTTTTACCCGAACACAAACCAGCCGAAAAGGCTACACCGCATGCATCATGGCAAACGAACTTACACCGACAAACAGTAGACTCGTCTTCGAGCGCGAGTTTCTCCCGCTCCTGGACGCGGTGTTCTCGTTCGCGTATCGCCTGACAAACGACGCGACGCGCGCCGAGGACCTGACCCAGGAAACCTACCTGAAAGCATGGCGTTTTATCGGTCATTACGAGCCGGACACCAACGCCAAAGCCTGGCTGTTTCGCATCTGCCGGAACGCATTCATCAACGAGTACCGGACGATGGTGCGCCAACCGCGTAAAGTGGACTACGAAGATATCGTCGTGTACCACAACGAGGACGACCCCTCGACTCCGGCCTATTCCGGCTTGCACGAGGAAATGGGCGGACGCCTCATCGGCGACGAAGTGGCTCGGGCCGTCAACTCCCTGCCGCCACACGTCCGCCTTATCGTGCTGCTCGATCTGGAGGATTTTACGTACGAGGAGATTGCGGCCATCGCCAACATCCCGATCGGCACCGTACGCTCCCGGCTCCACCGCGCCCGCAACGTGCTGGCCGAAAAACTCCGGGATTACGCACGACAGCAAGGCTATTCGGCTGAAACCGACACTGTAGAATTTGTGGACGACGAAGCGCAATCGCTTCTCGCTTGATAAAAGGGTTTGCCCGGCGCTAATACTGCCCGCGGCAAACCCTTTTTCTCAAGATAACGGGGTGCATCCCCGACAAACCGTACAAGCATTTCAACCACCTTTTTTCACCGTCACCGCGTTTTCGTATCCATACCAACGCCGCTATGCAGTACAGTTTCATTGTTCAAAACCGACGCGCACGTCATAGTCAACCCACCGGCAGGCAACCGGTGTTGACCGGGCAGTTGGTCTGTACAGGTATTTGTGGGCGGGATCGGCGGCAACGCGCAGACACAACAACACAGGAATCATGAAGAATCCACGTAAATCACCCGGCGACACGACGGGCACTGTCCTCGCCGGAGGAATCCAACTCGTTCAACAAGACATCGAAGATTACCCATTTGCCACACCCACAAGTACAGGCCCGCAAGAAACGCCCACACCAGAAGAAGAATCCTTCCGAGCGCTGTTGCGCGAAAATCTGCCCAGGCACACGGCTCCCCAGGCCCTAAAAGATCGTATCAAACGATCTATCATGCATTTGCCCGACTAAGCAGACACGATACCAACCTACGCAACCATTTTCCACACCATTTTTTGATCGCCGGAAGATTCAGCAGAATCGCTCCGGCGATTTTTGTTTTGCGCGATTTTTATTGCCGGAGCTGCCGTTTCAAAACTTTTTTCGTCTTTTGTCCCCAAACTTGATGTTATGAGCCAGCCCGTTACATTCCTCTGTGTTTCCAGCTATTTCAAAGGCAACGACTTTCTGCGCGGTATGAAGTCTACCGGCGCCACTGTGTACCTCGTTACCTCCAAAAAACTCGAAAAAAAACCCTGGGCGCGCGAGGCGCTCGACGAAATTTTTTACGTGGAACAAGGCCCTGAGAACCATTGGGATATGGATAGCGTGATCGCCGGCCTGGCCTGGCTCATGCGCACCAAAAAGGTGGACCGTATCGTGGCGCTCGACGATTTCGACGTGGAGAAAGCCGCCCACCTGCGCGAGCATTTTCGCATTCCCGGTATGGGCCAGACGACCCACCGGCACTTTCGCGACAAGTTGGCCATGCGCATGAAAGCCCAGGAGTCCGGCATCCGGGTGCCGAGTTTTTCGACCCTGTTTAATGACGAGGATATCCGGAAATTCGCTGCCACCAATCCCGCACCCTGGATCATCAAGCCACGCGGACAAGCATCCGCCACGGGCATGAAAAAAGTGTACAATGCCGACGAACTTTGGGCGCACCTGGAAACCCTCGGCGGCGAACGTCACCAGTATTTGGTGGAGCAATTCAAACCCGGAGACGTGTACCACGTGGACGCCCTTTCCTCCGGAGGCAAGGTGATTTTTGCGCGGGCATCTCAATACCTTGCAACACCTTTTGAGGTAGCCCACGACGGCGGCATTTTCCGCAGCGCCATTATGGAACAGGGCGACAAGGACGAAAAAGCCCTGCTGGAGCAGAATACTGCCGTCATGGAAGCCTTCGGGATGCAGTACAGTGCCAGCCATACGGAGTTCATCAAATGCCACGAAGACGGGCAAATCTATTTCCTGGAGACGGCCTCCCGCGTCGGAGGCGCTCACATCGCTGAAATGGTGGAAGTGGCCTGCGGGATCAACCTCTGGGCCGAATGGGCACGTATTGAATATGCCATAGCCACCGGCCAAACCTATAAATTGCCCAAAGTGCGCAAAGACTACGCGGGCATCATCGTATCACTTACCCGGCAGGAATGGCCCGACACCAGTCAGTTCAACGACCCGGAGATCGCCTGGCGCATGTCCGAGATGAGTTACCACATCGGTCTCATTGTGCGCTCCCCCAAACGCACCCGCGTGCTGGAACTGCTCGATGACTATTCCACCCGCATCCAGCGCGACTACCACGCCAGCGCACCCGCACCGGATAAACCGTTAGTTTGAATGATGAATGATGAATGATGAATAGGAAAAGATTCATCATTCATCATTCATCATTCATCATTAACTACCGTACACCGATAATTTCCACTTCCGCCCCGGTGAGCGCCGGGTTATACCAGCAATCCACTTTGGCGGCTTTGTACGCTGAAACGGCCGCTTTGGCTTCGTCGGGTGTGGTGTAGCCTTTCACGATGTAACTGGCGCCTTTTTCGCCGCCCGGGCAGGTACTACCGGGGTGCCAAAGCAGGTACAGGCCTTCAATACCTGGGGCTTTGTCCACTGGCGTATCCCGGCAATAGACCGCAAACTGGACATAGTGCAGCTCGCTGACGGGCGTGAACAGTTCGTTGCCGACCTGACCGCGTCCTTTGCGCACATTGCGCTGTACTTTCAGGCCGTTAACGGTTACGGTGGTGCTGGGTTCAGGAACTTCCTCAACGGAGTACATGGCCGGCGATACGCCTCCGGACGTGCTATATTCCGACGGGCGCAGGCCTTTTGCCGAAGTACCGCCCTGCTTGCCCTGTACCTTGGCCAGGGCTGTGGCGCGTCGGGCAGCCGCATCAGCCTCGGACTCGGCGGGAACCGGCACGGGACTCGGCGAACTGGTACTGTAGGTAACAGGCGCGGTAACGGTGGTTGTGCTTGCGGTGGAAGCCGCGGGCTTGTAGGCCCGCTTCAGTTCGGCTTGGCCCATGACGGCAGTGGCCGACCAAGCGAGGACGAAGAGCAAAATAGTGTTTTTCACAGTTGTATAGTGTTTGATTATTAAAACAATAAAGCGGCGCCGAAAACTCCGGCGCTGTCCCCCAGTTTTGGTTTCAGAAAAATCGTGTCAATTCGGGTGTTGAACAGGTGCTTTCGGGCTTCGGCCACACCGTCGGTATAGAGCCGGTCAATGTTTCCGACACCGCCTCCGAGCACGATAGCATCCGGGTCAACGATGTTGATAACCACTGCAATAGCCTTGCCAAAAAAGTGGATGAGCCGATCCATGGTCTCCGTAGCAAACGGGTCGCTGCCGGCCTTGGCGCGTGCCACGATGTCGCGCAGGGGCAGGTGCAAGCCGCTTTTTAGGGTGTAAAATTTTTCCAAAGCCGGGCCGGAAATAAGCGTTTCCACACAGCCCGTTTTTCCGCAATAGCACGGGCCGCCGCTTGTGTCGAGGAAATTGTGGCCCCATTCCCCGGCGATACCCTGCCGGCCGTTGATGACTTTTTGTCGAACGACGAGTCCGCCACCTACGCCGGTACCAAGAATGACCCCGAACACCACTTCGGCATTGGGAAGAACCTCCGGCACCGCGCCGAGCAGGGCTTCCGCTACCGCAAAACAATTGGCGTCGTTGGCTAATCGAACCGGCACGCCAAGTCGGCGCTCCAGGTCCTTGTCGAACGGTTTGCCGATCAGGGCGGTTGTGTTGGCGTTTTTCACAAACCCGGTATTCGGGTCGAGCGTGCCGGGATGGCCCAGGCCGATGCGCTCGGGGCGCATACCGGTTTCCTGTACCAGCATGTCCACGAGTTGAGCAATCTGATCGAGGATGTGCTCGTACCCCAGGCCGGCCTCCGTCGGGATGCGCTGCCGTGCCAATGGCGTCGGATTTTCGCGATTTTCCAGCACAGCGCCCTCAATTTTGGTGCCGCCCAGATCAATTCCCCATAAGGCCATGTTTATGTAGCGATGAACGATGAGTGATGAACGATGAGTAACCGTTAAATCCTTATAAAACAAATGCAAAGGAACAGTACAGTTTGGATAATTGTACTCAAACATCCTCCCATTTGCCCGTCAAACGCAACATACACACGAAATAGTGCAATTCCATTCAGGCTAAATCTAAAATACTCATCACTCATCACTCATCACTCATCACTCATCACTCATCACTCATCACTCATCACTCATCACTCATCACTCATCACTCATCACTCATCACTCATCACTAAATGAACATCCACCTCCTGACTATCGGCGACGAAATCCTGATTGGCCAAATCATTGACACCAATTCAGCCTGGATGAGCCGCCAACTGAACCTGCACGGCTTTCGGGTGACGGGCATGAGCAGCGTGTCCGATACCCGCGAAGCCATCGTGGACGGGCTGGAACAGGCTGCCCGATTTGCCGACGTGGTCGTCATGACCGGCGGCCTCGGCCCTACGAAAGATGATATTACCAAAAAAACACTGGCCGACCACTTCGGCTCCACCATGTCGTTTCACCAGGAAACCTACGACCGTATGGCCGCCTATTTCGCCAAAATCGGACGTAAACTGCCCGATGCGGCGGTGATTCAGGCAACTTTGCCCGACGCGGCCGGGGTTTTGACCAACAAGGTAGGCAGTGCGCCGGGTATGTGGTTCGAACGCGCCGACAAGGTGTTCGTGTCCCTGCCCGGTGTGCCGTTCGAGATGGAATACCTGATGACTGCCGAGGTGCTGCCCCGGCTGGCGGCGCGTTTTCCCGGGCGGCCCATTGCGCACCGCACGCTGCGCACGGCCGGCGAGGGCGAAAGCAACATTGCCAAACGCATCGAAAATTTCGAAGACAACCTTCCGGAAAATGTGAAACTGGCTTATTTGCCCAGCCTTGGCCAGGTACGCCTGCGCCTCACCGGCAAGTGGGAAACCGACCCCGTGCCACCGGATGCCGAGGCTCAACTGAATGCCTTGCTGGATACCAAAGTCGCCGAACTGCACGCCATCATTCCCGACCTGGTGTATGGCTGCGAGGAAGACACACTGGAACTGGTTGTGGGGCGCCTGCTCCGGGAACGCGGGCTGAAATTCGCCACGGCGGAGAGCTGTACCGGCGGACACGTGGCGCACCTGATCACCGCGGTGCCGGGCGCGTCGGACTACTACCCGGGCAGCATCGTCAGTTATGCCAACAGCATCAAGGAGGGGTTGCTCGGAGTGCGCTCCGAGACGCTGACCCGGTTCGGCGCTGTGAGCGAGGAAACCGTGCGCGAGATGGTCTTGGGCGCCTTGCCCGCTCTTGGCGCCGATGTGGCGCTGGCTATTTCCGGTATCGCCGGCCCCGACGGTGGTACGCCTGACAAACCCGTCGGCACCGTCTGGCTGGCTGTCGGGGACCGGAACCGAATCATTTTGGAAAAACACATCTTTGGCCGCGACCGCTCGAAAAACATTCAACTGGCAGGGGTTTACGGGCTGAATCTGGTGCGGAAATTTCTGCTGGGGCAGGTGTGATGCGGCTGTAAACTTTCCAGGTTTTCAAAACCTGGAAAGTTTGTAGGAACGTCGGACGAACACGGGTAAAGAATACCGTTACATGGGCAAACCCGCTGCGTTCGTTGATTTTTTTTCAATGCCCTGCCGGGTCAGCACACCTTTGCGGCAAGTCGTCAAACCAATTTTCAAAAATTTATCCGCATTCACGTTTTCAAACAACTTGCACTATGAAAAACGCAATCAAATTTTCGCTGATGGGTCTGCTTATGCTGGCCGGCCTGACCGCGTATGCACAACCTGGCGGTGGTGGCCGCATGATGAATCCCGAACAACGGGCCGAACAACAAACTGCCCAGATGACCGAAAAACTGGCGCTTTCCGATGCGCAGGCCGCCAAGGTCAAGGAGATCAACCTGAAGTACGCCAAGCAAGGCCAGGAAGCCCGCGAAAAAGCCGACGGCGACTGGGAAGCCATGCGCGGCACCATGACGGCCATCCGCCAGGAGCAGGACAAGGAACTGCAAACCGTGATGACTCAGGAACAATGGGATCAATGGGTCAAAGTACGCGAGGAGTTCCGCGGCAACCGCGGCAATCGCGGCGGCGACAAACCTGCCCCCGGCGACAAAGGCACAATGCCCCCGAAAGAAGAGAAGAAAAACGAAAAGAACTAACCGGACGCTAACGCATAGCATTAAAAACGAAAAGGTTAGAAAGTTTCTGGTTTGAAGGTTTCTGGTACATACAGATTTCCAACCTTCCAACCAGAAACCTTCTAACCTTCTAACCTTCTAACCAGAAACCTTCCAACCAGAAACCTTCAAACCTTCTAACCTTCTACCCAGAAACCTTCCAACCTTTTTTTATGAAAAATCTCGCCCTCGCTGCATTCCTCCTGCTTGCTCAACTGGCCGGCGCCCAAACATTTTCCATCAAAGGCAAGGTCGTTGATGAGAGCAATAGCGCCATGCCCGGCGCCACGGTTAGCCTCCAGCACCCTTGGGGAGAACTGGTCAAGGGCGCAGCCAGCGGGCTGGACGGCACGTTTGCACTGGACGGCGTCGGCAAGGGCGGCTACCGGCTGGTGGTCACAGCCCTCGGGTTTTCGGTGTTCAAAAAAGAGGTTACCGTGACCAATGCGAACGTGCAACTCGGCACACTCGCGCTGGAGCCAGATCCGGTCGTGCTCAAGGATGTGGAAATCAAAGGCACCGTGCCCATTTCCCAGCAAAAGGGCGACACCACCGAGTTTAATGCCAACGCGGTGAAGGTGATGAAAGACGCCGACGCCTCGGACCTGATTGAAAAACTGCCCTCCGTAACCGTAGAAAACGGCACGATCAAAGCCCAGGGCGAAAACGTCACACAGGTGCTGGTGGACGGTAAACCGTTTCTCGGAAACGACCCCGCTGCAGCCCTGCGAAATCTGCCCGCCGAGGTCATAGACAAGGTGCAAATCTTCGATCAACAGAGCGAACAAGCCCAGTTTACAGGGTTTCAGGACGGCAATACCACCAAGACAATCAACATCGTCACCAAAACGGATATGCGCAGCGGCCAGTTCGGCAAAATGTACGCCGGATACGGCTACGAGGACAAATACCAGGGCGGTGGCAACATCAACTACTTCGACGGCGACCGGCGCATTTCCTTTATCGGTATGGCCAACAACATCAATGTCCAGAATTTCTCCTCCGACGACCTGCTCGGCGTCATGGGCAGCGGTGGGCGTGGTGGCGCCATGGGCGGTCGCATGACGGGCGGCGGCGGCATGCCCGGCGGCGGCAGACAAGGCGGCGGTGGCGGTGGCGGCGATTTTTTGGTGCGCCCACAGGGCGGCATTGCCACCACAACGGCCTTTGGCCTCAATTTCTCCGACAAGTGGGGCGACAAGACGGACGTGAGCGCCAGTTATTTTTTCAATAAAAGCAACAGTTTCTCGGAGTCGCTGACCTACCGCCAGTTTCTGAACAACGACGGCGCCCTGGCCGAACTCTACGACGAAACAAACACCTCCAATTCCGACAACACCAACCACCGCTTCAATGCCCGCATCGAGTTCAAACTCGACAGCATGAACACCTTTGTGCTGCGCCCCCGCCTGAGCGCTCAACTCAACGACGGCAATTCCAGTACGCTCGGCCAAACTACCTTCGACGCCAACCTGCTCAGCCGGACCGACAACACCTACCTGTCCGACCTGACGGGCCTCAACCTCAACACCGACCTGCTCTGGCGCCACCGCCTGACCAAAAAAGGCCGCACCTTTTCGCTCAACATGAGTTCGGGGTACGCGCCCAAAAACGGCACCAGCAATCTCCAGTCTGCCGACGAGTATTTCGTTGGGCCGCCCGTCAATTCCAACCTGAATCAGTCGGCGACGCTTGACGTGAACAGTTGGAACGCTGCCGGCAACGCCGAATACACCGAGCCGCTGAGCGAAAACGCTCAGTTGCTGTTCAACTACCGCCTCAGTTTTCAGCAGGAAGCCTCCGACAAGTACACCTACGATTTTTCGCCTGCCGACGGCGGCTACACCATGCTCAACGAGCCGCTGAGCAACGTGTTTTCCAACGACTACATCACCCACCAGACCGGCGCAGGCTACAACTACAGCAAAGGCCGCGACCTGAATTTCAACGTCCGAACCAATGTGCAGTGGGCCGACCTGGCCAACCAAAAAACCTTCCCTCAACCGGCGACCATTGATCAGACGTTTTTCAACGTGCTGCCCTCGGCCATGCTGCGCTACAGCATTGACCGGAACCACAACATCCGCTTCAACTACCGCACCAGCACCCAACTGCCCTCTGTGGACCAACTGCAGGATGTGCTGAACAACTCCAACCCCCTGCAACTCAGTGTGGGCAACCCCAACCTGAAGCAGTCGTTTCAGCAAAACCTGTTTCTGCGCTACCAGGGCTCCAACCCCGACAAGGGCACCACCTTTTTCGCCATGGCGGGCGGCGGTATCACCAGCGACCATATCGCCAATGCCACCTATTTGGCCAGCGGTGATCACCCCATCCTCCAGCAGTACAACGTACCGCCGGGCGCCCGCATCTCGCAGCCTGTCAACCTCGACGGTTACTGGAACCTACGTTCGTTCGTGTCCTACGGCATTCCCATCAAAGGCCTGAAAACCAATTTCAACGTGGATCTGTCGTACAACTTTTCCCGCACCCCGGGCCTCGTGAACGACGTGGAAAATTTTGCCAACAACCAGACGGTGGGCTTAGGCGTCACCTTTGCCAGCAACATCAGCGACCGCGTGGATTTCACCCTTTCCGCCCGGCCGAGTTACAACACCGTGAGCAACACTCTGCAAACCGCCGGCAACACGGAGTACTACAGCCAGAGCTCCCGGCTCAAGTTCAACTGGATCATCGCCGAAGGGTTCGTGCTGCGCACCGATGTCGCCCACACGCTGAACAACGGCCTGTCCGACGGCTTCAACCAGAACTTCTGGCTCTGGAATCTCGCCATCGGCAAAAAAATCTTCAAGAACGAACGCGGCGAAATCGCCCTGGCCGTCAACGACCTGCTCGGCCAAAACCGCAGCATCAGCCGGAATATCACCGAATCGTACATCGAAGACCTGCAAACCAATGCCTTGCAGCGTTTTGTGATGCTCTCGTTCACGTACAACCTGCGGCATTTCAATACCAAAAAACCCGCAACGCCCCGCGAAGGACCGGGCGAGTGGGGGCCGGGTATGTGGAGAGGGTAGGGCGATTTACGATTTACGATTTACGAGGTGGCTGTCTCGTAAGTATCGTTTTGACGGAATTGAAATTTACAAGACAGGATTTACAAGATTTACAAGATAACTGAGGCAGCTATACCGCCGCACCTCGGTCGTGCATAATCCTGCCGCTTGCGAGTTGGGCGGGGACAAGCCCCACCCCTACGAGAAAAAGGCTAATGCACGAATACATTCGACACCGTCAGGTAGGGGCGGGGCTTGTCCCCGCCCAACTCGCAAGCGGAATTTTATACGTAGCCGAGGCGCGGCGGTATCGCCGCCGAAAATCCTGTAAATCTTGTGAATCCTGTCAAAAAACCGATAAGTCTGTCAACTACACTCAACTGTGCGGACTTATGAGACAGCCACCTCTTTTGTCATTCCGTAGGGCTACCGTCCGCTCTCCGCCCTGCTTGGCGTTATCTGTCTTTCTCACTCCAGAATCGTCACATCCCCCTTCACCACCTCCGTCGTCCCGTCCGCCAAAAGCACTTTCAGGTAGTACACGTACACGCCGGGATTGGCTTTCAGGCCGCCGCGGGCGGTGCCGTCCCAACCGGGCCATTGGTTGGGTGGAAGCGGGTTGTTCCACAGGTACTGCTGGTTGCCCCAGCGGTCGAAGATGGCCACTTCCTGCAGTTCCAGCACCGAAGGGCCGGCGTTCAGCGTCCAGGTGTCGTTTCGTCCGCTGCGGTCGGGCCGGAAGGCATTAGGCACGTATAGTTCTGTTTTCTTCTCCACCGACACCCGGATTTGATCCGTCGCTGTGCAGCCGAATGTGTCGGTGATGGTCACGGTGATCAACTGGAAACCAGCCGGCATCCACTGCTGCACGAGACAGGCCGGACAAGTGCTGTCGGGCAGGGGTTGCCATACGAGTCCGCTCCAGGCGCCGAGGTTGGTGACGGCTTCGATGCTCAAGGAATTTCCGATGATCACACTCGTGTCGGAAGGCAGGGCAATGGCCGGCAGAGGCGGCAGTGCGACCGTCACGCTGGAATCCGTTTCGCAGGCATTCGCGTCGGTCACGGTCAGGACGTGCGTTCCTGCGCCGAGGCCGGGCATGGTTCCGGACACGAGATTGCCGTCTACCGAGAGGGTGTACGGTCCCACGCCGTCCGTGGCGGTCACGGTGGCGTCCACGAGCGTGTCGCCGCAGTCGCCGCGGTCGAGCTCCAGGTCGAGTACGAGCGGTGGCGGCGCGGTCAGGGTCACGGTAGCCGCGTCGGTGCAGACGTTGGCGTCGGTGGCGGTAAGCGTGTAGGTGCCGGCGCCGAGGCCGTTCAGGGTGGGGCCGGAAACGCTGTTGCTCCAGGCAAACTGGTACGGCGGCGTGCCGCCGGTAGCAGATGCAGCGGCAGAGCCGTCGGAGCCGCCCGCACAGGCTACTTCGTAACCGTTGTGCGGCATTGGCGAGGTGGCAACTGCTGTGAGGATTGGAGGCGCTGTGAGCGTGGCGGAGGCGGTGCTTGTGGCGCCGTTGGCCGGGTTGGTAATGGTGATGCTGTAGGTGCCGGCCACGAGAGTACCTACGAGAGTCGGGGGCAAGAGGCTGGTGATTTGGCCCGAACCGGTGCTACCGAGGTTGTTGGCCCAATTGTACTGGTACGGTGGCTGCCCGTTTTGGATTTGGATGGTAAATGATCCCGTGGCGGCGCCCGCGCAAAGGGGATTTACGATGCTCACGGCCACCACCGGAGCGCAACCGGCCAAATCCAGCGTCGTGGTGGTGGTTACAATGGAATCGCAGCCGAACTGGTTGGTCAAATTTTGCACCGCAACGCCCACCTGTGCAGGGTCGCAAGTAATGGCGGAAACGCTGACCGCGTCGCTGGGTAGCAACGTCGTCGTCGTAGTCACGATGGAGTCACAGCCAAACTGGTTGGTCAGATTTTGCACCGCAACGCCGACCTGTGCGGGGTTGCAGGTTGTTGCTGAAACGCTGACCGCGTTGCTGGGCAGCAGCGTGGTCGTGGTGGTCACGATGGAGTCGCAGCCGAACTGGTTGGTCAGATTTTGCACCGCAACGCCGACCTGCGCGGGGTTG
>Ga0154020_10003164_pt1 | contig 19920 bp, 17 predicted proteins | sample Klosneuvirus_201_FD_109709 | JGI IMG/M metagenome (GOLD analysis project Ga0154020, IMG submission 109709) | Active sludge microbial communities from wastewater, Klosterneuburg, Austria - Klosneuvirus_20160825_MG | ecosystem: Engineered > WWTP > Aerobic digester > Activated sludge | place... | reverse complement strand
TATATCACGCGTAAGTCTTTCTTGCACCTGTAGTCGTCGGGCAAACACATCTACTATTCGGGGCAATTTACTTAATCCTACAATGTATCCCTTAGGAATGTAAGCAATGTGTACTTTTCCAAAGAAAGGCAGCATGTGATGCTCACACAAGGAATAAAATTCAATATCCTTTACGATGACCATTTCATTATAATCTTCTTTGAACAGAGCAGATTGAATTATTTCCTTAGCATTTTGCTTATATCCGCTTGTAAGAAAGTCCATTGCTTTCGCAGCACGTTCCGGTGTCTTAAGGAGACCCTCTCTGGTGCTATCTTCACCCAGGTCATTTATGATTCCGGCGTATTTTTCAGTGATAGACGAGATTTTCTCTAATTCTTGATTTGTCATATTTTAATTGTCAATCTATGTTATTAATATTTAGCAGGACATCATCAACCTAGAAATTCCGAATAAATACAATCCGATTGATGAAATCCAACTGAATGTAAAGTCGCTTGAGTAAGAAATGGTTGCAATTGATTCAATAAGGCCCTGTACACAAACTGTATGTTAGGAACCCCTGACAATATGGAGTGGAGCATGTAATTATTTCTCTGCCAGTTTTTGTAATAATATTTAACAAAATCATGTTTATTTTTCTCCTCAGACCATCTATCCATATTCATTTTAAAAGCAGCCTCAAATTTCTCTCTCCTGGTAAGGTGTATCATTTAGCATTATAAAATCAATTACCGAGTTGAAATGTCAAAGATATTATTCTTTAATAAAGTCGAATTATTAATCTTTGTACTCTGAAAAATAAAACTCAATTTGACGATATTAGAATTTATTGCTGCTTTTTTCGGTGTAGTTAGTGTGTGGTACAGCAGGAAAAATGACATACTGGTGTATCCTACGGGACTGGTAAGTGTCATATTGTATATTTACATTTGCTTCCATGCAGATTTATATGCCGATGCAGCTTTAAACGGCTATTATACACTGATGAGTTTGATTGGTTGGTATAACTGGGTACAAAAGAAAGAGGAAGAATTTGTCTTTCCTGTAAGCTATAGCAATAAGAATGAATGGATGTATGGATTGAGTGTATTTGTGTTTATCTCTACTATTTTATACTATTTCTTGTCTCACTTCACTAACAGTACAGTGCCAGTCGGTGATGCAGTAGTATCAGGAGCCTCAGCAACAGCTATGTGGTGGATGGCCAGACGTAAAATAGAAAGTTGGTATGCCTGGTTATTGGCTGATGTAATAGCTGTACCTCTCTTCTATTATAAGGAATTATATTTTACTGTGGGACAATTTTTAATATTCCTGATTCTCGCTGTACTGGGTCTGATACATTGGATTAAACTTGAAAAAATTCATGCTGAGACCGATCATAAAAGAACCAAACTGACTCCAAATGCTTAAAATCTCCATAATTGGGGTAGAATCAACAGGAAAATCAATGTTAACTGAACAGTTAGCGTCATATTTTCATGCACCATTTGTAAAGGAATATGCCAGGGATTATCTGGAAGTAAATGGCTCACCATACGAATATGAAGATTTTATCAACATCTCACATGGCCAGGCGCAGCGAGAGGATAAGGCAGTACAGAATCACAAAGATGAAAAGTACTTATTTCTTGATACTGATGTTCTTGTCTTGAAAATTTGGGCAGATGTTGTCTATGGAAAAAATGAATCATGGTTAGATGAGCGATTAAACAATGAACTAGCAGATTTATATTTATTACTTAGCCCAGACATTCCCTGGGTAGATGATGGGATGCGCGAATATCCTGATCTAAATGAAAGAGAGCGAATTAATGAATTGTATATTAACCTATTAAATGATCTCAGTTGTAATTATTCTTTAATATCAGGAAGTGAATATTCAGATAGATTTGATCAAGCGGTTTCATCCATAAAGAGATTCTCAGATTTAGTGCTTGGTGGATAATGGTTTTCTGAAGAAATTTCTAAATTTCTTGAAGGATACCAATACTACAAAAAAGACAATTAGTCCAATAATAATCGGTATCAAAAATGAAAGTACTGTAATGACTATGGTCATAACATTTTCGATAGTAGCATAGAATGGATTTGTGGTTCCAGCGGATAAGGTAGTAGATTTTAATCTGCCAATTCCGACTAATCCATTTATAGTGACTGCGGTAGATCCACCTACAATAAGGCCAAGTACTTTATCCATATACAATGGCATATCAGGCAAAATAGATGCCATACTAAGTAATCCTGCTACGAATACTAAAGGTACATTTACCACGTCCAGAATATGGTCGATCAATGGAATATAATATGCAGAAATCTCTATTACGGTAGCCGTGATTAATATGATTAGGGCAAGATTGCTATCTAACCAATCAACGTGGTATGAGGTATCTAGTAAATGAAATCTTTGATTTGCGGCGATTAAAAGTAATGGCAAAAACATTCGAATTCCACAGGCAGCACTAAGGCCAATTCCAAGGCAAAATGCTATAAGCCAATGGATATCCATCTCAAGAAATACTAAATTCTGTCAAAGTAGTACATATTATATCTATACAATCACTTAATTGTGATGGGGTCATAACCAGAGGCGGCGCAAATCGAATAATATTGCCGTGTGTAGGCTTAGCCAACAAGCCTTTATCTGCCATAGAAAGGCAAATATTCCAGGCTGTCTCACTATCGGGGGAATCATTGATCTCAACAGCCGTCAATAATCCTCTTCCCCTAACTGCGGAGACTAATGAATTAGTTTTTTGAAACTTCGACATTTCTTCAATGAAGATTCTTCCCAACATTTCTGCATTCGAAGCCAGATCTTCATCCAGCACAACCTGCATAGCTTCAGTAGCCACCGCACATGCCAATGGATTTCCACCAAAGGTAGATCCGTGCTGACCGGGTTTTATACAGAGCATGATGTCATCATCAGCCAGCACTGCGGAGACTGGTAATACACCACCAGAAAGTGCCTTTCCTAAAATAAGAATATCCGGTCTGATATTCAAGTGATCACAAGCCAACATTTTCCCTGTTCGGGCAATACCGGTCTGAACCTCATCAGCCATAAAAAGAATATTTCTTGCTTTACATAGCTCAGCAGTCTTAATCATATACTGATCATCAGGAACAATAACTCCTGCTTCACCTTGTATAGGTTCTAGCAGGACTCCGACAACATTCGGGTCCTCACAAGCTAGTTCCATAGCGTGCAGGTCATTGTACGGCACGGTAACGATGCCAGGAAGAAATGGACCAAAATTCTCGCGTGTATCTTCATCTGTTGACATAGTTACAGCAGCGAGGGTGCGGCCGTGAAAATTTCCTGAAGCTGTGATTATTTTAGCTTTTCCATGGGGAACTCCTTTTACCTCATAGCCCCATTTTCGAGCGAGTTTAAGTCCGGTTTCAACGGCTTCAACCCCTGTATTGACGGGTAATAGTTTTTCATACCCAAAAAGTGAAGTCATAAACTCGTAGTAGGGCCCCAATTGATCATTGTAGAAAGCTCTTGATGTCAAAGTTAGGTTTGCTGCTTGCTCTACCAATGCCTTTGTAATCCGTGGATGACAATGCCCCTGGTTCACTGCGCTATAAGCAGACAGGAAATCATAATATTTCTTTCCCTCCACATCCCACACGTGTACGCCCTTACCTCGACTTAGGACTACAGGAAGAGGATGATAGTTATGAGCACCATAATTGCTCTCCTGGATTATGAAATCTTCGGCATGAACATTAGTTGTTGTGAACATAAGAATAAAATAAAATAATCTAAAAAATTAAAGTGCTTTCTGCAATTGTGCTTCAAGGTCAACGCGAGGATTATCCGCTAGTATTTTCCCATCTCTACCTATAAGAAATGTGCGAGGAATGGAAGTCACCCCGTAATCACGAGCCGGAGCACACTCCCACTTCATCAGATCACTAACATGGTTCTTCCAGATGAGTCCATCTTTTTGTATAGCCTCAGTCCATCTGGTTTTTTGTCCCTCCAGACTACCTGCCAGTTGATCAGCAGGCAACTTTTGTCTTGACCTACTATCAAGTCCATCCAATGATACACTGTAGACGGTGAAGCCTTTATCTTTATATTTATTATATATCTCAACTACGTGAGGATTAGCCTGTCTGCACGGGCCGCACCAACTCGCCCAAAAATCCAGTAATACTACTTTACCTCTGAGACTGGAAAGTTTAATTATGTTTCCGGAAGGATCTGGTAAAGATATCTCAGGAGCCATGTCACCTATCTTAAAGTTACCCTGAGGTGATGGAGGCTGAGCATTTTGGTTGATAAGTTGTTTAAGTGATTGCTCATACATTGGAATATATTCTGACTGGGGATCAAATTTCTTAATTTTATCTATGATGCCTCCAAGTGTAGCTACGGCTTCCTTTGGGTTATTTTGCATTCCTACGAACACCATCTGAATAGCTGCATAAGGATTTTTTGCTTCTTCTATCGCTTTCTTGACACCATCTGCATCTAGCGCCTTATTTACTATTTTATTGACGAAGGAGAAAAATTCTGCAGTACCTACTGACCCTGTGGTAACAAATGCTAGATTGTTAAAATCTTCCATTGTACCATTAATTGTTATCGCATTTTCATTTCCATCGACTATAATGGGCAGATACTTTTGCTCTATAGTCAATTTATATATGCCCTTCTTTAAGGCAGTATCACTCTTTAGAGTAAATTTTCCATCTGCTGAAGCGGTTGCTTTGGCAACTTCATTATATTGGTTTTGAGTACCCCAACGTTCGAGTTTGACTTCTTTATTTTCAGCGCCCTTAATTTCACCGGTGACAGTAAATCCATTTTTAGTTGTGTTGCAGGCAAAAAAGACTTGGATAAAGCTTAAGAAGAATAGAAATACAAAGGTTTTTTTCATTCGTGTTTTGTGTTTATTGTGTGATAAGTTCGCTCAAATGATTTTCGTAAATATTTTTATATTCATTTATAGAGCCAAATTTAATACTATTGATGGAGATCATTTTAGATGTCACCATACCTAAACGTAAATAATCAATTTTTAGTGAGTGAATTTTTTCCATAACCACTTCTGCATTTTCTGCTGAAAATGAGACTACCACTCTGGATTGACCTTCACCAAACAACTGTGCATCAAGCCTCAATGTGTCAGGAAGATTGATATCAAACCCAAGTTCATGTTTATAACAGCATTCTAATAAACATTGGAACAGGCCGCCTTCTGAAAGATCGTGTGCATTATGAAGCAATTGTGATGTATTGAGCTCGGTAATGACCTGATGTAACTTTAATTCTTCATCCACTTTGAAGTAAGGAACCGGTGAAACTGGTCTCTGGTGAATAAACCTAAGGTATTCTGAAGAGCCCATATCATCTGTCTGAGTCCCGATCAATAAAATTACATCACCGGATGCCTTAAAAGATAATGATTGAAAATGACTTATATCATCCATCAGGCCCAGCATACCGATCGTAGGTGTGGGAAATATAGGTTCTGTAGTACCCTCTAATTGAGTCTGATTATAGAAACTGACATTTCCACCCGTTACGGGTGTTTGTAGTGTACGGCAGGCATCACCCATTCCTTTGATGACCTCCACGAACTGATAATACACTTCAGGATTATAAGGATTTCCAAAATTAAGACAATTAGTTATTGCTACTGGACGTCCCCCTGCGCAGATAATGTTCCTCGCCGCTTCATAAACTGCTATTTGTGCGCCAGTATATGGATCGGCAAACACAAAGGTTGAATTACAATCCGTGGTAGCTACAAGCGCCCGATTAGTGTTTTTTATTCTGATCACTGATGCGTCAGAGGCTTCACCACCAAAAATGGTATTGGTTCGAACCATAGAATCGTATTGCTCACTTATCCAGCGTCTTGAGAGCAGATTAGGTGAAGATACAAGTTCTCTCGCAGTGCCGACAATATCCTCAGGCTCAGGGATAAGCTCATTAGAAAAACCATCTAACTGATCAAGATATTTGGGGCGGGTAAATTCACGATCATAGATCGGAGCTCCTCCGCCAAGTACCAGACTATAAGCATTTACCTCTGCTACTTTGTCGCCTTCGAAATAAAATTCCAACATACCGGAATCAGTTACCACTCCAATGTCGGTGCAAGGTAGGTCCCATTTGTCAAAAACTGCAACGAGGTCTTTTTCTCTTCCCTGATGGCAAACGATGAGCATTCTCTCTTGACTTTCAGATAATAGCAATTCAAAAGGAACCATATTCCTTTGTCGTCTTGGCACAAGACTAAGGTCAATGATCATTCCTGCCTCACCTTTTGCACTCATTTCTGAGGTGGAGCAGATGATGCCGGCCGCGCCCATATCCTGCATTCCCACTATAGCACCTGTCTGTATAGCTTCTAGTGAAGCTTCAAGTAATAGTTTTTCCTGAAATGGGTCACCTACCTGTACAGAGGGAAGATCCTCTGCACTATCTTCATGCAAGTCTGCAGAGGCAAAGGTGGCACCATGTATCCCGTCTTTTCCGGTAGCAGCTCCAACGATAAATACTCGATTGCCTACTCCTGTTGCTATTGCTGAGACAGTTTCACCTATTTTGACAACACCGATCGACATTGCATTAACTAAGATATTTTGATTGTAGGAAGGGTTGAAAAAAGTCTCACCTCCCACAGTTGGAATACCCAGGCAGTTGCCATAGTCTCCTATTCCATGGACTACACCTTTTACAAGGCGGCGCATGTGACTGGAATTCAAGTCGCCAAACCTGAGCGAATTCAAAGCTGCTATCGGCCGAGCCCCCATAGTGAAGATATCACGATGAATACCTCCCACACCTGTAGCTGCACCTTGATAGGGTTCCACTGCTGATGGGTGATTGTGACTCTCTATTTTAAATGCACAGGCTAATCCATCTCCGATATCTATCAGACCTGCATTTTCTTCACCTGCTTCAGCTAAGAGCCCCGGACCACTTCTAGGGAGAGTTTTAAGGTACTTTATGGAATTTTTATAAGAACAATGTTCAGACCACATCACCGAATATATGCTTAATTCATTAAAATTGGGCTGGCGGCCCATGATTTCAATGATTAAATCATACTCTGATTCGGTAAGGCCTAAATTGGTTGCAGTAGCAAGATTAACATCAGTCATGAAATTATCCGGAATCAATTAAGCCATAAAGGTAGTTTGAAATATTATATAGTCAAATAAAAAATATGTTGCTCTCGGGCAATTATTTGGACTGCATATACCTTTCGATGTATTTTCCTATGATATCATATTCCAAATTGACAAGATCACCCGGATGTAAGCTGTGTAGATTGGTTACTTTCCAAGTCAGCGGGATAATGGCTACATCAAAAAAAGTTTCCTGAAGATCAGCAATAGTTAGACTAATACCTTGTAGGCAGATAGAACCCTTATTTACCATAAGACGAGCTTTGTCAGTCGGATAGGTAATACGTAGGCGAATGTCATCTGAGTGGTGTCTTATACTCTCTACCTCCCCACGACCATCTACGTGACCCAGTACCATATGTCCATCAAATCTATAATCTGCACGCATAGCCCTTTCTACATTGATGAGCGCACCTACTTGCCATCTGGATACAGCAGTCCGATCAGTCTGATCTATCACCTGTACCTGATATGTGTTGTACTCTACCCGGACTACTGTCAGACAAATACCATTATGACTGACGCTCTCCCCTATCTTTAATTCTTCTGCAAATGCTGCCGAGAGAGTATAAGTGAGAAGTTGTGGAGACTCTGTGATTGCCTCTACACGCGAGGTACATTCTATAATTCCGGTAAACATAGTTATCTTATAATTTCAATATATCCAGATAGAGTTTCAATTAATAATTCACCTGTATTTCCGGGACCAAAAGAATACACATTGCAAGTATAATAGTATGTACCATCAGGCACCTGACTTCCATTATTATCTGAACCAGTCCAATTTATATTGGGATCATTTGTCGAAAACAATTGATTTCCCCAACGATTGAAAACTTTAAAGTCAACTTTTGAAATGAACTGATATGGATAAGGCTTAAAAATATCATTGCTTCCATCACCATTCGGGGTGAAGGCATTTGGTAGTTTATAGACCGGACAATTCTCCATACATACTATATTGCTCGGTTCACTTACGTTGCCTATTGAGTCAAAAGCTACAATCTCATAACAACCGGCGAGTCCAAACTCAACAGAAAAATGGTCATAACTAAGAACTTGTGGATCTGTGATTCTCGTGATTTCTTCCCGATCAGCACTTTTATTTTCACGATAATAAATAATGTATCCCCTTACATCACCCTGTGTCCCACATATAGAGTCAGGATTAGTCCAGAGCAGATGGTTAGATAGATTTCCGATGATATTCACTTTACCGCAATCATTCACTACTTGCAAGTGTGGCGCACATGGCGGCATTGAATCAATCGGAATAGCACATACGTCTTGTGACCAATTAATCAGGGGCTCGGGAATGTAAGAAAGATTATAGGTTCCAAATGATTTGACTTTATAACAATAGGTCTCACCGTTGCTTCTATCAGAATCAATATATTTCCTAGCCGTCGTAACACCTATTGAATCAAATTGGCCGGTTGTGTTTTTCCTAAAAATTGCATAATTATAATTTGAGAAAGGCACAAATTCCTCCCAGGTCAAAATCACTTTCTCATCTATTCCTACCGTTGTTAAAAAAACAGAAGAAGCTGAAGTAGATTTACTATGCATCTGCAAAGGAGATCCATAGTGCAGCTCTATCAGATACTCATAGGGCATTACTATAGTATTCAGGAATGTATCAACAAATGAAGTAGTCACTGCGTCTAAGAAATGCACCGACATAAATCGGGCTCCCGGTATCTCTGTAAAACTATTATTTCCTATTCCCGGACTGCGCTTGAGAATATAAGTGTAAGGGCCCGGAAAACTCACAGTATCAAAGGTTGTTGGTTGCGGGAGCGCCCACTGGATAAACATCGAGCCATTCTGAGCCGTATTTACTACGGACACATTTGTGATCAGACAGATATCTATCTCCTGACGGGCACATGCTTCCATGGAAGCAAGACTACTGACTTGATTGTAAGGAAATCCACCTGAAGTAGTGCGAGCAAAGATGGCTTCGACTCTGTAACAATAGGATTTACCTTTTTCTATATTGTTGTCTTTGTAAAAATAGCCCATAGCATCCTTATCTTGAATACTATAAGCTATGCGTGTGTAGCCCTGACCCTGCAAGCTGGGATTGCAAGTATCTACCTTGAAGCTGGAGCTGTTGACCTTGCGCCAAATATTAAAGCCACGGAAAAACCGATTGCTTGTATTTTCACAGGAATATGGAGCATCCCAAGTCAACCTGATGTGGTCACTCCCTGCGACAGCTTTCAAATTCTCGGGAGCGGGAGCTATGACTTTTATCCTAAGTGTTTGCAAGTCTGATAAACCACTAAGTGTATCATTCTGACTAAATTTATTATCAACAGCTTTAAATATTACTGAATAATATTGAGAGTTGACCGCATCACATGAAGGCGTCCAGTCAAATATCCCTATCACAGGCGCGTCCGCATACCCTGAAGGGGCAGTAAAAGTGGCCGGCTGAGTAGCTAAAACCAGCGGTCCACCTAAAGCAGTTAGTTTAATTTTCTGAGCGGGCATATCATTATCCGTCGCAATCACTGTCAGTCTAAGTGGTTGACCGGCAATGATACAAGTATCACGCAGAGATGAGATCACCGGAGGTGTGTTCTTGCAATTATCCAAAATCAAAATTTGCATGTCTCTGATCATTGAATTTATTAAAATTCCTTGACGGTATTCTTTAATAAGAATGGCAATATTATACTCACCTGCCAATTGAGGTGAGTTCCAGACAAAGTCACCGGTAACCGGATTTAATCCAATATTATTATTTGGTCCAGGAGCTACTTGATTGGGATACAGATAATTAGGGACATCTGATTGAACAAATTGCTTGGGTACAATGAGCTCGTATGCGATGCTATCCTGATCATGATCATCGAATGCATTTGGATTGTGTATAAAAATCTGTCCGACGCATCCTACATCTATGGGTAGTTGCAACAAGATAGGAGAACTATTATATCCCTGAAATTGAGGATTAAGCAAAGTAAAGGTAGTCTCGATATGAAAAGGAATATTTTCGGAGTTGGGTGGATTAACATTTAAAATCCCTGCATTGCGATTGGGATCAGTTACACTCATAGTAAATTGTGAAATAGAAGGATAAGTGTGCTCCGATACGTACAAGTTGTATTTTGTGTCATTCCCAATGAAGACTCCTTCACCACCGCCATTGGAGCGAACTACAAACTGTCTAGTTCCATCGCCCCATTCCATCTGAAGTGAGTCACGATCGGCATCCACTGAGCTAGCTTTAGTATAGGTAATAATGGTAGCCCTGACTCTTAGATTACCTATCTGTTCATAGATAATCTCACCGGCTCGATTGTGAGTCGCAAATGCCGTCACTGGTAATAATACCATCAGACAACTAAGAAAACTAATCAGATTACGATTCAATGGGTTCACCATTCAAATATAAACGAAATTATAATCCTAATTCAGATTCCTCTTCTTAGAAAAATACAATCTAGGATAACCAATGTACCACTCAACGAGCCAATCTGTTGTATTTTATAAGATAAGACGCATTTTTATTAAAAAAAATAGCCCGAATCAACTATCATTTTAGCAGCGATTTTTCGGCGTAGCACTTTTACATTGACGGGTTCTTTTTTTGTAAATCTCTTGACACCCATCAACATTATCTTCAGCTCATCGCCACTTGCAAAAGAAGACAACGCATCTACTGCATTCTTGGCTATTCGATCCTGTGCATCATGGAAGTACACTTTCATAATGGCTTCCTTTTCTTCCAGGGCATCATCTCCGGCAAGTAATAACTCCTGTAATCGGCATAATGTAGATTCAAGATTAAACACATCGATCATGATGTCAGCTATATTTAGTATGATCTCCTGCTCATTCTTTAGATCTAATTTTCCATCCATTTGGTATTTTGCTGCAGCACCTGCTACGACTAGAAGCACCTTTTTATATTCACCTAGTGCTTTCACTTCAGCTCCATATTTACCTTCCGGGGTTTCCATTTTTGGCATTCCAGTGAGTTCTTTCTGTACTTCCCAGGCAGGACCTACCATATCCAACTCGCCTTTTATGACGCGGCGAAGCAACATATTTATCATAAGAAGCCGGTTGATCTCATTCGTTCCTTCGTAGATTCTGTTTATCCTGGTATCCCTATATATCCGAGCAGGCAGGAATTCTTCTGAATATCCATTGCCTCCATGGATTTGAACTGTTTCATCGACTACGTAATCAATGACTTCACTACCGTAGATTTTAGCGATAGCGCACTCTATAGCATATTCTTCAGCTGATTCCAATAATGCTTTTTCATATGGAGTACCTTTTTCCAGTTCAAAATTTTTCCAATTCTCTATCAGATTGGCAATGCGATAAACAGTGGATTCCAATACAAATGTCCGTATTGCCATTTCTGACAACTTAAACTGGATAGCACCAAAAGAAGAAATCGGTACACCAAACTGATGCCGTTCGTTAGCATAGGTAGTAGCTAAAGTAGAAACGTGCTTAGAGCCACCACACACCAATACACCCAGCTTGAAGCGACCCATGTTGAGTACATTAAAAGCGATTAAATGACCCTTTCCTATCTCTCCAAGCACATTCGCTACCGGTACTGGAGCATTTTCAAAAAATATCTGGCGCGTCGAAGAACCTTTTATTCCCATTTTCTGTTCCTCGGCACCAAGTGTTAGGCCTGCTGTGTCCCTATCGACAATAAACCCGGTAAACTTGTCTCCATCTACCTGAGCAAACACAATAAATACATCTGCGAAACCCGCATTCGATATCCACATCTTCTGTCCGGTCAAAAGGTAATGAGTGCCCGCTTCATTTAGTATTGCTTTGGTCTTAGCACTTAGTGCGTCACTACCTGATCCCGGCTCCGTAAGACAGTAGGCGGCTTTCAATTCGCCATTACAAAGACCTGGTAAGTACGATTGCTTTTGCTGTTCTGTACCAAAGTAGAGGATGGGCAACATTCCTATACCTGTATGTGCACCAAAGGTGGTGCTAAATGACGCATCTCCGCCACCTAATTCCTCAGATATAATAGCATTGATAATAGTATCAAATTCTTGCCCTCCATATTTTTCCGGCATATGAGCACCGATGAGCCCAAGTGCAGCTGCTTCTTCTACTAACTTAGGTTGCTCTTCTAATTTGCTTCCCCTTATCACTACTTCTTGCCGAATAAAAGAACGGACAGAGTCCCTGACGAGACGTTGTTCTTCATTCATTTTCTCAGGGATGTATTGTCCATCACTGCTGTATTTCTTAACTAGAAATTCACCGCCTTTATATTGACTTTCCATATCATTATAATTTTTACACAAAAATACCCCAGAAAGGTATCAATAGCAAATACAGTGACCCACAAAAGATTTGTTAACAATTTATTGCCAAATATTAGATGGTTTTTTGCAGTTATTGTCCAAAATACCAAATTATGTTCTTATATTATAATTTTATATAATATATTCTCATCAATCTTCCTCTGGAATTTCTCGTCGAGTTTGGAGATAGTTTCTCCATTTATCCAGAAGTAAGGTCATATCTTCCGGAATAGGGCAGTCAAAAAACATTGCTTTCCCGGTAGTAGGGTGTGTAAATCCCAGAGTTCGAGCATGAAGCGCCTGACGTGGGCAAATAGAAAAACAATTCTCGACAAATTGTCGATACTTAGTAAATATGGTTCCTTTTAAGATCTTCTCACCTCCATATCTGTCGTCATTGAAGACTGGGTGGCCCAATGCCATCATATGTGCCCTGATCTGATGAGTGCGGCCTGTCTCAAGACGACAAGAGACCAAGCTGGTATAGTAGAATCGCTCCAAGGTCTTGTAATTAGTAATCGCTTTCTTTCCTATATCAGATTCGTCAAAGACCATCATCTGCATTCGATTATTGGGATTTCGCGCCAGATTATTTTCGATTTTCCCGGCTTCAGGTTCTATTTCGCCCCATACGAGTGCATTGTATTCACGCTCTACTGTATGATCAAAGAATTGTTTTGCCAGGTGGGTCATCGCATACTCATTCTTGGCAATAAGTAATAGTCCTGAAGTATTCTTATCGATACGGTGCACTAAGCCGGGTCGATCAGCATCATTTCCGGCTTTAACGGGAAGATTATATTTAAAATAATGTGCAAGAGCATTCACCAGAGTACCGGATTTATTCCCCAATCCGGGATGAACGACCATGCCTGTGGGCTTATTTAAAACCATAACATCGTCATCCTCATAGATGATATTCAATGGTATATCTTCAGGAAGAACGCCTGTATTTTCAGCAGGTGGATGCGGCAATACAATAGAAATCTCATCTTTAGGTCGCACCCTATAGTTTGGCTTGACAGGAACAGAATTGACTAGGACATTGCCAGCTCTGATAGCTACCTGAATCTTATTGCGAGATATTTGCTGTACGCGATCAAAGACAAACTTATCAATGCGCACAGGAGACTGGCCATTATCTACTAGAAAGGAATAATGCTCATATAGATCATCTCCTCTACCATCAGGTAGCAGATCATCGAGCTCTTCATCAGTTTTTAACATTGAGACAAAATTGATAAAAATAATTAGTTTGCGCATCTTTTTTAAAAATTGGCTTTATGAATAAAATCTCATTGGACACGATCTGCACAGCGGAAAACTATAATCCACCGCCACAGAAAGCGCATTCTATGCCACTCTACGCCACTTCTTCCTTTGATATAAATGGTCTGACTGAGAGCACTGAACTTTTCTCAGGAGGAAAGCAAGGATATATGTATTCTCGATATGGCAATCCAAACACTGTCGCTCTCGCAGAAAAACTAGCGGCATTGGAAGGGTGGCAACTGGAAGGGGCTACTTCTGCACTCATGACAGCTTCCGGCATGGCCGCAATTACTGCAGCCGTAATGGCTATAATGACTCCGGGGTCAACATTAATATCACACACCGGGCTATACGGAGCTACAAGTGAGGTTTTTAATCTATTGGCGGATAAAGTTGGCTTTAATATCGCTTGGGTCGACTTCAGCGATATGTCAGAAGTAGAGAGAATATTAGAAAGCAATGTGGTCAATATGATCTATGTCGAAACTCCATCTAATCCCTTACTGAATTGTGTAGATCTAAAGTTAGTGAGTGAAATAGGAATAAAACACGGTGCCAAGACTGTAGCGGACAATACCTTCGCTACCCCACTGATCCAGCAACCACTTTCGTATGGAATAGACGTGGTAGTGCATAGCACCACCAAGTACCTGGCGGGTAATGGCCAAAGTATTGCCGGAGCAATCATCACCCGAGATCCTGAGCTATATATAATTCTGGAAAAACAAATAAGGCTGATGGGAAGTCATTGCTCGCCTTTTGAAGCCTGGATGACATATCATGGATTGAAAACCTTAGGACTTAGATTAAGAAAACAAGTAGATAATGCCACTCAAATATTTAAAGCATTGACCCAGATGGACCAAGTAACAAAAATCTATTTTACCGGTGATCCCACTCATCCACAAGCAAACCTCATAAAAGCTCAAATGAGACAACCTGTGCCTATGATATCATTTGAATTAAAAGCAGGTTTGTCAGCGGCTAATCACTTCTTTGATAAAATTCAATTAATCAGACAAGCCACTACATTGGGAGATATCAATACTATCTGCCTGCATCCTGACACTTCTTCACACCGGAATATAGCACTTCGGGAAAAGCAAAAAATAGGAATAACACCCGGTTTGATCAGATTATCTGTTGGAATCGAAGATTTAATAGATCTTATAGGTGATTTGAATCAAGCAATTAAATGAACAAGAGTTAGAATACTCAGTATAGTAAAAAAAAGCCACCAAATTCTAATTGGTGGCTTTTTCATTTACATTATTCTAAATCCAGAAAGTCAGTCTTCATCTGGTCATATTCTTCTGCAGTGATCTCACCGCTTTTTCTCATATCATACAATTCTTGTAGATTTTTGACCTTTGCCTTAATATTTTTGGACTTCGGAGTATTAGCCTTTTTAACAGTTTTCTTAGTCTCTCTTTTGATATCTGCCAATGTTTCCTCAGTCGCTTCTACTAATTTTTTGCCTGTAGATTTTATTTCCTCTTCCGCATCATCTTTAATTTTTTTAGCATATTCCTTTCCCTTCTCAAATTTTTCATCATAGAACCTTTTAAAGCTTTTCCAATCAAAGTCCAAAAAAGTTCCTCCATCTTCGAAATGGCGCTTGAACACTTCACCCAAAGCATAAGATGTCGCACCTGAAAAAGCTGATACCGCAACACCACCAACAATAGAGCCAATAAATGGAATCATTTTAGTTACCATCCTACCTCCGATCCTAGCTATCCCGCTAGAAGTAAGAGCCATGATAGCTGCCTTCACCTCAGTATCCTTGAAGGAAATATCATATAGTTTACAAAGTCGGCGAATCATTTCAAGCTGAACTGCACTTACTGCGAAAAAGTCTGCTACAGGAATGGGAATTAGACCTGCACCTGCAGAATACATGACGAACTTGCGTATAATAGCATCAGCCTCTCTTGATCTCAAATCATTTTCTTGAATTTCTGACATATTTATAATTTTTCTTTTATAAACTGAGATATCTGCTCATTGGTTGCCGATTTAAGGGTATTTAATAGATTTATTAGATTAATATGTATTTTTAGCCCCTTAACAGCAGTTTTAAAATTGATCATTTGACAAATGGATCCTGATAGTAATGGTAAGGTATTATACAAAACATCACGGCGAGTTGATCGAAATTCAGGAATATGCCATTCACTGTTGGGTAAATATTACCCCCCCGTTTTCACATGAAGAATTTGAGTATCTCTCAGAACGATTAAATATTCCTTCAGACTTTTTTACTGATCCTCTAGATATTGACGAACGTTCACGTTACGAACGTGAAGACTCCACTAAGTTAATAATCATCAATAGCCCTGTACTCAATGAGACTGAAAAAGAGAGTGAAGCAGTATATATCACGATTCCGGTAGGCATTATCTTTACACCGGAAAGTGTGACTACGATCTGCGCTATGGAGAATCCAGTGTTAGATTTATTTTTAGAAAATAAATTAAAGAACTTCGAACCGTCCAACATTGAAAAATTCATTCTCCAAATTATGGAGCAAAATGTCTATCGATTTATTGCGTGTCTAAAAAAACTAAATCTCAAGCGTAATATGCTGGAGCAAGAGCTTTATAGTTCTTCCAGAAATTCAGAACTTTGGCAGATGCTGCGAATAGAGAAGAGCTTGGTCTATTTTGTCAACTCGCTAAAAGCCAATGAGTTACTAAAGGTAAAAATGAAGAGAATTGATTTCTTAGGATTGGGCTTAAGTGAAGATCTCGAAGAGATATTTGAAGACTTAATTATAGATAACAGTCAGGCCTTGGAAATGTCGAATGTCTATACAATCATCACAAGCAGTACGATGGAGACTTTTGCCAGCATCATATCGAATAATGCTAATGAGGACATCCAGCGCCTTACCTTCTTTACCATACTATTAATGGTTCCCTCAATTATCACAAGCTTTTTTGGTATGAATGTCGAACTGCCCTTCGCCCATAATTCGTACAGTTATATTTTTATTATCATCTTTTCAATAGTAATCGGATATGGATTAGTATACGTACTGAGAAGATATAAAATATTCTAAGAACTTACTTTCGCGCAATTGTCATAGAATCATTTAATAATTGCAAATCAGCTTGTTGAATGATGTAACAAGAATCGTTTTGCGAAGTTACAGGTATCGCCTGTGTCTTTAGGATAAATTCTTCTCCGTATAGATTATTACCCGCTGGTTGCTGATCGATTATATCCGACAATCCATTTGACCACAACAGGGTCATCCCCAACAGGCCAACAAGGAATAAAAATATAGAAGGTAAAAATTCTTTCATGGGATTAAAAATTAGTTTACAAAGGTATACATATTATTCTTAATCATAATATGTTTTATTTTTAAATTTAAAAAAATATTTATATTTACAGTTAAACTGACTCCAAATGAAGCATTCCAAGCTACTTTACCTTTTGACATTTTATCTCCTAGGTTCAAATAATCTACAAGCACAGTTTGCCGAAGGATGCGATGGTATAAGATACGCCAGCACACAATTCACCTCGATCTCCAAGATAACCGTAGAATATGCAACTGCTATTCCCGAGAATCAACAGCTCAGTGTGGATATCTATCAACCTATTGGTGACGTGGTCCAAAAGCGTCCGATGATCATTCTTGCTCATGGAGGTGCATTCTTTGCAGGAGACAAAGCGGACATGCAAGCTCTGTGTGAATCATTTGCAAGTCGAGGCTTTGTCACTGCTTCAGTCCAATACCGCTTGTTTACAGGGTTTCCATCGAAAGAAATTTTCCAAAGTACCACAGTAAAAGCTATCTCTGACATGAAAGGCGTCTATCGTTTCTTTAAGAATGATGCGGCGACAACAAATCTTTATCATATCGATACCACTAAAATGATGATCGGGGGGATATCTGCAGGAGCCATTACCGCTCTACATATGGCATATTTAGATGAGAATGATGTAGTCGCTCCTGAATTACTTAGCATCATTAATAAAAACGGGGGCTTCAGAGGCAACACCGGAAGTGCAGATAATCTGAAGCATTCCACGTCTGATATATTTGGTGTGATTAATCTCAGTGGAGCTATGGTCTCAAATGATCTTTTGGATGAGGGTGAACCAATGCTAATGAGTATGCATGGTGACAAGGATGATGTTGTACCAATAGACTCTGCCAATGTCTTTGGCTTAATATATATGTATGGCTCCAGGTATCTAACTTCAGAAGCTAACCGAAAAAACATTCCTAATATACTAGAAGTAGTCCCGGGGGGTGGACACACTAATATATATACAGACCCTATCTTCCTATCGAACGTTGCTAATTTCAACCAGGAGGCAATAGAGTTGTATTATCCAAGATTATGTGGCTTTAAAGCTGCGGTTCATTCCACCCACCAAGAGAATTTAGTAGGAAATGTTTGGCCTACCCTAACATCATCAGAACTGAATCTAGAATTTACCCGTACTGTAAATGATCTAATAATCTATAATGCAGCAGGTGAATTTATATCTAAGTATAAAATCAACTCTGACCACTATAAGTTGAATTGCTATAGTTTGACTCCAGGTATGTATTATGCTATCCCTCAAGCAGGAGGAAAATACTTTAAGGCTATTAGCTTTATAAAACGATAAAAATTTATTTTGATTTCGTAATGCCTTCAAAGAGCCAGCTGGCTATCAATTGCCTATAGCTACTCTCAATAAGTCTTTTCTGATCGTTGGGGTTTTGAATATTTCCAATTTCCACAAAGAGGGCCGGAGGATGCGAGTATTTCAATACATATAAATCACGCCCTTTGACGGTGCCAGTGTAAGCAGCGTCACTAGTCTTGCGTGTTTCAGTTGAAAATGTTTCCTGCGTATTGAGTGCCATTCTCATACCAGCATCTGAGCCTTCAAAATAATAAAAATGCACATCAAGTGAGACATTCTCAGACCTGGAGTCCACATGGATACTTATAAATTTCTGGTCTGTTATGCCTTGCTTCTTGTAGGTATTATACATTGAATTAACGTAATTAATTCTTCCACGCAACCGAAGTATTTGGTTGAGGGGTATATCTTCATTTTTCCCCTGTCTCTCATCCTTATCACAAATCAAATATTGGTCATCTCTGATGCCATCGTTCGGGTCTGTGACGATAAAATGCACTTTAGCGCCACGCATTACTAATAACCTACCCAGCCTCAATGCTACATCATAGGCGTATTCATCTTCACAACATACATTGCCTTCAATACGGGACATTGCACCCGGATCAGGTCCCCCATGTCCACCTTTCAAGTAAAAGACCTTGTTTTTCAATGATTCATCCTTCAGAGGCACCCTACTGTACTTAGCACCAAAAAGTGGATAGTTGACTTCCTTACCTGAATAGATCGGCTCATCTGTGGGCTTCGATAGGATAAGAGTGGGATTCTCTTGTGTTTTTCCATCGTCGGGAAAGGGGTTTGACATAATAGTTGTCTTAGCCGGATCACTGCATTGAAATATATGATAGGGTACCCAAAGATCTTTATCTTGAATAAAATATACTTCTTTGATCTTTGCAAAAAGGAGATCTTTGTTGTATTGCTCTATCATTCGTGCCCTGGGAAGATCCGAATTATTGATAGTGGTGCGAATCGACTTAGCATTGTAAGTGTATCTACGTATGGGCATTTTGTAGTCTTTTCCCAAAATTAAAGATGCGTTCGGAGATAGATTATTTAGTCGATAGAATTCTTTAAGATTACAACTGTATTGATCCAACTTATACTTACGTAACATAGAATATACGCCTTCTCCTTTTGCAACTTTAGCTACGACGTATTCCTGAGCATACAGCTCAGGTGAAATTAGTCCCAATAGAATAAGGAGAATTAACTTTCGAAAATACATAATATCACGGTAACCACAAGCAAATATATTAAAACTAATCATTATATATATGAAGCTACTATTTACTTTCTCTCATGTCACACCAATCTGTACCTTTGAGTGATGAATAAGATCAAGGCTTTACTTGGGAAAGATCTGCTGGTAGAATTTCGAAATACATTTTCTATCAGCTCAGTATTACTATATGTTTGTGCCTCTATATACGTAATCTATGCCTCCTTTATTAATATCCAGCCTCAAGTCTGGAATGTACTTTTCTGGATTGTATTTCTTTTCATTTCAGTCAATGCG
>Ga0154020_10003163_pt1 | contig 19926 bp, 13 predicted proteins | sample Klosneuvirus_201_FD_109709 | JGI IMG/M metagenome (GOLD analysis project Ga0154020, IMG submission 109709) | Active sludge microbial communities from wastewater, Klosterneuburg, Austria - Klosneuvirus_20160825_MG | ecosystem: Engineered > WWTP > Aerobic digester > Activated sludge | place... | reverse complement strand
CACCTCGGCAACGTCAACGAGGGTAACCTCATGTTCGTCAACCCCGACATGTCGACGGCCCGCGAGGCCTACGGCAAGGAGGGCTCGGGCATCACGAACTCCGTGATCAAGGCCCGCGAGATCCGCCCCGGGGTCGTGGTCGCCATCGCGACCTCGCGTGACCGCACCATCCAGGCCGGCAAGCTCATCACCGTCGAGCTCGGCAAGGCCGAGGCCGAGGCCCACGCCACCGACCTGACCCCCCAGGTCCCCGGCGGCAACGAGCCGTCGTTCAACGGTGTCGGTCGCTACTACGACGCCTACCCGGTGGGCGACGTCATGAAGCCCTCGTTCCTGGTCAGCTGGGCCGACGGCCCGGTGCAGAGCGAGATCCTGGGCCAGGCCGGCCTGAACCCGGACTTCGGCATCTACCTGTTCGACAACGGCAAGCGCTACCCGCTCTACAACAACCCGGACATGTGGGAGGTCTCGCCCATCGCCATCTCCGCCCGCAAGGAGCCGCCCACGGTGGCGCCGTCGGCCAAGAACAGCTTCTCGGACACCAACGTCCTCATCGGCGCGCTCGATGTCTACCAGACCTCGCTGGGCGCCATCACCCCCGGCATCGTCAAGATGGTCCGCATCATGGAGGGCTTCTCGGGTGAGGAAGGTACCCGCGACTTCGGCCTGACCATGTTCGACGGCCACGTCCGCCTGGGCGAGGTCCCGGTGCAGCCGGACGGCTCGTTCGCCGCCCTGGTGCCCGCGAACGTCCCGATCCACCAGCAGCTCCTCGACGAGTTCGGCATGGCGGTCCGCAGCGAGAACGTCTGGGTCTCGGCTGGCCCCGGCCAGTCGCGCTTCTGCGGCGGCTGCCACGAGGATCGCGCCGCCACCACCATCGTGCAGCCCGGCGTCGCGCAGGCCATCGCGCTCGGCCCGGTCAACCTCGACGTCGCTCGCGCGCTGCGCAAGAGCACCGACTACTCGTACGCCGCGGTCAAGGGCGTGCCCTGGGACAAGGCGCTGCAGCCCATCCTCGACGCCAAGTGCGTCAGCTGCCACAACGGCACCCCGGGCCCGGCGAACTACACTTACACGCTGATCGACACGTCCATGATGCCGCCGACGCAGACCGTCGTCACCTTCGACCTGCGTGGCGTCGCCGGCCCGATGCTGGACGACATGAGCACCTACTCGATGTCGCACCTGTCGCTGATGGGCCCGGAGGACATCCTGAACGAGCCGAACTCGCCCATCCAGATCGCGCCTGGCTCGGCGATGCCCAAGGTCTTCGTGACCCCGGGCAGCGCGCGTGAGTCGGACCTCATCAAGAAGCTGAACCCGGTGCGCATGTTCCCGACCATCGACACCAGCGCCACCCCGGCGCGTGCCTTCAGCACCGCGACGCACCCGCAGGATGTGGGTGGCACGGCCCTGACGGCGGAAGAGATCTACCTGTTCACGCTGATGGCCGACATGGGTGGCCAGTTCGTGTCGCGTGAAAACCTGCCGGGCACTGGGTACTAAGGAGAAATGACCATGAAGACCAACATGAAGGCAACGGTCCTTGCGGCGCTCCTGACCCTGTCCCTGTCGGCGGGTAGCGCGTTCGCTGGTCGCGGTTCGAGCTTCGGCGCGGTGCAGCAGGCGGTCGATTCCAACTCGCCTGACGCCATCATGGCCGAGGTCGAGCGCGCCGAGAAGCTGACCTGCGGTGGCTGCGGCGTCATCATGACCACCCTCATCGACCACCCGGACTATCGGGTCCGCGAGGTCGCTGCGTGGTGGATCGCCAAGCGGCCCGGGATGCGGGCCAAGATCCGGAACCAGATGTTCGAGCGTCTCGTCAGCGCCAACGGGGTGTATGCCCGCAACGCGGCCGATGTCCTGGGCGCGTTCATGAACCCGGAGGCGGTGGCGCCGATCACGACCGCCCTGAATCGTGCGGACCTGCAGCCGATGGCCCGCGTCGCGGCGGTCAACGCGCTGGCCTTCATCGGCCACAAGGTCGCGCTGCCGACGCTGGCGGCCATGACCAAGGACGCCGATGCCGGTGTGCGCCGCGCTGCAGTGGCGGCCATCCGGGAGCTGCGCGAGGTCACGGTCTCGACTGACGCCCGCGCCGCCATCACCGACGCTGACGCCGGCGTCCGCCTCGAGGCGGTGCAGACGGTGGGCTTCTTCAAGGACGCCGCTGGTCGGGTCGCCCTGGAAGGCGCCCTGAAGGATGCTGACGCTCGCGTGCGTGAGAACGCGGCCTGGGCGCTCGGTGAGCTGGGTGACCGCGCGGCCTTCGCGGCCCTGGCGGCGGCTCGTGATGGTGACGCCAGCGTGGTGGTCCGTGGCGTCGCGGCCGCGGCGATTCGCAACCTGAAGTAAGCCTCGTCACGACTCGGTTCATGGTTGTTGGTCGCGGGCGCGCTTCGGGGAAAATCCCGGGCGCGCCCGCTGCTTTTTGCGTTTACGAGACGCGCGCCGAGAGATAGGATCACGCCGTGCATGACTTCGACGTTCAGATGAAGAGTGGCTCGGGTTCGCGCTGGCTGGGTTTTCTGCTGCTCATGGCTGTGCCCTGGGCGCAGGGCGGTTGCGACAACCCGCAACCGGAAGGACGCCTGTACTACGACCGCGTCATCCAGCCCATCCTGACCCAGACCTGCGTCACCAACACCTCGGGCTGTCACAAGGTCGACGCCGACGGCAATGCGCTGGGCAACGTCGATCTGACGACCTTCGAGGGCGTGCAGAAGCGCCGCGACATCCTGCGCACCTACGGCGTGTACCCGGAGCCGCTGCTGCTCATCAAGGCGGCGGGGCCCGGCGCGCACCAGATCCCGTATCGCGGCGCCTTCCTGAACAGCGAGGTCCAGCACGGCAGTGGACAGCTGCTGTCGGTGCAGTCGACCGCGTACTTCGAGCTCAAGCGCTGGCTGGAGAACGGCGCCACCCGCGACGGCGCGCTGCCGCGCAAGGAGGTGCCCTCGGGCGAGGGCAGCTGCTCCACCGTGGTGCGTGACGAGGTCATCCAGCAGCTCGGCGGCATGACGCCGGGCCTGGCCGAGTTCAAGCGCGACGTGCAGCCGACCCTGAAGAGCTGCGCCGCCGCGACCTGCCACGGCACGCCACAGTCGGACTTCTACCTGACCTGCGGCGACGACGACAACCAGCAGCTCTTCAACTATGCCCAGGCGCGCAACTTCCTCGAGGACGACACCCGCCTGGAGCAGAGCGAGATCCTGATCCGCCCGCTCGATCCCGGCGCGGGCGGCATGTCGCACACCGGCGGCGTGCACTGGGGCTCGCGCTCCGACATGAAGTACAGCAAGCTCCTGGAGTGGGCGCGCATCGCCAAGCGGGCGCCCACGCTGAACAACACGCCGGCGCGGCAGTTCTTCGAGGCCCGCGTGATGCCGGTGCTGATCCAGCGCGGCTGCTCGTTCGAGGCCTGCCACTCACCGGCCTCGTTCAACGACTTCAAGCTGCGCGCCGGGTCGCAGGGCTTCTTCTCGCCGGGCGCGCTGCAGCGCAACTACGAGCTGTCGCGTGATCAGTTCATGGCCATCGACGCCGTCGACGTGCGCCAGAGCCGCATCGTGGCCAAGCCCATCCTGGGCGGCCTGCCGCACCGTGGTGGCGCCGCGCTGCAGACCCAGGGCCGCCCGTCGGATCCCGCGATGTGCCCGCAGCCCTACGATCCCGCGACGTCGTGGGCGTTCTGCACCATCGCCGAGTGGCACCGCCTGGAGCGCGAGCAGGCCGCCGCCGCGGTGTCACCGCTGAACGCCGGGTCGACGCTGCCCCTGGTGTGGGTCGAGCGTCCGCCCAACAATGATCGGCTGATCGACTTCGACACCTTCCGGGGTGGCGCCGATCTGATGGGCGGCGACGTCGGCGTCACTGCCGGCGGCGGCATCGACACCAACGTGAGCAACCGGCGCAGCCTGCTGGGCGGCTGCCCGGGCGTGCAGGCCGGGAGCCGCACCGACGTCGATGTGCGCGGTCCCGAGCTGTCGCCCGATGGCGCGCGCGTCATCTTCTCGATGCGCCTCGGCGACGCCGGCGGCCACAACCTGTACGAGGTCGTGCTGGCGGGCGGCGCGTGCACGCAGCTGACCACCGATGGTGGTCAGATGATGGGCCCGGTCAAGATCCACAACATCGATCCGCTGTACGCCGACATGCCCGACGCCAGGGGCGGCGCCATCCTGTCGGTGGTGTTCGCGTCCAGCCGCGGCGGCACCTTCGGGCCGCGCTTCGCGGGGCCGTCGACCAACCTGTATCGCTTCCCGCGCAGCAACCCGGCGATGGTGGAGCAGATGACGGCGCTGCTGGGCAGCGAGCTGTCGCCGGCGTGGATGTCCGACGGCCGCATCACCATGACGACCGAGAAGGCGTCCAAGGACCTCTACCAGCTGTCGGGACGGCGCATCAACTGGGACCGCACCGACTACCACCCGCTGCTCGGGCAGCGCGCCAAGTCGAAGGTGAACCTGGCCGATCCGACCATGACGCGCGACTCGGTCGGCTACGAGCAGGCCACCGAGATCCGCGAGGGGCTGAACGGTGACTTCATCGTGGTGTTCTCCGACGTCGGTGCGCGCGGCGGCGGCGGCGCCCTGGCGGTGTTCTCGCGCTCGGTGGGACCGTTCGAGGCCGGCCGCAACGACCCGGCCTTCGTGAAGGCGGTGCGCATCATCGATCCGGCGGCGACCGGGCGGGCCGGCGCCACCGCGGGGGCCTACCGGGCGCCGTACGAGATCCCGAACGGTGACCTCTTGGCGTCGTTCGCCAACGTGGCCACCGGCGACGCGGGCAGCTTCGACTATGACCTGGTCATCGTGAACCGCATCACCGGCGCGCGCACCCCGCTGATCGCGACCGCCGGCCGCTCGGAGCAGGAGGCCGTGCTGGGCTGGAAGCGCACCACGCCGCGGCAGCCCTTCATCAACTCGGCGTCGCTGGTGTTCGGCGGCAAGACCGACAGCTCGCTGCCGGCCGATCGCGCGGTGGCCTACTTCCCCGATGCGCCCATGGTGTCGACCCTGTTCGACAGCAACCTGCGGCGCGGGCGCGACCTCGCCTTCGTGTCGCCGGCGCGGCGCATCGTGTTCTACAAGGCCAAGAACCCCGCGGGCCCCGGCAACGGCAGCATGGTGTCGGACGAGCGCGAGCTGGTGGGCAGCGCGGCGCTGCTGACCGACGGCTCGGTCAAGGTCAACGTGCCGGCCCTGGCCCCGGTGTACTACGAGCTGCAGGACAGCCGGGGCACCGCGCTGTTCTCGATGAGCGAGCAGCACCAGTTCGGGCCGCAGGAGATGGTCTCGCTGGGGGTCCGGCGCGAGCTGTACGACACCGCCTGCGCCGGGTGCCACGGCAGCATCACCGGGCGCGAGGTCGACGTCCAGGTCACCCCCGACGTCCTCACCGGGGCCTCGCAATCGGCCGCCCAGGGCATGACACCCATCCGCATCGGACCTTGAATCTGGTGCGTTTGCGCACGTCCGACGCTTGTCGTTGGGGGGAGGCACTGCTAGGCTCCCAGCGTCGGAGGGTCCCATGCGCAAGCTCGCGAGCATCATCGCCCTGACCATGCTGGCCGCCACCATGGCGGCCGGGTCGGCCTCGGCGGCCAAGAAGAAGCCCAAGCCCAAGCCCAAGGCCAAGGTCACCGGGCCCGCCGCGGTCAAGGAGATGTCGAAGGAAAACGCCAAGGCTTTGGCGGAGTTCCAGGGCGTCTTCAAGTGGGGCCTGAGCCCGGACGAGGTCCAGAAGCTGCTCGGCGAGCAGATCAGGCCTGGGTACGACGAGAAGATCGCGGCCACCAAGGACACCTACACCCAGGACCAGATCCGGAAGCGCTACAAGGACGAGCTCAAGCGCCTCAAGGACTCCTACCTCAAGTTCGACGGCAACAAGACGCCCTGGGACGTCTCGATCATCGACCGTGAGTTCTCGCACAAGAACGGCGAGTCGATGCTGCTGTGGAAGAAGCTCGACGAGACGCGCTACTACTTCTTCGTCGACGACAAGCTGTGGAAGATCTACATCGCCTTCGACGCCAAGAAGTTCGGTGACAAGACCTTCTCGGACTTCCGCCAGATATTCGAGGCGCAGTTCGGGGCCTCGACGGTGGTCGAGCGCACCACGGCGTCGGGCAAGATCGTGATGGACGAATTCCGCTGGCCACCGGCCGGGATGAGCATCCTGCGCGCGGTCGACATGTCGCGCTTCCACGGCAACTACTGCCTGTCGATCGGCGACAAGGACGTCAGCGCCAGCATCGACGCACGTCGCAAGGAGAACAACCCCGACGTCAAGAAGGGCAACACCATCGTCGATTCGGTCACCGGCAAGGGCGGCACCAGCCCGGGCTCGGACACCGACAGCAACGAGAACGTGCTCGACGACATCGTGGGCAAGAAGGGCCCGTAGCGGCTGCGCCAACCGCGGGAGTGACCGCGTGAGTGACGGAGCCCTCCGCGGAGAGGCTCCGTTGCTGTTTTCGGGGTGCGCAGCGCTTGACCAAAGTGGGGCCTGAGCGGACGATAGGGCCGTGATTGGGGCTCATCGCTGGGTGGCCGTGGGGCTTGCGGTCGCGCTGTGTGCGCAGGGGACGAGGGTGTGGGCGGATGACGCGCCGGCGCCGGGTCCGGGTCCGGGGCCCAGCCCGGGTCCGGGGAACGACGAGCCCATCATCATGGAGGACGAGCCGGTCATCATGGATGACGATGCGCCCGAGGCGACGCCTGCGCCCTCGCCGGTGCCGTCGCCAGCGCCGGCCACGGACGACGACGAGGTCTCGTTCAGTGAAGACGAGGCCGGGACGACCGCGCACAGCGGGCCGCCGCGGCTGTTCATCCATGTCTTCGACGACGCCAAGGTCGGCGCCGAGGCGCTGGAGGGCACCCTGCGCGGGGCGCGCGCCGCCTTCACCGGGGACGCCCGCGTGGTCCTGATCGACGTCGATGGCTACCTGCACGACACCGACGCCGAGAAGACCGCGCTGGCCGAGGCCGACGCCGCGGTCGACGCCGCCAACACACAGATCATGAACCTCGACCTCGACGCCGCGCTGGTCGCGGTGCGCAAGGCGGTCGACAGCTACGAGCACTATCTGCCCCAGCTGCGCGAGCGCGACGGCAACCTGGGGCGCCTGACCAACGCGCACCGGCTGCTGGCCAACGCGTCGTTCCTGAACCAGGACACCGACGCCGCCATGGTGTCGCTGCACCGCATGTTCGTGCTGCGCCCCGAGCTGACCTACAAGCGCGCGCTGTTTCCGCCCCAGATGGAGCAGCTGGTCAACGCCGAGCAGGCCCGCATGGCGGCGCTGCCGCGCGGCAGCCTGGATCTCGACTCGCTGCCGCGCCGTGCCCAGCTGCTGGTCAACGGCCAGCCCATCGGGGTCGCGCCGCACAGCGTGCCCGACCTGGTGCCGGGCCCCAACTATGTCACCGCGTTGATGCCGGGCCACCCGCCGACCACGGTCATCGTCGAGGTCGAGCCCGGTCCGGTCATCACCAGCGCCAGGATCCCGCTGGAGTCGTACCCCGACGATCCCTTCGCCAAGCTGGCGGCGGCGCGCGCCGAGGTCGGTGGCGTGGCCATCGGACCCCGGCTGAGCGCGGCGGCCGACCGCCTGGGCAAGCCCGAGCTCCTGCTGCTGATCGTGCCCGAGGCGGGCGACAACCTGATGCTGGTGGGCTACCTGTACGACACCCGCAGCGGGCGCCTCATCGGCAAGGCGCGCGGCGAGTCCGACCCGGCCTATCCAGGGCCACCCGCCGAGGCGCTGGCGCGCACGCTGACCCGCGACGTGGCGCTCGACGGCGGCGCCGGCGCGGTGGCCGAGCCGATGGCGGTCAAGCGCAAGAGCGGGCCGGGGCCGCTGACCCGGTTCAGGCGCTCGCGCTGGTTCTGGCCCGTGGTGGGCGGCGCCGCGGGCGTGGTCGTGCTGTCGGTCGTGATCGGGGTCGCCAGCGCCAGCGCGGACGCCGATAGCCGCGCGCGCTTCGTGGTCTTGAACGTACTTTCGAAGTCATTTTGATTGGCCTGGGAGGAATCATGAAGCGGCTCGCGATCGCTATTGCGCTGGTGCTGGGGGCTTGTGGTGGCGGCGACGTCGGGGTGGACAACGTCGCGCCGCATGGCAGCGTGGGGGGGATCGTGCTCGACGCCGCGACCCGGCTGCCGATCGCGGACGTGCTGGTCAAGGTCTACAGCGGCGGGCGCACCCCGGTCGAGGTGCGCACCAACGTGAGCGGCGAGTGGGGCGTGCCCGAGGTGGCCTCGGGGCCGGTGCTGGCCAAGGTCAGCAAGACCGGCTACGTGGACACCCAGCTGTCGGGCACCCTGGCCTCGGCGGCGGGCAACTTCCCGCTCAACAATGCCGGCCTGGTCATGGGGCCGATCGGCATGCTGCCGTCGACCGGGGCGGTGACGGTGCGGCTGGTCAACGAGAACGGCGAGCCGGTCGGCGGGGTCAAGACCGTGGTGCGCAGCGCGGCGACGCACATCGACTACTCGAGTGGTGGCGCGGTGGGCGCCGGCCAGCTGACGCTGACGCCGATGGCGTCGGACGCGTCGACCGGCAACGTGGTCATCGACAAGCTGCCCGACCTGACCGGCGTCGGCACCGTGGGCGGCCCGTTCGGGACGGTGGACGAGCTGACCGTCGAGGTGCCCGCGGTCGACTCCAACATGGACGGTGTGTACGACTTCCTGGCCACCACCAAGGTGTTCTCGATGCTGAACCTGCCGCCGACGCCGACCGTGGTGCTGCGCGCGCGCTCGGTCAGCCTGTTCGTCGAGGCCAGCACCATCGACGCCTTCGAGAGCGCCGGCTTCCCGGGTGGCACGGTGACGCGCCTGCCCACGGTGCTGCCGACCACGACGTCGCCGATCTACATCACCTTCAACCACCCGCTCGACATGATGCGCACCACGGTGCAGGTGGTCGACGAGCTGGGGGTGCCGCTGGCGGCGCAGCCCGGCCTGATGCTGGTCGGCAGCTCGACCATGCGGCTGACGCCGCCGGCCAGCTCGATGCAGCTCGGTCAGGAGTACAACCTGTGGGTCCACGCGGTCGCCTCGGTGGTCGATCAGAACCTGGAGATCGACCTGTCGTCGCCGTTCTTCGTCGCGCGTGACCCCAACATGCCGGTGACCGCGACGGTGACGCGCGATCCCACCCTGCCGGGCTACCTCAACCTGACCTTCACCGAGCCGGTCGGCGTGGGCAGCGCGGTGCGCCTGACCGGCAGCAACTGTGTCCTGTTCTACGCTGGCGAGATCAACGTGCCGCCCAGCCCGCCGGTGGGCAACAACCCGGGCGAGGTCGGGCACCCGGACTGCTCCGATGGCCGCCTCTTCATCGAGACGCGCGAGCCCAACCCGCCCGGGCCGGTCGGGCTGTCGGGCTACTCGCGCTACTGGATCATGTCGGACGTGCGGCCGCAGACCGGGACCTCGCTGGGCTTCGACCTGGTGCTGAGCCGGGTGCCCGACGCCTCGCTGATCATCGAGCTGCCCAGCGGCGAGGTGGTGCCGGACTTCTCGGGTGCTCGCCGCCTGCAGCTGCCGCCCAACCCGTAGCCGATGCCAGCAGCATGCCAGCAGCATGAGTGACGCCCTCGAGACCGGCAGCTTGCCGCGCGCCAACCGGGTCATCTCGATCCCGCACTTCGAGCTGGGCGACCGGCTGAGCGCGGAGCAGAACGACTTCTTCGAGACCTACGGCTTCATCCGCTTCAAGGGCTTCCTCGACCGCGCGCGCGCGGCCGAGCTGCACGCGGCGATGAACGAGATCGATCGCGCGCTGGTGGCGTCGCGCGTGGACAAGGTCAACGGGGTGCCGCTGATCTTCGGCCAGCGCGACGACGGCACGCGGTACCTCCAGCGCATCCCGTTCGCGTCGCTGCAGCACCCGGCGTTTCGCGAGTTCCTGCGCGATCCGCGCTTTCGCGGCATCCTGGAGACCGCGGGCACCGGCTATCGCATCGGTGAGGAGGAGCGCGACGGGCTGGTCATCAACCGCTTCCGCAACGAGCCGGGCGCGCGCTACAAGCGGCTGGGCTGGCACACCGACAGCCTGCGCGATCTGTTCTATCTGGAGAAGCCGCGGCGCTACCTGAACGTGGGCTTCTACCTGACCGACTCGCCGCCCGAGGTCGGGGGGCTGCGCCTGCTCCCGTGCACGCACAACCAGCCCATCTCCAGCCTGCTGCTGCGCAAGCGCTACTTCATCGATGATCGACCCGATCCCGACGAGTTCGCGGTCACCGCCGAGGCCGGTGATCTGACCATCCACGACGGCCGGCTGTGGCACCGCACCGCCCTGGCCACGCTGCATGGCGACGCCAGCGAGCGCTGCGTGAGCTACCTGCCGCTCATGGACGGGCCGCTCAAGCGCAAGCACGCGCGGTCGAGCACTCCGCTGTACTTCAGGTTGAAGAAGCTGGTCGGGTACTGAAGGGGCGTGTGGCGGGTGTGGGCGCGGGTGTTGTCTTGGCCGCGCGGCCGTAAGCGCGGCGACAGCGGCCTTCACGATTGATGCAGTTCGTGGATCCGGCATAAACAAAGAGCGGGCCGCGGGGTGCGGCGCGCTTGGAGGGCCGGTCGGCTGATGCAGTTCGGGAAGTACCACCTCGAGAGGTTGATCGCGCGCGGGGGCATGGCGGAGGTGTATCTGGCGCTGGAGCGGGGCGCCCTGGGTGGCGAGCGGCGCGTGGTCATCAAGCGGATCCTGCCCAAGCTGGCGGAGGATCCCGACTACGTCGAGTTCTTCGTCGACGAGGGCAAGCTGTGCCTGTCGCTGTCGCACCCCAACGTGGTGCAGGCCTACGAGCTGGGCTGCATCGACGGCGTGTACTACCTGTCGATGGAGTATGTGCGCGGCGAGTCGCTGATCGCGGCGCTCAGGCGCGCCAGCACGACGGGGCGCCAGCTGTCGCCGCAGTTCGTGGTCCATGTCGGGCGCTCGATCACTGCGGCGCTGGATCATGCGCACAACGCTCGCGACGTGCGCGGGCAGGCGCTCAACGTGATCCATCGCGACGTGTCGCCGCACAACATCCTGCTCGGGTTCGACGGGGTGGTGAAGCTGGCCGACTTCGGGATCGCGAGATCGCAGGGCCAGGCGCACGAGACCGCGACCGGGGTGGTCAAGGGCAAGTTCGCCTACCTGGCGCCCGAGCAGCTGCCCATGCTGGTGGGCGGCGGCAGCTTCGATCATCGCATCGACCTGTTCGCGCTGGGCATCGTGTTGCACGAGATGGTGACGCGGCGGCCGCTGTTTCGCGGCAAGAATGACGCCGACACCGTGGCGCGGCTGTGCAAGGGGCGCATCCCGTCGCCGCTGGAGCTCAGGCCGGACTGTCCGCATGCGCTGGCGCGCATCATCATGAGAGCGCTGGAGCGCGACCGCGCGCGGCGCTACCCGAGCGCGGCGGCCATGCTGGCGGAGCTGGAGCGGCTGGCGGCGGAGCTGGGTGGCGGCGGGTTCATGGGGGCGCGCGAGGAGATCCGCGCGGTGTTCGGGGTCGCGGGTGAGCGGGTGGCGGTGGGCGCGAGCGTGCAGGTGGGGGCGCCGCCGGCGAAGGGCAGCGGCAGGCAGCCGACCGCGACGGCGACCGGGCAGGACGGGCAGGACGGGCAGCGAGCTGCGGCGCACGGCGCGCCGCAGCTGGCGCATGGCAGCGGCAAGCAGCCGGCGGCGCGTCGCGTCGGGCGGCAGGATCCGACGATTCCGGTGCTGGCGCGGCGCGATCCGCGCGCCGACGACATCACCGTGCAGCGGCCTGCGCTGGAGCTGCTGCCGGATGGCTTGCACGAGGGGCTGAGCGAGCTGGAGGTCGAGCCGCTGGATGGACCGGCGACGGCGGGGGATGGCGAGCGTGTGGTGCCGCACCGGATGGCGCTGCCATTGCCGCCGCCGGAGGAGGGTGGTTCGGCGCCACGGCTGCTCGCGAACGTGGCGGCGCCGGGAGCGCCTCCGCCGACGCGGCCGTTCAGGTTCGGGACGCAGCCACAGCTGCTGGTGCCGCACACCCCGGCGCCGGCGCCGCTGGGGGAGGGCGAGGCGGCGCGGATGGCGCGGCTTGCGGGGGAGTGGCTGGGGGGCATGGAGGGCGGCGGCGGCGGGGCGCCGGGACAGCGCGGGGGCGCCGGGACAGCGGGGGGACGTGGGGCGGGCGTGGAGGCGCGCGCGGGCGTGGAGACGCGGGGCGGAGGCGGCGGGGGCGTCGGCGGGGGAGGCGGAGCGGGCGCGGCGGCGAGGCCAGTGGGCGTGCCGCCGCCGCTGCCGGCGCTGGCGCGGGCACGCATGCCGGTGGCGGCTCCGACGCGGGCGCGCGCGGTGAGGCAAGGTGAGGCGGCGCAGATCCACACCGGGGAGTTCGAGAGCCTGGCCACCGAGGCGGTGCCCGAGCCGGCGACCGTGGCGGACAGCATCCCCATCAGCATCAGCGGGCCGGTGCGCCAGGAGTCGGAGGTCGGCGCCGGGGAGGTCGTGCCGTCGTCGCCGAGCCTGGTGCTGGGGCGGCGGCGCTGGGGGCTGTTCGTGGCCTGTGTGGTGGGGCTGGCCGGGCTGCTGTGGGTGATGCGCGCGGATGAGGGCGGTGGGCGCGGGGTCACGACGGAGCTGGGGGCGCAGGTGATGCGGGCGGCGGTGCGCGGAGTCGGGACCGGGACGGATACGAGCACGGACACGAGCGCGAGCACGAGCACGAGCACGAGCACGAGTACGAGCACGAGCCCGAGCGCGAGCGCGAGCCCGAGCCCGAGCCCGAGCCCGAGCCCGAGCCCGGGGGCAGGCACCGAGCCAGGGGCCGAGTCACAGCTGCGCGGACTTGGCGGGGGGGCTGTCGGCCCATAAGATAGGCGGGTGCGAGCGACCCTGGTCGGAGTGCTGGTGATCCTGGCCGGGTGTGGTGGCGGGCGCCCCGGGACGCGGGGGGCGCAGGGGCCCACGCCAACCCCGGCGCCGGCCCCGGTCGCGGGGGCGCAGGAGCTCGCCGGGCGCTGGGCGCGCAGCAGCGCGGGAGCGGCGTCAGGCTCGGACGGGGATGTCGAGGACGCGCGCGAGGTGTGGAGCGTGCACGTGAGCGGGCGCAGCATCCAGGCGCACTACCTCCGGGTGGTGCTGCGGCGCAGCGCGGATGGCCAGGGCTTCGCCTGCAACCGGGGCGACGCCTACACCCGGCGGGCGCGCATCAGCCTGGACGGCACGCTGGCCGCGGACGGCACGGTGACGTTGACCGAGCGCAAGGCCGAGGTCGCGCCCAGCCTGTGTGACGACGGGGTGCGCAGGCTGACCACGCTGCGCGGACGGCTGGTCGGGGCACGGCTCGAGCTCGAGCGTGATGGCGAGGCGGTCGTCCTCGAGCGGCCTGCGCTGGCGCCCGCGCCGCCCGGGGCGGCGGCCGGTGAGGACGATCCCGATGCCGCGCCGACCTGGGCTGGCGCCGGGACCGCGGCCCAGCTGGCCGGGCTGTGGCAGTCGGTGGTGTCGCGCCGCGACGAGAGCGGCCAGCTGCGCACCGAGTTCGAGATCTGGCACCTCATCGCCGAGGGCTCGGGCAGCGCCGACGTCACCGGCTACTACGATCACGTCGTCACCGTGACCGCGCGCGAGGGCCAGGGCCACATCTTCGCGTGCAGCGGCACCGCCGAGTACACCCTGCGCACGCGCTACCGGGTCGCGGGCACCCTGCTCGAGGGCGTGGTGGTGCTGGGCGAGACCTCGTACGAGACCGTGCCGGGCCCCTGCGAGAGCAACCTGCGCCGGCTGGAGCGCTACCAGGGCCGGCTGGCCGGGGCCGAGCTGCTGCTGACCTGGGGCGGCGGGGCCCAGCTGCTGCGCCGCGTCGAATAGCCTCCCAGGTGCGCGCTGGGCCGATTTCGTGGTATGACGGCGGCCTCGCTTTGCACTGGCCGCTCGCTGGAGGACAAATACATGAAGTCTTGGTTGAACATTTGCGTGATCGTGACGGGACTCGTGGTGGCGGGCTGTGGCGACGATGACGACGGTCCGGGGCCGACTGCCGACGCGACGGTCGACGCCGCCGCGCGCGATGCCGCGATGATCGATGCCCGCATCGTCGATGCCCGCGTCGATTCGCGCGTGGTCGACTCGGGCACCATCAACCCGCCCGCGACCGACGCCGGCGCCGGCGCGCTGCAGTGCGGCAGCATGACCTGCAACAACGCGACGCAGGAGTGCTGCATCATCCCGAACGGCGGCGGCACGCCGTCGGTGTCGTGCATCAACATCGGCGCTGCCTGCACCGGTGGCGGTACTGCGCGCTGCGACGGCACCGAGGACTGCCCGACCAACCAGGTCTGCTGCGCCGAGGTCCAGGGCGCCTCGCAGTCGGGCGCGGCCAGCTGCCGCGGCTATGGCACTGGCCCCAACGAGTGCTCCGGCGAGCTCAACCTGCTGGCGCAGTCGGGTCAGCTCATCATCTGCAACGACCCGGGCACCAACTCGCCCGACTGCCCGAGCGACAAGCGGATCTGCCAGAGCTGCCCGTTCGGCGGCCAGACCGTGCGCTTCTGCACCGCGATGGTGCTGAACATCGCCGGCATCATCCAGTGCACGGCTAACTGACCCCCCTCGAAGTAGAGCTTTGCAGCCCCCTCGACGCTCAGCGCGAGGGGGCTGTTTCGTTTTCGTCCTCGCGAACCTTCCTTCTGTAGCCATCGCCTCGGGGTGGGGACATGTAAGTCCACGCCGCGGGAACAACCCGCCTGAATGGCAAGGTTGGATCGAGCGTCCGTCCGCACATCGGGGGGAGGCGCAATGAAGGTTCCACTCAAGGTCGCAGCGGGGATCGTCGGGGCACTGGTGCTGGGGCTCGGACTCGGAAGCAGCGCCCAGGGCCGACCAGGCAAGCGGGGTCGCACCAGCAAGCTGCGTGGCACCTCGGCGGCGGCGGCACGGGCCGCGGCGGCGCTCGGGGATGACCGCGTTCACCTGCCGCGGATGCCGCGCGCCATGAAGGCCGGCGCGCCCGGAGAGCGCGTCACGGTGTGGCTGAACGGTGGCGGAGGCCACTTCCTGCCCGGCTGGGAGGACAGCGCGTCGGACACCTCCTCGGTGGTCTATGGTCGCGCCGACGCCGTCGATGTGCCGGCGTGGCAGGGCAGCGCGGCACACTGGCAGCAGCTGGTGTCGTGCGTGCGCGACCGCTATGCGCCGTTCGCGATCGACATCGTGGAGCGCCGCCCCGGCACGGGCGACTACATCCAGGCCGTGATCGGCGGGCGCTCCAGCGTGCTGGGCTTCTCGCGCAGCGTGGGCGGCGTGGCGCCGTACACCGGCGAGGTGGTGTCACGCGCGGTGGCCTTCGTGTTCGCGACGACCATCGGCGAGTCAGGCAACGGGGTCGAGCAGGTGTGCAACACCGCGGTGCACGAGATCGGGCACACGCTGGGCCTCGACCACGTCATGCACTGCCCGGATCCGATGACCTATCTGCAGGGCTGCGGCGAGAAGCGCTTTGCCGACGTCGAGGTGGCGTGTGGCGAGGGCGAGGTGCGCGAGTGCGGCAATGGCGAGGCGGCGCAGAACTCGTGGCGACACCTGATGCGGGTGGTCGGGCCGGCGCCGAGCGGCGGGCGGCGCCCGGTGGTCACGCGCGAGCCGGAGCCCGAGTCCGAGCCAGAGGTGGTGCGGCAGCCCGAGGTCGAGGACGAGCCCGAGGTGGTGAGTGAGCCCGAGCCCGAGCCCGAGCCCGAGCCCGAGAGCGATGACGAGGGCGGTTACGACGCTGAGACCGAGGAGGAGACCGAGCCCGAGGCCGTGGTCGACGAGGAGGTCGATGCACTGGAGCTGCTGTCGCCCGAGTTCGGCCAGCGCTTCGAGTCCAACAGCGTGCTGCGCGTCGCGGTCCGCGCCAGCGACCAGAGCGGCATCGCCAAGGTCGAGCTGGGCTGGGCCATCGAGGGTGGCGACACCCTGATCTTCGCGTGTGACGCGCTGCCCGCCAGCATGCCGGTACGCTGCCGCCAGCGTGGTGATGTCACCGTGTTCCAGCTCGAGGTCGGGGCCGGCCGGCGCGGCCTCCAGATCCGCGTCACCGATGGCGCCGGCAACCAGCGGGTGTCGCGGCCTGTGCTGATCGCCTTCCAGTGACGTAAGCTCGGGGCGTGCTGCCCGCCGAGATCGAGGCCGCCTGGGGCGAGCTCCCGGGGGCCAGCGTGCTGCCCATCCCGGGTGGCCTCATCAACCAGACCTATCGCGTCGAGCGCGGCGGGCAGCGCTGGATCCTGCAGCGCCTGCACACCATCTACGGGCCGCCGCTGCATGACGACATCGAGGCGGTCACGCGCCACCTGGCGGCGCGCGGCCTCGACACGCCGCTGCTGGTGCCGACGCGGGCCGGGGCGCTGTGCGCGGTCGCCGACGACGGCCGGGTCTGGCGCGTGATGACCTTCATCGATGGGCGCACCGTGCACCGGGTCTCGCGCGCGGCCGAGGCACACGCGGCCGGTGGGCTGGCGGCGCGCTTTCACCGCGCCGTGGCCGACTTGCCGCGCGAGCTCAGCTTCGTGCGGCCCGAGTTCCACGACACCCCGGCCTACCTGGCGCGGCTGGAGCGCGCGCTGACCGGCGCCCCCGGCCACCAGGCCGCCGCGCTGGCGGAGGCCATCCTCGAGGCGGCGCGCACGCTGCCCGCGCTGGGCGGGCTGCCGCGCCGGCTGATCCACGGCGATCTCAAGATCTCCAACGTGTTGTTCGCGCCCGCGCCGGGCAACGACCAGGCGCTGGCGCTGTGTGACCTCGACTCGCTGGCGCGGCTGTCGATCCCGGTCGAGCTCGGCGATGCGCTGCGCTCGTGGGCCAACCCGCTGGGCGAGGACGTCGAGGCCACCCGGCTGGACGCCGGTGTGGTCGACGCCGCGCTGACCGGCTATCACGCGGCCGCCGGCGACCTCATCGTGCCCGAGGAGGCCCGCGCCCTGGTGCCCGCGCTGGCGACCATCGCGCTGGAGCTGGCGGCGCGCTTCTGCACCGATGCCATCGAGGACCGCTACTTCGGCTGGGACCCGGCGCGCTTCTCGAGCCGCAGCGAACACAACCGGGTGCGCGCGACCGGGCAGCTGGCGCTGGGGCGTGCGGCGCTCGACCAGCGCGCGGCGCTGGAGGCCATCGTGACCCGGCTGTGGGGCTGACGGCTAACGCGCGAGGATGGCGAAGCCGAGGATGCCGAGCAGCATGGCCGCGAGCAGGAAGACGTTGAGCAGCTCCATCTCGGCTGGCTCGTCGCGACCGCCACAGTAGTGGCACCTGTCCTCACCCGTGTAGATGGGGGCGTCACAGCGAGCGCAGCGGGAGCGAGGGCCGGAGGCGTGGGCTGGCGCGGACATTTGCCCTATCGATACACCATCGACGCGATGCTGACAAACGACTTCTGGGCGTCGTCGGCGGCGCACTGATCGTAGGCCACCTGCTGCCCGCGCAGCGGTTCGGCGTCGGCCTCGCACAGGCGCAGGGTGGCGTAGATCGGGGCCAGACCGCAGACCCGGTTGCGATCGCCGACGGCGGCGATGCTGGCGAAGAAGCCGCGCGAGTCGCCGCGCGCGGCGGCGGCCAGGGCGTTGGCGTCGCTGCGCACCAGGGCGGAGCGCTCGCGGCTGCCCAGGCCGTGGGGGTCGCCGAAGGCGGGGCCGACATGGGCCAGGTCGGCGCCCGCGATGACCAGCACGCGACGGCCATGCAGGGTGTCACGCAGGGCGCCGATGAAGCGCTCCAGCGCGGGCTCCTGGGTGGGGTCGGCGCCGCGCGCGATGAGCTCGTGCAGCGAGCCGCACAGGATGGGCAACATGGGCGGGCAGTCGGCGCCATAGACGTGGCGCAGCCAGACCGCCTGGAACTCGATGGAGTGCTCGCGGCGGTGGTGCAGCTCCTCGGCGAACAGGCCGGGGCCGAGGGCGGCGGCGAGGCGGTCGACGCTGGCCACGTCGGTGGGCACGGCGCCGAGCGGGGTGTCGTAGGACTTGCGCGTCAGCGTGAAGGGTTCGTGCTCGCCGTGGTGATCGGTGCCGAAGACGACGACGACGTCGGGGCGCGCGCTGGCGGGCGCCTCGAGCAGGGGGCGGAAGGCGTGGGCGTAGGCGCCGCCGCCGCGGTGCATGTCGATGTGCGGCGAGATCAGGGCGCGCACTGCGCTGGCGCTGCTGGCCGCTCCGGCACCGGGGCCGCGGCCGGCGCGCTTGATGCGCTTGCCGGGGCCGGTGTCGCGCACCGCCTGGTCGTCGAGGTAGCGCGTCAGCGCGGCGGCACGGTCGGGGTACGAGCCGCCGGCGTGCGCGGCCGCGCGCAGCGGGGTGCGCCGGAAGTCGGCCTCGAGCTCGCGTCGGTGCGCCGCGAAGCGCGGGCTGTCGAGCAGCAGCGCGGCGTCGAGCTGGGTCACCAGATCAATGATGCGCGCGGGATCGATGGCGCGGCCGGTGCGCGCCTCGAACTCGCTGGCGACCTCGGACACGGTGCGCTCGCCGTCGCACAGGCTGAGCACGTGGACGGCCAGGCGCGGCAGCAGCGCGACCTGCTCGGTCAGCCCGTAGGGATCGCGCAGCATGAGCATCGGCTCGCCGCGATGCTGAACCGAGGATGACTCGAGGGCGCGCAGCTTGGGACGCAGCATCGAACCTGCTCATTATAGGGGGCGTCCTGTATGCTGACCAGGTGGTGCCCGGAAAGCGCCGGCGGACCTGGATGGGGGGGCTCCCCGTGGCGGCCTGCCTTGGGCTCGGGCTCGTGGCGGCGGGCCTCGGGCTGGGCGCCAGCGCACGCGCCGAGGGGGTCGCGGTGGTGGTGGTCGATCCGGTGGCGCCGCGGCCGCTGGATCGGGCGGCCGCGGATCGGCTGCTGGCGAGCGCGCTGGGGCAGGGCGGTGGCGTGGTGGTCGGCGACGCCCTGGAGGTGGCGCTGGCGCGGGCCCAGGCCGGGGCCCGCGGCGAGGACGAGGTGGCCTTCTTCGCCGAGGCCCAGGGCAAGCTGCGTGAGGCCTGGAAGGCGTACACGCTGGTCGATGCCGCGCGCGCGCTGGCGCTGATCGACGAGGCGCTGCCGCTGTATCTCGGCCACCTGGAGTGGCCCGGAGTGGCCGATGCGCTGGGCGATCTGTGGCTGCGGCGCGGCGCGGCGGAGCTGCTGGCCGAGCGCCCGGCGGAGGCGCGCGGGGCGCTGCGGCGGGCGCGGGTGCTGGACGGCGAGCGCACGGTCGGGCGCGACGAGTTTCATCCCAACGTGGTGACGCTGGTCGATGCGGTCGACGCCGAGCTGGCGGTGGCGCCGCGGGCCGCGCTGGTCATCAAGGTGACACCAGCGGCCGACGAGGTCTGGGTCGATGGCGCGCCGGTGGGCAGCGGCGGCGAGGTGCGCGTGGCAGGGCTGGCGGTCGGCGACCACCTGGTGTGGGCGTCGGCGCGCGGACGGCGCGCGGCGGGGGCGGCGGTGGCGCTGGCGGCGTCGGGTGGCGAGGTCGCGCTGACGCTGGCCGAGGATGCCCGGGTGGCCGCGGTGCAGGCAGCCGGGGTCGCGCTGCGGGCACGCGCGGCGGCGGGGCCTGCGCAGGCGGCGCTCGAGCTGGTGCGCGAGCTGGCGGGCGCCGACGAGGTGGTGCTGGCGGCGGTCAGCTGGCGCGGCGGTGAGCTGGCGGTGAGCGGACAGCGCTGTGTCGGGCGACCGCTGGGCTGTGGCGGGCTGCGCGAGGTGCGCGCGGCGCGGCGCTCGCAGCTGGCGGAGGCGGCGCGGGCGCTGGTGGCGACGCTGGAGGTCGGGCAGGGCGGCGTCACGCTGCTGGAGTCGAACAGCGTGACGGTGCCCGAGCCGCCGTCGCCGGTGACGCCGCTGGGTGGTGGCGCGGGAGACGGTGGGGTCGAGGTGCCGGTGCCGCCGGGGGGCAAGCCGTGGTGGAAGAAGGGCTGGGTCTGGGCGGT
>Ga0154020_10003162_pt1 | contig 19938 bp, 19 predicted proteins | sample Klosneuvirus_201_FD_109709 | JGI IMG/M metagenome (GOLD analysis project Ga0154020, IMG submission 109709) | Active sludge microbial communities from wastewater, Klosterneuburg, Austria - Klosneuvirus_20160825_MG | ecosystem: Engineered > WWTP > Aerobic digester > Activated sludge | place... | reverse complement strand
TCACGCACAAGATGCTGGACCTCTACATCTCCGAGCGCGTCAAGGCGATGACGCGCGGCAAGCAGTCCCCGGTGACCATCGTGCCGCAGGGCATCGCGGACTTCCCGGTAGCCGTCACGCGGTGAGTGCCGTCGCAACTTGATCCCGGTCATTGAAGCCGTCGCCGCCCGGCGGTACACTGCCTGCGAGCGTCACGCAATCGAAGATCAGAAGGCACCTCATCATGGTCAACCCCAACCCAAAAAGCGTGCTCGTCGTCGATGACAGCCGCGTCTCGCGCATGCTGATCAAGTCGCTGATCCTGGCGCGCTTTCCCGATTGGTCCATCACCGAGGCCGCATCCGGCGAGGCGGCCCTTGGCCTGGCCAAGGAACATCGCTTCGACTACTGCACCATGGACATCAACATGCCAGGACTGGTCGGCACCGAGGCCGCCGAGCAGTTGCTCAAGCTGCAGCCCAGTCTGCGGCTGGCGCTGTTCTCCGCGAACATCCAGGAGACCCAGCGTGAGCGCGCCGCTCAGCTCGGCGTGCAGTTCGTGGCCAAGCCGGTCACCCAGAAGACGGTGGCGCAGACGCTGGCCTACTTCCAGGAGCAGGGGTGATGGCGCTCAGTGAGCAGCAACTCGACGCCCTCACCGAGATCTTCAACATCGGTGCCGGTCGGGCGGCGTCCAGCCTGAGCGACATCGTCGGCGACGAGGTGCTGCTGTCGGTACCTAGGGTGGAGTTCTACCGCGCCAACGACATCAATGCCGGCGTGCTCGCGCTATCCTCGGCACGCCTGGGCTCGGTCAAGCAACAGTTCAAGGGCCCGTTCACCATCGCTGCGTCGCTGCTGTTCACCGAGGAGCGGGCGCTGGAGATCGTGCAGGAAATGCTGGGCTCCCAGGTACAGCGCGAGGACCTTGTCGAATACGAGCAGGAGGCGATGTGCGAGGTCGGCAACATCATTCTCAACGCCTGCCTGTCGGCCATGGCCGACACCCTGCACATCAGCTTCGAGAGCACGCTGCCCGAGTACGCCAGCGACACGCCCGACGTGGTGATCGGACGCATCGTCGCCGACCCGGACAACCCGGTGATGCTGATCCTGCACATGAACATGACCATTGAGAAGCGGCGCAGCCAGGGCACGCTGATCTTCTGGCTCAGCTCCGCGTCGCTCGATCAGCTGGTCCACCACCTCGACGAGTTCCTGCTGCGCGTGTAACACGGTGCACACCATGGAAACCACAGCAAGTGAGGTCGAAACCGCCTGGGCTGCCGTCTTTGATGTCGTGAGCTTTGGGCTGGTGCTGGTCGACGCCGACCAGCGCGTGCTGCGCTGGAACGGCTGGATGACCCGTCACACCGGCGTGGCGAGTCAGGTTGCCCTCAGCCAGCGTCTGACTGACGCGTTTGGCGCCGCCTTGCCTGCCTCCTTTGTCACCGCCATGGGCAACGCGCTGCGCTACAAGCTGCCGGTGGTGTTGTCAAACGTGCTGCACCGCGGCCCGCTGCCGGTGTATGCCGAGTTGCCGCCGCCCAACCCGGCCGATCGCATGCCCCATGCCATCACGCTGACGCCCCTGCAGGTCAGCCCGTGGGGCTGGTGCTGCCTGATCCAGATCACCGACTCCAGCCGCTCCATCAGCCGCGAGAAGGTGCTGCAGCGGCACACCGATCGCCTCAGCCGCGAGGTGATGACCGACAGCCTGACACGCGCCTTCAGCCGTGGCTTCTTCGACCAGTTCTACCAACAGGAATTCACCCGTGCCCGTCGCCAGGGCACGCGGCTGGCCCTGATCATGGTCGACGTAGACTACTTCAAGGCCTATAACGACGAGTACGGCCACCCGGCGGGCGACAAGGTGCTGACGACGGTGGCGCAGAAACTGCAGGGCGCCCTGATGCGCTCAACCGATAAGCTGGCACGTTACGGTGGCGAGGAATTTGCCGTGATCCTGCCCGACTGCGCCCAGCACAACGCCATGGCGATTGCCGAACACCTGCGCCAGGCGGTGCTCGACCTCAAGCTGCCGCACCGCAAGTCGGGCAATTCGAACCAGATCACGGTCAGCCTGGGCGTCTCGGCCATGCTGCCCGGCGATCGCTGTGACGCCGCGCAGTTGCTCATCAGCGCCGACCAGGCGTTGTACGCCGCCAAGGCCCACGGTCGCAACTGCGTGCAGTACCGCGATCCGCAGGCGCTCGCCGCGCCACCCTGAACCGGGGCGCCTCAGCCGCGGAACCTGGCGGTGACCTCGGCCACGCGCTTGCCAAACAACCGGGCGGTCTCCAGGTCGCCTGCATTCATCTCGGCCGCGCTGGCGTCCCCTGGGGTCTGCGCCATCGGGCCGGCCGACGAAGCCAGGTAGTTCACGTCGCCACGCTGCGAAGCCTTGGTGTTGTTGTAGTTCAGGCCGGTGCCGACCCAGATGCCGCCGTGCTGCATCGCCAGTGTCATGAAGTAGTGCAAGGTGGAGTGCTTGTCACCATTGACGTTGGCGCTGTTGGTGAAGCCACCGAAGATCTTGTCCTTCCATGACTGCGTGTACCAGGGCTTGCTCGACGCATCGGCAAACTTCTTGAATTGCCAGCTGACGCAGCCCATGTAGGTGGGCGAGCCCATGATGATGGCGTCTGACGCCGCCAGGGTCTCCCAGCCGTCGGCGGGCAGATTGCCATCCGCATCGATGGGCACGAGTTGGGCATCCGCCCCCTCGGCCACCGACTGGGCCATGCGCTGGGTATGTCCGTAACCGGAATGAAAAACAACCGCTACTTTTGCCATTTGAAAGCTCCTTGTCTGTAATGAACCAATAAACTGAACCGCCCCGCGAAGGTTTCACCGCCGGACCGCCCCAAGGTGCTCTGAACCGCTTGGCGGTCAGCCCGGCAGGGAAACGCGCCCCCTCGGGGGGGCAGCGCCGCACACGCGGTGGCAAGCGTGGGTGCTAGGCCTGCAGGTCAAACACCAACACCTCGGCGTCCTTACCCGATCGCAGCACCACGCCGGACTCGCCCTCCAGCAGCGCCGCATCGCCCGTGACAAGCGCCTGCTCGTTGACCGTCAGCGCGCCCCGCACCAGGTGCACGTAGACCTTGCGCGCCGGCGCCACCGCCAGCTCGGCGCTCTCTGCGCCGTCAAACAGCCCGGCGAAAAGCCGCGCATCGGCGTGTATCGTGACTGACCCCTGCGCCCCATCCCCCGACGCAATCAGACGCAGCCGGCCGCGCTTCTCATCGTCCGGGAAGCGCGCCTGCTGGTAGCTCGGCGCCAGGCCCGCGGCGTTGGGCTGAATCCATATCTGCAACAGGTGCGTGGTGGCATCCTTGGCATGGTTGAACTCGCTGTGCTGCACACCAGTGCCGGCAGTCATGCGCTGCACCTCGCCGGCCGGAATGGTCTCAATATTGCCCATGCTGTCCTTGTGCGCCAGTGAACCCGCCAGCACGTAAGTGACGATCTCCATGTCGCGGTGCCCATGGGTTCCGAAGCCCATGCCGGGCGCGATCCAATCCTCGTTGATGACGCGCAGGTTGCCCCAGCCCATGTGTTGCGGGTCGTAGTAGCCGGCAAACGAGAAACTATGGAACGACTTCAGCCAGCCGTGGTCGGCAAAGCCGCGCTGCGCCGATTTGCGAATGCTCACCATGTGTCAATCTCCTTCCACCAAAGTGACTTTAGGCCCGGCCGGCCGGCCAGCAATGCATCCCTTTTGATGGCATCATTCAAAATCATCGAACCCAAACACGCTTTTCATGCAATCCGCGCGCGATGTTCTGACTCCCGACGCACTGGCCATGCTGCAGACCATCGCCAAGGAGGGCAGCTTTGCCGCGGCAGCGCGCGCGCTCGGCGTGGTGCCCAGCGCCCTCACCTACCGGGTGCGCCAGATCGAGGACGCGCTGGATGTACTGCTGTATGACCGCAGTTCGCGCCAGGCCCGGCTGACCGAGGCCGGCGCCGAACTGCTCAGTGAAGGCGCGCGTCTGCTGCACGAAATCGATGCCGTGGCCAACCGCGTCAGGCGCGTCGCCACTGGCTGGGAGCCGCAGTTCACCATCGCCGTGGACACCGTCATTGCCCACGCCACCGTGATGGAACTGTGTGGCAGCTTCATGGCGCAGTCTCCACCGACCCGGCTGCGCCTGCGCGACGAGGCCCTGTCCGGTACGCTGGAAGCCCTGACTTCGGGCCAGGCCGATCTGGCCATTGGCGCGGCCGACAGCACGAACCAGGCCGACGTGCACAGCAAGCCGCTGGGCGACATGCGCTTCATCTACGCCGTGGCGCCACACCATCCGCTGGCGCAGGCCGCTGAGCCGCTCAAGGACAGCCTGCTACAGCAACACCGGGCCGTGGCCGTGGCCGACACGGTGCAGCGTGGCGGCGGCATGACCTTCGGCCTGCTCGGCGGCCAGGACGTGCTGACGGTGGCCACCATGCAGTCCAAGCTGGATGCGCACTTGCGGGGCCTGGGCGGTGGCTTTCTGCCCGAGTCGATGGCCAGCCCTTACGTCCAGTCCGGGCGGCTGGTGATGCGCCAGACTGAGCGACCGGAGCGCCAGGTGCGCCTGAGCTACGCCTGGCGCCAAAGCCCCAAGTCGGCGCGCGGATTGGCCCTGCAATGGTGGCTCACGCAACTCGAAAGCCCCGCCACGCGCGCCGCGCTGCTGACCCGCCATCTCGGTCCCTGAACCAATGGTGGCCGCCGCCGTGTAAAGTGTCAGTCATACAACCACAGGAGACCCAACCCATGACCTACTCCCGACGCATCGCCATAGTCGGCGCAGGAATGGCCGGCGTGACCTGCGCCCGCACCCTGGCGCAAGCCGGTCACGACGTCACCGTGTTCGAAAAGGGCGAGGTCGTCGGCGGTCGCATGGCCTCGCGCGAGAGCCCGTTTGGCACCTTCGATCCGGGAGCCCAATACTTCACCGTGCGCGATGCGCGCTTTGCCACCGCACTGGCAACCTCGCCCGGCCTGTGCAAACCCTGGAGCGCCAACGCCGTGCGCGTGCTCGACGAGCTCGGCCGCGTGGCCGCCGCCAGCTTGCCGGCCACGGATCCGCACTGGGTGCCGCGTCCGGCCATGAGTGCCCTGGTCAGCCGCTGGGCGCAGCCGCTGGGTGAGCAGGTGCGCCTCCAGACACGCGTGAGCCGCATCGAGCGTGACCCCATGAGCATCAACCGCTGGCAGTTGCGCACCGAGGGTGCCGACGATGCGCATCAGGTCTTCTGCGGATTTGATGCCGTGTTGCTGGCCATGCCCGCCACCCCGGGCCGGGACCTGCTGGAACGCTCCGAACTGGCGCCCAAGCTGAGCAGCCAGATGGCCGTTGTCAAGACGGCGCCGTGCTGGACCCTGATGCTGGCCTTTCCCAACGCCATGCAACCAGGCATGTCCAGCCTGGGTCCGCAATGGAATGCCGCGCGCAGCACCCACCACCGCATGGCCTGGCTGGCGCGCGAATCCTCCAAGCCGGGGCGCAGCGCCATCGAGCGCTGGACGGTGCAAGCCAGCGCCGCCTGGTCGCAGGAACATCTGGAAGACGACAACGCCCGCGTCGAGGCCAAGCTGCTCAAGGCGTTTGCCGAGGTCACCGGCATTCGCGCCCAGCCCGCGCACACGCAGACCCAGCGTTGGCGCTACGCCAAGACGATGCAGGCGCTGGGTCAGACGCACCTGTGGGATGCCAAGGCCGGCATCGGCGCCTGCGGCGACTGGTGCCTGGGCCACCGCGTGGAAGACGCCTTCATCTCCGGCCTGGAGCTGGCGCTGCAGGTGGCGTGAGCGCGCTGTACAGGGGCCGGTTCGCGCCCTCGCCGACCGGTCCGCTGCACGCGGGCTCGCTGGTGGCGGCGCTGGCAAGCTGGCTGGACGCACGTGCACACAGTGGCCAGTGGCTGGTGCGCATCGAGGACGTGGACAGCACGCGCTGCCTGCCCGGCATGGACCAGCTCATCCTGCAGCAACTCGCCGCCCTCGGCCTGGTCAGCGACCAGCCGCCGGTCTACCAACGCCAACGGCATGCCCGGTACCAGGCGGCGCTGGACCTGCTGGTGGCGCGCAAGCTGGCCTACCCGTGCGCCTGCTCGCGCAAGGATATCGAGGAGGCCTGCGCTGCCCAGGGTGCGCCACGCGCACGGCACGGCGAGCTGATCTACCCCGGCACCTGCCGCAATGGTCTGCACGGGCGCGCCGCGCGCGCATGGCGCATGCGCATCGACGCAAGGGCAACCGCATCACCGGATAACGCCTCGAAATCATGCCCTGAAGCTATCAAAACAATAGCAATCGATACCGATGAGGCGCTCCACTGGACCGACCGACGCCTGGGCGCACAGTCGCAGAACGTCGCGCGCGAGGTGGGTGACTTCGTGCTGCGCCGCGCCGACGGTCTGTTTGCCTACCAGCTTGCGGTGGTCGTCGATGACGCCGACCAACACATCACCCACGTGGTGCGCGGCGAAGACCTGGCTGACAACACCGCACGCCAGATCGTGCTGCAGCGCGCACTCGGCCTGCCCCCCCCCAGCTACCTGCACACACCGCTGGTGCTGGGTGCCAACGGCGAAAAGCTGTCCAAGCAGAACGGCGCGGCCGCGCTCGACACCAGTGCGCCGCTGACGGCACTCAACGCCGCCGCGCAGGCACTGGGCCTGCCGGCGCAGACCGGCACGCTGGCACACGCACTGTCCGTCTGGACCGGGCAATGGGGCGAGCGCTTCGGCACGACCGGCCCGGCATTGCCCACTCTGGCGCCTGCCGGATAATGCAGGCGCGGGCGACCCGTGCCGCCCCTCCGAACATCCCGCATCCAACCCTCCGCCGAGGACAGCGCCGACGGTCTGTCCCGCAAAGTATCAGGAACCCCAACCATGGGACACGCCGCCGCCTCCGACTCCAAGCCCAGCGTCGATGACGAGGCTTTTGCCGCTGCTTTTGCCAACCACGCGCCGCAGGACATCCCGTTTCGCCGCACCATCAAGAGCTTCGTGCGGCGCGCCGGCCGCACCACGATAGGCCAAGCCAAGGCCTTCGAAGAACTGGGGCCACGCTTCCTGCTGCCCTACCAACCGACTCCCATCGACCTCGCCGCCGTGTTCGCCAGCGCCACGCCACGGCCGGTGGTGCTGGAGATCGGCTTTGGCATGGGCGAGGCCACGGCGCACATTGCCGCACTGCTTTCCGACACCGATTTCCTGTGCTGCGAGGTGCATGAGCCCGGCGTGGGCGCGCTGCTCAAGCGCATCGGCGAGCAAGACTTGCACAACATCCGGATCTGCGCGCACGACGCGGTCGAGGTGCTCGACCACATGTTGCCCGAGCAAAGCCTCGATGGCATTCACATCTTCTTTCCCGACCCCTGGCACAAGACCAAGCACAACAAACGCCGGCTGATCCAGCCGCCGCTGGTGGCCAAGCTGGCCGCGCACCTCAAGCCCGGCGGCTACCTGCATTGCGCCACCGACTGGAAGCCCTACGCGGAACAGATGCTCGAGGTGCTCGACGCCGAGCCCCTGCTGCAGAACCGCGCTGCCGCAAGCCACCCCGAGCTGGCCGGCTACGCTCCCAAGCCGCACTACCGGCCCATGACCAAGTTCGAGAAACGTGGCCTCAAGCTCGGACATGGCGTGTGGGATTTGGTGTTTGTGCGACGGTAGCCCCCAGCCGATCCCACGCCCGGCACCTGCGCCCATGACCCAACCCAGCGGACGCTTCGCGCCACCCACCCGTAACGGTGTCGGCCCAAGTTGCGTGGGCCTGCCCTGCGGTGCCTGGCCCACCATGCTGGATTTCTTGAGTGAGCGCTTTGTCGGCATCCCGCGTGAGCGCTGGCAGGCGCGCATGGACGCCGGTGAGATTTGGGACGAACACGGCGCGGCGGTGACTCTGCGGCGGCCCTACCAGGCGCACCTGCGGCTGTACTACTACCGCGATGTGCCGGTCGAGTTGCCGATCCCGTTCGAGGCGACGATCCTGTTGCAGGACGAACACCTGCTGGTGGTGGACAAGCCGCACTTTCTGCCGGTGGCACCGTCCGGGCACTACCTGCAGCAGACCGTGCTGGTGCGGCTCAAGCGCCAGCTTGGCATCGATGAATTGAGCCCGATCCACCGCATTGACCGCGACACCGCGGGGCTGGTGCTGTTCTCGCTGCAGAAGTCGACGCGCGGCGCCTACCAGGCGCTGTTTCGCGAGCGCGCAGTGCACAAAACCTATGAGGCGATCGCGCCGTGGCGCGCCGATCTGTCACTGCCGCTGACGCGTCACAGCCGGCTCCAGGAAGCCGGCCACTTCATGTTGCAGCACGAAGTCGACGGTGCGCCCAATGCCACCACCCACATTGCCTTGCTGGAGACGTTCAAGCGCCAGGGACAGGACCTGGCACGCTACCGGCTCGAACCCATCACCGGCCAGCGCCACCAGTTGCGCGTGCACATGGCCGCGCTGGGCCTGCCCATCCTCGGCGACGGCCTGTACCCCACGCTGACTCCGGAAGGCCAGATCGATTACGCGCGCCCGCTGCAGTTGCTGGCCAAAGCCATCGAGTTTATCGACCCGCTGAGCGGCGCAGCGCGGCGCTTCGAAAGCGCGCGCCAGCTCGCCCTGGCGCCCAATCCAACTACCATTGCCGGACCATGACCATCCCTGACGCACACCGCCGCAGCCAGCACCCACGCATCTGGATCGCCGTCGCGCTGCTCGCCATCGCCTTCGGACTGCTGACGATCAAATCCGGCGGCGACGTGCTGTTTGGCTCGGAACAGGCGCGCCGCGCGGCAGGTGCCTACGTCGGCTTCGTGTTGTGGTTCAACTTTTCCGCCGGCTTCGCCTATGTGCTGGCCGGGTTGGGCCTGTGGGGCGCCAGGCGCTGGGCCGCACTGCTGTCGTTTGCCATCGCTGCTGGCACCGTGCTGGTGTTTGGCGCCTTTGCGCTGCATATCTGGCAAGGCGGCGCCTTTGAGGCGCGCACCGTGGCCGCCATGAGCCTGCGCAGCGCCGTCTGGCTGGGCATCTCCGCCCTGGCCTATCGCTGGATTTGGCGCCCGGCCGATTGACTCGGCGGCCTTCGCGCCGCCTGCACGTTGGCACGCACCTCGCAGTCAGGGGCGCGAAGCGCCATACCGCGCTTTGTCGTACGTTGCCTTGTACTTGGCCGGCACCTCGAAAGGCTGGAGTTGACCAGCCAGCAGCAGCACGATGAGCAGTGCCAGCACCGCGCTCACGCTGGCGGGCACCGCCAGCACCAGCACGCGCGCCAAGCGCGACCGCTCCTGCAACTGCCAATACGCGGCACAACCCAGGTGGGTAAACAAGGCCACCACCGCCAGGAAGTAGTACGGGACGAAGAAGAACGGATAGGGCGGCACATGAAATCCCGCCGCGGCAAAGTAGAAATTGGTGTCCAGATTCAGCAGCACCCGTCCGGACACAATGGCGCTGACGTGCACCAGCAAGAAGAACGACAGGTAGGCCCCGGACAAGGCTTGCAGCCAAGGCACGAAACCACGCCGCTGCCGCCATCCCCGCACCACCAGAGTCAAGCCACTGCCGGCCTGAAACGCCACGCACAGCAACAACACGACCTCCACCAGCACAGAGCGGTAAACCAGACGCGCGCTGTCCATGAACGCAATGTGCGTAGCCACGCCCCACAAGCCTGCCAAGTGGTTGGCAATGTGCAGGCAAGCGAACGCCGCCACCAGATACGCCGAGCTGCGGTGAAGGGCACGCAGGGTCATGCGGTCCCCTCATCCAACACGGCCAACATCTCCTGCCCCCAGTCAATCGACCCCTGCTCGTACAGGATGCCCTTCTTCAGGATCATGTGGTGGATGCGGGCGGCGCGGGTGCCAAGACGCTGCGGCATGAAGTCGCGCGCCTCGATCTCGCGGTAGTGCGCCAGCCGCTCCTGGTGCAGGCCAATGCGCCGCCGCAATTCGTCCTGCAGGCTCAAGCCACCCAGGGCCGCGTCGGCGCGCAGCTTGACCATGAATTCGTCGCGCAAGTCCATGGGCGCGGATGCTTCGCCAACCCAGCGCTTCAGTTCCTTGCGGCCGGCAGGCAACACGCGGTACTCGCGCTTGCGGGTTTTGCCGGCGTCGATGGCCGCGCTGGACTCGATCCAGCCGGCGGCCTCCATGCGCGCCAGCTCGCGGTAGATCTGCTGGTGCGTGGCGTGCCAGAAGAAGCCGATCGACTTGTCAAAGCGGCGCGCCAGGTCGTAGCCGGAGCACGCCTTTTCAAGCAGCGAAGTGAGAACGGCGTGGGCAAGCGACATGGCGCAAGTCTATCGGTCAACACCCAACTATGCAACTGGTTGCATAAAATTGGAATTTCCCCTAGACTGCTGCAACTGGTTGCATAGTCGCACCGCTTCTTGCCACGCAAAGGACACCCTCATGACCGCCTACCCGCAAATGTTCAAGCCTCTTGATCTGGGCTTCACCACCCTGAAGAACCGCGTGCTGATGGGCTCCATGCACGTTGGCCTGGAAGAGGCGAAAGACGGCTTCCAGCGCATGGCCGCCTTCTACGCCGAGCGCGCCGCGGGCGGCGTGGGCCTGATCGTGACCGGTGGCATCGCGCCCAACGACCGCGGCCGCCCGATGCCCGGCGGCGCGCGCATGACCACCGAAGAGGAAGCCGCCAAGCACAAAGTCGTCACGCAAGCGGTGCACGAAGCCGGTGGCAAGATCGCCATGCAGATCCTGCACTTTGGCCGCTACGCCTACCACCCCGAGCTGGTGGCTCCCAGCGCGCTGCAGGCACCCATCAACCCGTTTCGCCCCAAGCCGCTGACCACCGAGGAAGTGGAGCAGACGATTGACGACTACGCCAACGCCGCAGCGCTGGCCCAGAGCGCGGGCTACGACGGCGTGGAGATCATGGGCTCCGAGGGCTACCTGATCAACGAATTCATCGCCGCGCGCACCAACCAGCGCGACGACGCCTGGGGCGGCGCCTACGAAAACCGCATCCGCTTCCCGCTGGAGATCGTGCGCCGCACGCGTGCGCGCGTCGGCGCCAACTTCATCATCATCTTTCGCCTGTCGATGCTGGACCTGGTGGAAGGCGGCTCCACGCTGGGCGAGGTGGTGCAACTGGCGCAGGCACTGGAAGCCGCTGGCGTGACGATTCTGAACACCGGCGTGGGCTGGCACGAGGCGCGCATCCCCACCATCGCCACCAAGGTGCCGCGCGCGGCGTTTGCCTGGGTAACCCAACAACTCAAGGGCAAGGTTGGCATTCCGCTGGTAGCCACCAACCGCATCAACACGCCCGAGGTCGCCGAACAACTGCTGGCCGATGGTTTTTGCGACATGGTGTCGATGGCACGGCCGTTCCTGGCCGACCCTCTGTTCATGCAAAAGGCGGCGCAGGGCAAAGCCGACGAGATCAACACCTGCATCGGCTGCAACCAGGCCTGCCTGGACCACACCTTTGCCGGCAAGATCACCTCCTGCCTGGTCAACCCGCGCGCCTGCCATGAAACGCTGATGCCGGTGCTGCCGGCCAAGAGCCGCAGCCGCGTGGCCGTGGTTGGCGCCGGCCCGGCCGGTCTGGCCTTTGCCACCACCGCCGCCCAACGCGGCTTCGACGTCACGCTGTTCGATGCCGCCAGCGAAATTGGCGGTCAGTTCAACATCGCCAAGCAAATGCCCGGCAAGGAAGAGTTCTACGAGACCCTGCGCTTCTTTGGTCGCCAGCTTGAACTGACCGGCGTCACGCTGAAACTCAACCAGCGCGTCAGCGCCAAGGTGCTGGCTGCGGACGGCTTTGCGCACGTGGTGCTGGCCACCGGCGTGACACCGCGCACGCCGGAGATCGAGGGCATCACGCACCCCAAGGTGGTCGGCTACCTGGACGTGTTGCGCGACAAATGCGCGGTCGGCCAGACCGTGGCGCTGATCGGCGCCGGCGGCATTGGCTTCGACGTGGCCGAGTACCTGCTGCACGAGGGCACCAGCCCGAGCCTGGACCCGGCCAAGTTCTTCGCGGAATGGGGTGTGGACACCCGCTATACCGAACGTGGCGGTCTGACCGCCGCGCACATTGCCAAGAGCCCGCGCAAGGTCTACCTGCTGCAACGCAAGGCCAGCAAGGTGGGCGACGGCCTGGGCAAGACCACCGGCTGGATTCACCGCACCTCGTTGAAGAACCGCCAGGTGGAGATGATCTCGGGCGTGGCCTACCGCAAGGTCGACGACGCCGGCTTGCACATCACCGTGGGCGATCGCGAGATGACCATCCCGGCGGACACCGTGGTGCTGTGCGCCGGCCAGGAGCCACAGCGCGCCTTGCAGGTCGAGCTGGTCGCGGCGGGCTGCGCCGTGCACCTGATCGGCGGCGCCGACAAGGCCGCCGAACTGGACGCCAAGCGCGCCATCAAGCAAGGCACCGAGCTGGCGTTGGCGTTCGACAGCGTGGCGGGCGCGGCAATGCCCAAGCCCACGGCAGCGGTGGCGACGCTGGAGCAGCGCCTGGCCGAGCCGGTAGCCGAAAGCCTGAAGAAGTGGCACACCATGGTAGCCGAGGGCGACCTGGGTGAGCTTGCCAGCCTGGTCCACCCCAAGGCAGTGTTTCGTTCACCCATGGCCCACACGCCCTACCCCGGCGCGCAAGTGGTGCAGTTGATCCTGGGCACCGTGTCCAAGGTGTTCGAGAACTTCACCTACCACCGCCAGCTCGCCAGCGCCGATGGCCAGAGCGTGGTGCTGGAATTCAGCGCCAGCGTCAATGGCAAGGAGCTCAAGGGCATCGACCTGATCCAGTTCAACGAACAGGGCCAGATCGTCGACTTCGAGGTGATGGTGCGACCCATGAGCGGTCTGCAGGCCCTGGGTGAGGAAATGGGCAAGCGCCTGGCGCCCTACCTCGCCGCCTACAAGGCCGCCAAGCCACAATGACCCGCACGCAAGCCAAGGAGCAGCCATGAACCTCGAGACCCTCACCGTCAGCCTGGATGACCATATTGCCACCGTGCGCCTGAACCGCCCGGAAAAGGCCAACGCCATGAACGCCACCATGTGGCAGGACATCCGCCAGGCCTTCCGTTGGGTGGACGAAACGCCCGCGGCGCGCGTCGCCATCCTGCAAGCCGAAGGCAAGCTGTTCACTGCCGGCATCGACCTGCAGATGATGATGGGCCTGGGGCCGCAGATCCAGAACGAGTGCGAGGGCCGCACGCGCGAGGCCTTGCGCCGTGTCATCCTGGATTTGCAGGACACGCTGAGCAGTCTGGAGCGCTGCCGCAAGCCGGTGCTGGCCGCCATTCACGGCGCCTGCGTCGGCGGTGGCATTGATCTGATCACCTGTGCCGACATGCGCTACTGCTCGGCCGACGCCTACTTCACCATCAAGGAAATTGACATCGGCATGACCGCCGACGTGGGCACGCTGCAGCGGCTGCCCAAGCTGATCGGCGAAGGCATGGCGCGCGAACTGGCCTACACCGCGCGCAAGCTCGGCGCCGAGGAGGCACGCGAGATCCACCTGGTGAACCGCGTGTTCGAATCGCGCGAGGCGCTGTACGCGGGCGTGCGCGAGATCGCCGCCAGCATCGCCGCCAAATCGCCGCTGGCGGTGCGCGGCACCAAGGAGATGATCACTTACGCGCGCGACCACTCGGTGGCCGACGGCCTGAACTACATCGCCACCTGGAACGCCGCCATGCTGATGAGCAAGGACCTGGGCGAGGCCATGATGGCCAACAGCGCCAAGCGCGCGGCGGTGTTCAAGAATTGAGCCGCGCTAGCGCTGCCGCGCGAAGCCATCGAACGCATCAATCGGCAGCGGGCGGCTGAACAGGTAACCCTGGTAAGCCCTGCAGCCCGAGCGGACGAGGAACGCCCGCTGCGCCTCGGTCTCCACGCCTTCGGCGATCACGTCCAGGCCCAGGCTGTGGGCCAGCGCCACGATGGTCTTGGCAATGGTGGCATCATTGGGATCGTCCAGCACATCGCGCACGAACGACTGGTCGATCTTGAGCTGGTCCAGCGGCAGACGGCGCAGGTAGGACAGCGATGAATAGCCGGTGCCAAAGTCATCCAGGGAGAAGCCCACACCCTGCGCCTTCAGGGCGGACATCTTGTCGATCACCTCCTCGACATTGGACACCAGCAGGCTCTCGGTCAGCTCCAGCTTCAAACGCTTTGGATTGGCCCCGGTGCTGCGCAGCACCGACGACACCTGCTCGACAAAGTCGCGCTGGCGCAACTGGTGCGCGCTGACGTTGACTGCCACGGTCAGGTGCGCCATGGTGGGCTGGCTGGCCCAGTTGACCAGTTGCATACAGGCCGACTCCAGCACCCAGTGACCCAGCGGCAGAATCAGCGCCGTCTCTTCGGCCAGCGCAATGAACTCCAGGGGGCCAACCAGACCACGGCGCGGATGCTGCCAGCGCACCAGCGCCTCGGCGCCAATCAGCCGGCCCGCGTCATCGACCTGCGGCTGGTAGTGCAGCAGCAACTGCTGCTTGCGCAAGGCCTCGCGCAACTCGCTCTCCATGGCGGCGCGCTCCATCACCACCGCCTGCATCTCCGGATCGAAGAAGCGCACGGTGTTGCGCCCCGCTGCCTTGGCCTGGTACATCGCCAGGTCGGCGCGCCGCAGCAGATCCTCCACCGTATCGGTCTCCCCGGTGAAGAAGGCAATACCGATGCTTGCCGAGCAGTGGTAGGCCAGGCCGGCCAGATCAAAGGGTTCACTGAAGGCGCCCAGAATCTTCTCCGCCACATGCCGGGCCTGGGCCGCCGCGTCGCCGGACGACAGGCTCAGGCCCTCCATCATCAGCACGAACTCGTCGCCGCCCAGGCGTGCCACGGTGTCCTCGGCGCGCACCGTCGCGCTCAGACGCCGCGCCACGCACTCCAGCAGCAGATCGCCCTTGTCATGGCCCAGTGTGTCATTGAGCGTCTTGAAGTTGTCCACGTCGATGAAGAACAGCGCCCCCGCGGACTCGCTGCGCGCACCGGAGACCACCGCGTGGCGCAGCCGGTCCAGCAACAGGCGCCGGTTGGGCAATCGGGTGAGCGGGTCATAGAAAGCCAGGTGCTTGATCTCGTCCTCCGCAGTCTTGCGCTGCGAGATGTCAATGAAGGAGGCCACGTAGTTGGTGACCTTGCCGTCGCTCCCTCGGACCGCCGAGATGCTGAACCACTCCGGATAGATCTCGCCATTCTTGCGCCGGTTCCACAGTTCTCCCTTCCAGGCGCCGGTGGCGTGGATGCCGGCCCACATGTCCCGGTAGAACGCGGCATCGTGCCGCCCCGAGCTGAAGACGCGCGGCGTGCGTCCGACCACCTCCTCGGCCGTGTAACCGGTGATCTGGCTGCAGGCGCCGTTGATGCGCAAAATGCGCTGCTCAACGTCGGTGATGATCATGCCCTCCTGCGACTCGAAGGCGGTCGCGGCCACGCGCAGCTCTGCCTCGGCGCGCTTGCGCGCGCTGATGTCCTGCAGGCTGAACTGCAGCAGGGTCTTGCCCGCATGCTGGAACGACATCAGGTGCACTTCGGCGTCCCATACCTGGCCGTCGGGTCGGCGGTGGCGCCACTCGAAGACGTGGAAACCCTTGCGCAGCGCATGGGCAATTGGCTCGAAGGCCGTCTCCGCTGAGTTGCGGCCGTCGTATTGCGTCGGCGTGGCCACATCGGCAGGCGAGATCGCCAGCACTGCCTCCCGATTGGGCAGGCCGTAAATGTCCACCATGGCCTGGTTGCAGTCCACCAGCCGGCCGAGCTGCGGATCCATCACGCCCAGGGGGATGTGCGAGCTGGCAAACAGCACCTTGTTGTAAGCCTCGCTGTCCTGCAGGGCGCGCTCGCGCTCGGCCAGGGTTTGCAGCAGGCGGTTGAAGCCACCGATGAGTTCGCCCAGTTCATCGCGTCGGGTCACCGGCAATTGCTGGCCAGGGTCCGACAGCGTGGCCAGCGTGCGCGTCGCTGCCAGCATGGGTGCGAACTGACGGCGCAGCAGCCGCGATGTCACCCACCAGATCATGCCGCCCGCCAGCACCGTCAGGACCAGCGTCGCCAACAGGATGCGCTGGCGCAGGGCGCGAATCGGCGCGTAGGCCTCCTCGGTCGGCAAGGTGGCGACCATGGCCCAGTTCACCGAGGGTATCGCCTTGACCGAGACCAGGATGTCCACGCCATGCTGGTTGCCATAGCTGACCGAGCCCTCATGACCTTCGACGAAGCGGTCGATCAGCGGATTAACGCCCGGCGGCGGCAGCGCCTCCATGATGCGGCTCTTGTCGCTGGAAGTGACATTCAGGCGATGGCGCAGCGCCGTCAGGAAATAGTCACCGGTCTGGCCGTAGCGGTGCGCGGTGATCCGGTCCAGGAAGCTCGGCAGGCCCAGATGCACCACGCCACAGACGACGCCGATCACCCGACCCTGCGCATCACGAACCGGCACCGCCACGGCAAACACCGGCGCCAGTCGCTGCTTGTCCATCACCGGACGCGTCACCAAGGATTCCCCGTGTTTCAGCGCGGCGGTCACTTCATCGAGATCCAACAGGTCCAGACCGCGCTTCCCTTCGATCACCGCAGGCACCTCGGCCAGCACGGTGCCGTCGGCGGCCAGCACCACCACCCCACCGTTGAAGGCCTCGCGCAGAATCGGCCGCTGATTGAGCAACGCCTGAAGTGCCGCGCGACCGCTGTCAAACAGCGGCGAGGCGGCTGTGGCGACCCGGCTCAAGCCGCGCAGACGCTCGTCAAAGGCCTGGTTGACATCGGCCGCCAGGATGGACACCGTCGAGTACTGCTGCTCACTCAGCACGCGCTGCAAATCCTGTTGCAGCACCCGGCTTGCATACCAGGCCAGCGACCAGATACCGGCCAGGAACACGGCCAACGTCAGCAGGGTCACCCTGGTCTGGATCGAACGCCACTGAAGAAAGCTCAAACTCATCCTGGACTCCGGCTTGTTCCCGTGTTGCGCCAAGCTGACCGTTCTGCCGCGCCCTAGTCTAGACGATACCGGCGTGGTGCAAATTCAATCCGCACAGCGAACCCCTCGCGCCCCAGCCGAAAGGCGCTTTCAAAATCGTAAGATTCATCTACAATGCATCTTTCAACCCACTTTGAGGATTGCCATGAGTTCCTGCGCCACCGGCCACGTCACCCCTGAAGCCATTTACCCCTTCGACGCACGCGGCGTTGCCAAGCGCTTCCGCCATGCCGCCATCTTTGGCGCGCTCGACTCGCTGCAGCCGGGCGAGACCATGCGCTTCTGCAACGACCACGATCCGATCCCGCTGCTGCATCAGCTCAACGCCCGCTACGGCGATGCGGTCTCGATCCAGTACGTGCAGAAAGAGCCCGGCGCCATCGTGATCGACTTCGTCTGCCTCTGATTCCCGCCATGAGCTTTCCGCCCTTCTTCGAGCAGGTGCCCCGCATCACCCTGCGCGACCCCCTGGCCGAACTGCTGGGTTCGGTCGGCGGTGGCCTGATGACGTATGGCTATGCCGATGCGGTGCGGCTGGCCGGCCACTCCTGCCCGACGGTGGCCAGCGCCTACTGGCTTGGCGTGCGCGCCATCCGCGCCTTGTATGGCGAGGCCATGCCGCAGCGCGGCGACATCGCCGTGGACCTGCGCGAGCCGTATGAGGCCGGCACCACCGGCGTCGTGGCCAGTGTGCTGGGCCTGCTGACCGGCGCCGCCGGGGACGGCGGCTTTGCCGGTCTGGGCGGCCAGTTCGTGCGCCGCGGGCTGCTGCAATTCAACGCGCCGATCGAGACCGAACTGCGCTTCACCCGCACCGACACCGGCCAGTCCGTGCTGGCGCAGGGCCGCGCGCACAGCGTTCCGGGCGACCCACAAACCATGCGGCTGATGCAAATGTGCCTGGTCGGCATGGCCAGCGAGGAGGAGCACGCCGAGTTCGGCCGGCTCTGGCAAGCTCGGGTGCAGCGCATCCTGCTGGAGCACGCCTTCGATGACGCCGTGTTCGAGATCCGCGCCGCCTGAGCCGTACCGGCCGCAAGGCCCACCCAGGCATTGACCATGCCGTGACCACGCGCTAACCTCGCGCGGAAACGGCAATCACCATCATGGACACCGCCACCCGCGAGCAAGCCTGGAACACGGAGCAGTTGGCGCGTCCCGTCACGCGCCCGAGTTGGCGTATCTGGACCTACCGCGCGAGCGCCCTGGTGCTGGGTTGCTCCCAGCGTGCCCTGCGCGAGGGCGTCGTCCAGCGCACCGCCGGCCGCCTGCCCTGCATCACGCGCGAAGCCGGTGGTGGCGCCGTGCTCACCGGCCCCTGGTTGGTCAGCGCGTCGGTTGCGCTGCCGCCCGACCATCCCTGGGTCAGCAAAGGGCTGATCGACAGCTACCGGGTGCTGGGCCAGTTGCACCAGACGGCGCTACAACAGCTCGGCGTGCCGGCGCACGCGCTGACACCGCAGCAACTGCCCCTTGCCCAGCAAACCCACAGCGTCGGGGCGCCGAAATGGGCCTGCTTCGGCGGCTTGTCCCACTGGGAGGTGGTGAACCCCGAAGGTCGCAAACTGGTGGGACTGGCGCAACGACGGCGCCGCCACGGCGTGCTGCTGGTGGCCGGAACCCTGGTCGGCCGGCCGGACTGGCACTTGCTGTGCGAGGCCATGGCCTGCCCGCAGGACGAACCCTTTCTGCGAAGCAGCACAGTGTCCATCGCGGAGATCCTTGGCGGAGCAAGCGCGCCGGAATCCTTCGCCACCTTGCTGCGCACGCTGCTGGAACGCGCCCTGTAGGAAGGTTACGACCAGGGCCAGGAACGAAAGAAGGCGCCGCGGGCCGAATGCCCGTGGCGCCTTGTTCGGTCCGATCAGTGCGCGGGATCAGGCGCGGTGCGTGCCCGCCAACGGCAGCGTACTTGGCTGGCTGGTGCTGGCGCCGCGCAGCAGCCGCAGCGCAAACCACGCCAGCAGCACCGTACCCACGGCAAACACCACATCACCCGGCACGCGCAGCCACACCATGGTCTCCATGAAGTGCGAGTGCACCACCTCGGGTGAGCGCGCAAACCACATGCCCTGTGTCATGCTGGCCCAGGCCTGGTAGATGCCGGCCGGCACCAGCGAGATGAACACCATCATGGCCAGGCCGCCGTTGAGCGTCCAGAACATGCCGGCCAGCAGGCGGTCCGACCATGCCAGGCGACTGGACAGGCCGCGCAGACAGAACAGCAGCAGGCCAATGCCCAGCATGCCGTAAACGCCAAACAGCGCGGCATGGCCATGCGCCGCCGTCATGTTCATGCCTTGCATGTAGTACAGCGCAATCGGTGTGTTGATCGAGAAGCCCAGGAGGCCGGCACCCACCACGTTCCAGAATCCCACGGCGATGAAGCACAGGATGGACCATTTGTAGGCCTGCACCCAGGGCGCAACCTTGGAGCGCTGGTAGTTGCGATAGGCCTCCACGCCGATCATGGCCAGGGGCACCACTTCAAGCGCCGAAAACATGGCGCCCAGCGCGATCACGAAGGTCGGCGTGCCGGTGAAGTACAGGTGGTGCAGCGTGCCCAGGATGCCGCCGAACAGGAACACAATGGTCTCCAGCACGATGGCACTGTTGGCGGTGGCGGCGCGGATCAGTCCCAGGCGGGTGAACAGCAGCGCAATCACGGCAGTGGCAAACACCTCGAAGAAGCCCTCCACCCACAGGTGCACCAGCCACCAGCGCCAGTATTCGATCATCGAGTAGTGCGTGTGCTTGCCCCAGGTCAGCGATGTGGCGTAGAAGCCGCCAATGCACAGCGCGGCCAGGAACACCATGGCGATCAGGCCGCGGCTCTCCGACGGCGTCTTCAGCGCGGGCATCAGGCCGCGGCCCAGCAGGGTGACCCAGAACAGCAGGCCGATGAACAGCAGGATCTGCCAGATGCGGCCCATGCTGGTGAATTCCAGACCCTGGTTGCCGATCCAGAACGAGAAGTC
>Ga0154020_10003161_pt1 | contig 19943 bp, 17 predicted proteins | sample Klosneuvirus_201_FD_109709 | JGI IMG/M metagenome (GOLD analysis project Ga0154020, IMG submission 109709) | Active sludge microbial communities from wastewater, Klosterneuburg, Austria - Klosneuvirus_20160825_MG | ecosystem: Engineered > WWTP > Aerobic digester > Activated sludge | place... | reverse complement strand
CGCGCGCCGACGCAGCCGCCCGCGAACCGCGCGCCGACGCAGCCGCCCGCGAACCGCGCGCAGACACAGCCACCCGCGAATCGCGCGCAGACGCAGCCGCCCGCGAATCGCGCGCAGACGCAGCCGCCGGCGAATCGCGCGCAGACGCAGCCACCGGTGATCGAAGGCCTTCCGAAACGCCCGGGCACACCGACGGTGCCGATGATCGGCATGGACTCGTCTCCGATTCCCCAGGCGATCCGCAATCGCGAGCCGACGACACCGCTCGCTGGTCCCGCCACGGCCGGTGCGCCGACGCGTTCGAAGCCGACGAGCGCACCACCGCGTGCGTCGCGCCCGACCGCGAAGCCACCGGGCAACGTCGTGCCGTCGAGCCGGTCGATCGACGTGAGGTCGACGCATGACGTGGTCCAGCTGATCGAGCAGCGCCTGACGATCCTCAACAGCAAGGGTGATCACTTCGCGCTGCTCGGCCTCCCGCGCGAGGCCACGGCCACGCAGATCCGCGAGGCGTACTTCAGCCTCGCCCGCCAGCTGCACCCGGATCGCTTGTCGGCCCTCGGGATTCCCGACGAACAGCGTCGCGCGCAGCGGCTATTCGCGGAAGTGAACAACGCATTCGCGACGCTGAGCGATCCGACGCGACGCGATCAATACAACGATATTCTCAACCGCGGCGGCGAGGCGGCGATCAAGGCGGACCAACAGAAGGCCGAGGAGATGGCCATGCGCATCCTCGAGTCCGAGGAGGCCTATCGCCGCGGCGAGATGGCGCTGCGACGCGATTCACTCGCGACGGCGATTCGCGAGCTCGAGCGCGCGATCCAGCTCAACCCCGACGAGCCCGACTATCACGCGACGCTCGCGTGGGCGAAGTTCGCCTCCGCCGCCGACAAGATGGCGGTCGCGACGGCCACGAGGGCGAGCCTCGAGCAAGCGATCCGCAAGTCACCGCGCGCGATCACGGGCCGATTCTTCCTCGGGCGCGTCGAGCGCATGCTCGGCAAGGATCAGAAGGCGCTCGAGCTGTTCCAGGAAGTGCTGCGCATGCAGCCCAACCACGCCGATGCGACCGCCGAGGTGCGTGTCCTCGAAGCGCGCCTCGGCAGCGACAAGGGTGGCTTGTTCGGTCGGCTCAAGCGCTGATCGTCAGCGTGTTGTCGCGAGGATCTCGAGCTCGGTGACGAGCGAATCGCCCGTGCCCACGTGTGCCCGAACGCGTGCCGTCACGTCCGAGGTCGTCCCATCCGTCTCGATGCGGATCGCGATCTCTTCGCCGATCTCGAACAGCAGTGGGCTACGAACACGCGCCACACCATCCGTAATGCTCAGCACGTCGAAGACGTCATGCGTCCGCTCGCCATCGACAACGAGGACACGTGGCGCCGAGGCCACATCGAGCGCTGGCCGACTCGACATTCGTTCCTGGTATCACGGCGTTCATTCGGTCCTCAAGCTGGGTTAGTGTCGGCGTTGCGGAATGCTCAAGCCGGTCGAGAAGCAGCGTGTTGCCGAAGAGATCGCGGAGCAGCTGCGTGCGCTCATCCTCAACGGGCAATACCCACCTGGATCGAAGCTTCCCCCCGAGCGCGAACTGTCCAAGCGGTTGCGCGTCAATCGCGCGTCGCTGCGCGAGGCGCTCAAGAAGCTCGAGCACCTGGGACTCGTGCGGATCCGGCAGGGCGACGGCACCCGCGTCCAGAACTTCATGGAGACGGGCGGCATCGAGCTGGTGCAGCACCTGCTGCCGCTCGCCGGCGGCAAGCCCGAGCTGATCCGTGACCTGCTCGAGTTCCGTCGCATCTTCGGCCGCGAGCTCGCTCGCCTGGCCGCCGCGCGCGGCGCGAAGGATCGCGACTCGCTGTCGAAGCTGAAGGCGCTCGCCGACAAGGCCGACATCACGACGAACGCGGGCGAGCTGTTCGATCTCGACTTCGACTTCTACGTCGCGCTCGCGCAGCTGTGCGGCAACCAAGTGATGCTGCTGCTGATCAACACGGTGCGCGATGGCGTCCGGAACTTCACGCCGCTGCTCGCGAACCTCGCGGGCCCGGGCGACACGGTTCGCACGCATCATCGCGAGCTGATCGCGGCGCTCGAGAAGGGCGACGTCAACGGCGCGGGCCGCGTCGCGGACGAGTACTTGAAGTGGGGTGCGGAGCTGGCGGGACGGATGGGCGGAAAGCCCGAGCTGCAGCCGCAGCCCCTGCCAGACTGAGCGCGCATGGCCCTGGAGCGGAAAGAGGTCGACGAGATCGCGCTGCTCGCGCGGCTGTACCTCGACGAGGCCGAGCGTGCCGCGATGCAGGAAGAGCTCGGCGCGATCCTCGAGCACTTCGCGGTGCTCGCGAGCGTGGACACCACGGACATCGCGCCGATGACGCACGCGGTGCCGATGGATCTCCCGCTGCGCGACGATAACGTGATGCCATCGCTGTCCGTCGACGAAGCGCTGGGCGGTGCACCGAAGCGCGACGGTGATTTCATCGTGGTGCCCGCGATCATCTCGTACGGGGACAGCAAGTGAGCTCGTCGTTCTGGTCCGTCGCAGACACCGCGCGGCGCGTGAAAGCCGGCGAGATCAACGCGACGGAGATCGTCGACGGCGTGTTCGCGCGGATCGAGAAGCACGACGGCGAGCTCGGCGCGTATCTCGCGCTGTGCGCCGAGAAGGCTCGCACCGAGGCGATCATGATCGACGCGACGCGCGCCGGTGGTGGCTCCCTCGGACCGCTCGCGGGTGTACCGATCGCGCTCAAGGACAACCTCGTCACGAAGGGCACCGCGACGACGGCAGGCTCGAAGATCCTCGACGGGTGGATTCCTCCATACGACGCGACGGTGGTCGAGAAGCTACGCGCGGCGGGCGCGATCATCATCGGCAAGACGAACCTCGACGAGTTCGGCATGGGCAGCTCGACCGAGCGCTCCGCGTTCAAGCCGACGAAGAATCCGTGGGATACCGCGCGCGTTCCCGGCGGGAGCTCGGGTGGCAGCGCGGCCGCGGTGGCGGCGGGCCTCGCGACGGCCAGCCTCGGCACGGACACGGGCGGGTCGATTCGTCAGCCCGCGGCGTTCTGCGGCGTCGTCGGGCTCAAGCCCACGTACGGCCGCGTGTCGCGCTGGGGCGTGATCGCGTACGCGTCGTCGCTCGATCAGGTCGGCCCGCTCGCTCGCAGCGTCGAGGATTGCGCGCTCGTGCTCGAGGCGATCGCGGGTCACGATCCGCGCGATTCGACGTCACTGAGCACGCCGGCGCCGTCGTTCACCGAAGCGCTCGGTCAGGACGTGAAGGGCCTCAAGGTCGGCCTGCCGGCGGAGTACTTCGTCGAGGCGCTCGACGGCGACGTGAAGGCCGCGCTCGACAAGACGATCGCCGTGCTGCGCGATGCGGGCGCCGAGATCGTCGACGTCACGCTGCCGCACACGCACCTCGCGCTCGCCGCCTATTACATCGTCGCGCCGGCGGAGGCGTCGTCGAACCTGTCGCGCTACGACGGTGTTCGCTACGGCACGCGCGCCGACGCGACCGACCTGCTCGACCTCTACATGAAGACGCGCGGCGCGGGCTTCGGCCCCGAGGTGAAGCGCCGGATCATGCTCGGCACGTACGCGCTGCGCAGCGGCTACTACGACGCGTTCTACAAGAAGTCGCAGCAGATCCGCGCGCTGATCAAGCGCGACTTCGACGACGCGTTCGCGAAGGTCGACGTCATCCTCACGCCGACGACACCGACGGCCGCGTTCGCCTTCGGCGCGAAGGCGACGCCGATGGACATGTACCTGGCCGACATCTTCACGCTCGCGTGCAACCTCGCGGGCCTCCCGGGCATGAGCGTTCCGTGTGGCCTGACGCCCGGTGGCCTGCCCGTCGGTGCGCAGTTGCTCGGCAAGCCGCTCGACGAAGCCACGCTGATCCGCACGGGCCGCGCGATCGAGCGCGCCGCGCTGGTCGGCGATGCGCGTCCGAAAGGCTTCGCGTGACGCGCTCGATCAAGGAGCTGCTCGAGATCTACGAGCCGGTCATCGGCCTCGAGGTCCACGTCCAGCTCGCGACGAAGTCGAAGATCTTCTCGAGCTCGGCGACGGCATTCGGTGCGCCGCCGAACTCCCTCACCGATCCGCTCGTGATGGGCATGCCGGGCACGTTGCCGGTGTTCAATCGCAAGGTCGTCGAGCTCGCGTTGAAGCTCGGCGTGGCCACCGGCTCGCAGATCCGCGCGAAGTCGCGGTTCGCGCGCAAGCACTACTTCTATCCCGATCTGCCGAAGGGCTATCAGATCTCGCAGTTCGACGAGCCGCTCTGCGAGAACGGTCACCTCGATCTGATCCTGGGTGGCGGCCTGAAGCGCGTGAACCTCCAGCGCATCCATCTCGAGGAGGATGCGGGCAAGAACACGCATGTCGGCGCGGTCTCGCACGTCGATCTCAATCGCTCGGGCGTGCCGCTCGTCGAAGTGGTCACCGCACCCGAGCTGACCTCCGCCGAGGAAGCCGCGGAGTTCATGCGCTCGCTGCAGCGCCTCGTCCGTTGGCTCGACATCGCCGAAGCGGACATGGAGAAGGGGCACCTCCGCTGCGATGCGAACGTGTCGATCCGATTGCGCGGCGAGGATCGCCTCGGCACGCGCACCGAGCTGAAGAACATCAACTCGTTTCGGTTCGTACAAAACGCGGTCGATCACGAGATCGCGCGTCAGCTCCGCATCATCGAGAGCGGCGGACGCATCGAGCGCGAGACTCGGCTGTGGGACGCCGACGCGGGCCAGTCGCAGACGATGCGATCCAAGGAGGAGGCGAACGACTATCGCTACTTCCCGGATCCCGATCTGCCGCCGCTCGTCGTCGACGGCGAGATGATGACCGGCGTGCTGCGCTCGCTACCCGAGTTGCCGGCCGCGCGGTTCCGTCGCTACGTCGAGACCAGCGAGCTCGCACCGGATGACGCGCGCACGCTCGTCGGCGATCGCGCGCTCGCGGACTACTTCGACCTCGCCGAGAAGATGACAGCGGGCACCAAGGGCCGCGCCTGTGCGAACTGGATCATCAACGAGCTGCTCGGCAAACTGAACGCGAGCGGTCTGTCGATCGCCGAGTCACCGATGTCGGCAGGCCACCTGGCCGCGCTCGTGCTCCTCGTCGAGCAGGGCACGATCAGCGGCAAGATCGGCAAGGAGATCTTCGAGGAGTCGTACACGACCGGCGAGGAGCCGCGCGCGATCGTGGAGCGCCGCGGCGTGCAGCAGATCAGCGACGAGGCGACCCTGCTCCCGATCATCGATGCCATCGTCACCAAGCACGCGAAACAGGCCGCGGACTACCTCGCCGGTAAGGACGGCCTGTTCGGCTTCTTCGTGGGTCAGGTCATGAAGGAGACGGGCGGCCGGGCGAACCCGGTGCTCGCGACCGAATTGCTTCACCGCCGACTGGGACGCTAACTGCCTGATCATCTTCGACGATCCGCGAGGGCTCGAATGAGCCCACAACGGTCTCTTGACCTTGGGCTCGCGATCAGTAAAGTCCGCGATTCCGAAAGCGTTTTTAGCGGAGCCAAGTCAATGTACGCCGTGATTCAGACGGGTGGAAAACAGTACCGGGTCGAGCCCGGAGCGACCGTAGTGGTCGAGAAGCTTGATGGTGACAAGGGTGCCTCGGTCGTGTTCGACCAGGTGCTCCTCGTCTCGTCGGGCGACGGTGGCAATGTCACCGTGGGCAAGCCGACCGTCGCTGGTGCGAAGGTCACCGGCGAGATCGTGGAACAAGGACGCGGCGAAAAGCTCGTCGTCTTCAAGTTCCGCCGCCGGAAGAACTACGTTCGCAAGAACGGACATCGTCAGGACTACACCGCGGTGAAGATCGCCGCGATTAACGCCTAGGAAGTCGTAGAAGCGCCATGGCACACAAAAAAGGACAAGGCTCCACTCGTAACGGCCGCGACTCGCTGCCGAAGATGCGCGGCGTGAAGCGGTTCGGTGGTGAGCTCGTCACCGCTGGCTCTATCCTGGTTCGCCAGGCGGGCACGCTCTTCCACGCCGGCAACAACGTCGGCCGCGGCCGCGACTTCACCCTGTTCGCGCTCGTCGCGGGCGAAGTGAAGTTCGAGCGCGACGGTAAGAAGCGCACGAAGATCTCGGTCTACCCGACCGACGCGACGAAGACCGCCGCCGCTTCGTGATTCTCGAGTGCCGATCCGGGTGCGGTGCATGTTGCATCGCTCCGTCGATCTCGGCACCCATGCCCGGCTTTCCTGCAGGAAAGCTCGCCGGCGTTCGTTGTCCGCATCTGACGGATGACATTCGCTGCGCGTTGTTCGGATCGCCCGAGCGCCCAGCGGTGTGCCGGGATCTCAAGCCGCAAGTCGAGATGTGCGGCTCGTCAGCCGCCGAAGCGATGGCGACGCTCGAGCGCTGGGAACGCGAGACCGCGCCCGCGATCACACGTATCGTCCAAGGATGACTCCGCAAGAAGCGATTCTCGCTGGCGTGAATCGTCAGATCGGCTACCACGCGATGCTGCGCGCGTTCCTCGCGTACACCGAGTGGCGCATCCCTCGGCAGAATCCAGAGGCGCCGCCGACGTTCGTCGTCACCGACGAGGCCATGACGATCGCCGCGTGGCTGCTCTCGAGCGAGGACGCTCATCAAGCGGCGGCGAAGCAGTTCCACGCCGCGGCGATCGGTCCGATCTGGCGCGAGAAGTGTCTCGAGAACGTCATCGCAGAGCTCGATCCGAAGATCGTCGTGCTGCGCATCGATCCGGCGTCGCCGATCTCGCTCGACATCCAGACCGACCGCCTCGACGTGTTCCGCCGCATCGCACGCGGCGCGCGCAGCGAGCGCGCGATGGCCGAAGGACGCTACGCGGACATCAAGAGCTACGCGTACTACGTGCCGTACTTCGGCGTGCTCGGCCAAGGCCACAACGTGATCGCGTTGCCGACCCCGCATGGAGACATGGTCGCCGCGTTCACCGCCGAGGATATGATCGAGACGTTCATGGCCACGGGCGCCGACTCGGATCGCGAGCGCGTGAGCTTCGTGCGCGTCACCGGCGAAGAGCTGTTCGGTACCGCTGGCCCGACGTTGGCGAAGGGCGTGATCGTGAACTTCGCCAGCGCGCACCCGTTCGGCTTCACGCTCGATGCGTGCCGTGACATCGCCGCGTCCTGATCACATCGCGATTCGCCGCGCATCGAGCTGATCGAGCCACGCCGCATCGTGCGATGCGAGGATCGTCGCGCCGCCGTTCGCTGCGTGCGCCGTGACGAGATCGACGAGCGCTGCCAGGCGCTTCACGTCGAGGCCATTGTCGGGCTCGTCGAGCACGAGCAGCTTCGGCGGACCGAGAAGCGCGGCACCGAGGCACGCGCGCCGGCGCTGACCGAGCGACATCTTGTCGAGCGAGAGGCTCCGGATCTCGTCGAGACCGAGCGCGGCGACGAGCGCGCTCCCCGGCGCGGCGACATCGCGGCTCGTGGCACACAGGGCCCATAGCTCTTCCGCGCGCAAGAACCCCGGCGGATCGGCACCCTCGGGCACGTAGCCCATCGCGCGTCGCGATCGCGCGCGCTGCGCCGCGCTTCCCCACACGTTGGCACCGTCGATCTCGACGCGTCCATCGTGCGGCGCGAGCACGCCGGCGATGCACGAGAGCAGCGTGGACTTTCCGCACCCGTTCGCACCGACGAGCCCGACGATGTCTCCGGCCTCGACGCGAAGCGAGAGCTCGTGGATCACCATGCGCGCGCCGCGCTTGATCGTCACGCGATCGACGACGAGCGTCACGAGCGCACCTCGGCAACGTGAATCACGGGTGCACTCTCCAGCTCATAACCGCGAACAGCATCGCGACGAGGAGCGCGGCGCTCCCTGCGGCGGCGCCGAACAGCTGCAATCCAGCGATCGTCGCGACACCCACAGCGAGAGAACCGACGGCCATGCGGATCGCGGCGTTCGGCGAGGTCTGCGCGCCGAGGATCACGCGCGCGGTGCCCATCGCCGATGCGAGCGCCCATGCAACGCACGTGATCGCGATCCACGCGAACGTCGACACGCTCGGCGAATACCACGCGACCGCCGGGATGTTCGTATAGCGAGCGGGTGCGACCGCGACGAGGACGATGACCGTGCCCGCGATCGCGAGCAGCGCAGCACCGATGTTCAGCAGGGCCAGCACGCCGACGAGCGCGAGCGTCCGCGTGTGCGTCGCGATCCCGAGCGACTCCGCGAGCCAGGTCGAGCGCCGATGCGCGTCGAGGATCACGCCGAGCACGCCGACCTGCGCCGGAACCGCCATCAGCGCGATCACCGACGCGGCGATGCGCGCGGCGGACTCGCCGACGAGCACGTTGTTGCGGACGAACAGTCCGCCCGCGAGACCGGCAAAGAGCGCGAGTCCTGCGCCGCGTACGAGCGCATCGCCGGCGCGCCGCGCGATCGCTGCGCGATACACGCCGCCGAGCGCCGCGACCGTCGATCGCCACCGCGGCGTGCCACTCGCGCGACGAGCGGGCCGCCACCACGCCACCGCGACGATGACGATCGTCGACGCGGCGAACACCGCGAGCCCCCGCGCTTGCTCGCCGATGAACCAGAGCAAGAGCCACGGCAGCTGCAGCCCGACGATCGCGCCGATGCGCACCAGCTCGGGCATGAATCGCGGCGATGGAAGCGACCTCAGGAACCGCGCCTCGTCGGCGTGCAGGAGTGCGCGGGCGATCGGCGCGAACACCAGAAGCCACGTGCCACCGAGGACCGCAGCCGCCCCGGGCTCGTGCAGCGCGATCCGCGTGATGTCCCGCGGGTGCATCGCGGTCGGGCCGAAGATGATGGCGGCGATGATCGCGCATCCCGCCCACACCGCGGTGGCCCGTCGGAGCGCTGGACCGATCACCGCGCGCGTCCATACGCCGAGCCAGGTCGTCGTCATGCTATCTACGCGGCCTCGCCATGCAGTTCATCGACGAAGCGACCATCACCGTCAAGGCGGGAGATGGCGGCAACGGCTCCGCGGCCATGCGCCGCGAGGACGGCGTGCCACACGGTGGACCGTCTGGCGGCGACGGTGGCAACGGCGGCAGCATCGTGATCGTCGTCGATCCGAACATGTCCTCGCTGCTCGACTTCAAGTACCGCCGCTCGTACAAGGCCGACCGCGGCGAGGACGGGCGCAACAAGGATCAGTACGGGGCGAAGGGCGAGGATCTCGTGATCAAGGTGCCCGTCGGCACGGTCGTCTACGACGCGGACACCAACGACCAGCTCGTCGATCTGTCGACGGCAGGCGCGACGTTCGTGATCGCGAAGGGCGGCATCGGCGGTCGCGGAAACATCCACTTCAAGACCCCGTGGAACCAAGCGCCGACGAAGGCGGAGCCGGGCACCCTCGGCGAAGCGCGCGTGGTGCGGCTCGAGCTCAAGCTCCTCGCCGACGTCGGCCTGCTCGGGTTTCCGAACGTGGGCAAATCGACGTTCATCAGCTCGGTCTCCCGGGCGCGACCGAAAGTGGCTGATTATCCGTTCACGACGCTGGTGCCGAACCTCGGGGTGGTCCAGCTCTCGGACGAGCGCAATTTTGTCATCGCCGACATCCCCGGTCTGATCGAGGGCGCCTCCGAAGGCGCGGGGCTCGGTCACCAATTTTTGCGCCATGTCGAGAGGTGCCGCGTCTTGCTGCACATCCTCGACGACACGTTCACCACCGGTCCGGAGCGCGACCCACTCACCGACTTCGACGTGATCAATCGAGAGCTTGCCCAATACGCCCCTGACCTCGCGAATACGCCTCAGGTTGTCGCGCTGAACAAGTCCGACGCGCTCGATCCCGAGCAGATCGACGCGCTCAAGGGCGAGTTCGCGAAGCGCGATGTCGAATTGTTCGTGATGTCTGCCGCGACTCGCGAAGGGACCCGCGAAGTTCTCGAGCGACTCTGGTCACACCTCGTGAACGCCAGACGCGCGTGAGGCACCGAAAAGCTCGGAACCCCTTGCTTGAAGGGCCCCCGGGCCAGTGTTACAACCGCTCCTATCCAAAAGGAAAATGCGCCGAACGTCCGGTCGGCGCAGTGAGGGATCCCGGCCTTGCCGGGCATGGAGATTCGGCATGCGAACGTCTTCGTCACTGCTCGTCGTTTCATCGCTCGTTGTCGGAGCGACTGCCCTGGCTCAGCCCGGGGCGCCCGCACCTGCACCCGCGTCGGGTAGCGGATCTGCAACCGCCCCGGCAACGGGTTCGGGAAGTGCCGATGCGGTCGACCCAACAACCGTGAAACCAGAGGACATGCCGACGGCAGTCCGCATGCGTCGCCTCGAGCAAAAGACGCAAGCGTTGAAGGAACGCGCCTGGCAGCTCAAAGCGCGCGTGCAGTTGCTCAAGGAGCAGCTCATCGGCGGTGGCGTCGGTGCACAGGCACTGATCGCGCACGCGAACGAGATGGGTAGCTCGTTCCGGCTGATCAAGCTGATCTACACGCTCGACGGCACGCAGGTGTTCGTCCGCACCGACGAGACGGCCGAGGATCTCTACAAGACGAAGGCGTTCGACGTCTTCGCTGGACCGATCGCGCCGGGCAATCACACGCTCGCCGTCGCTGCCACGTATCGCGGCCACGGCTACGGCGTGTTCGAGTACCTCTCGAAGTACACGTTCACCGCGCGTGGAAACTCCACGTTCATCGCGGGCGAAGGCAAGCTCGCGAAGGTCGACTGCCGCGGCTTCGAGAAGGGCGGCGCGACCACGCCGCTCGAGAATCGTCCCGCTGTCGACTGCAAGGTCACGCAGGCGAGCCCGGACAAGCCGAACGAAGCGCCCGCGCCCGCCGCGGCAGCAGCCACCCCCGCGGGGAAATAATCCATGCGGCGGCTCGCCAGGTATTTAGCGTCGGTCGTCGCCTCCGGGACGCTGTGCCTGGCGGGGACGGCGTCGGCAGACGTCGACGGCAAATTGAATCTGTACGAGCAAGAAGCTCGACAGATCTCGCAGACGTTACCGACGCTGAACGCGGACAACGCACAGCCCGGACGCCGGCTCGCCGACGCGCAGGTCACGTTCGCCCTCGGTGACTACGACGCCGCGGCGCTGATGCTGTTCGAGATGTCCGGTCGACCGGGCCCCGAGCAGGAGGCCGCGCTGTACTACCTGGGCGAGTCGCTGTTCCACAAAGGTGACAAGGGCGCCGCGCGCTCGTACTTCTCGCAGGTCACCGCGAAGAACAACACGAGCGCTCGCTACTACGGGCTCTCGCTCGTTCGCCTCGTCGAGATCGCGATCGCGCAGCAAGACGCGACGGACGTCGATGCGACCCTCGCCGCGCTCGATCGCATCACGCCACGCATGGCGCAAGCGCCGTACGTGCGAGGAAAATGGCTGTTCTCGCAGGGCAAGTACGACGACGCGATCGCGCAGCTGAACGAGGTCCCGAAGGACTCCGCGTTCGACGCGCAAGCGCAGTACTACGTCGCGACCTCGCTCGTCGCGAAGCAGGACACCGCGCGCGCTATCGAGGTGTACACGGCGCTGTCCTCGCGCAAGCCGAAGACGGCGAACGATCGCCGCGTCGTCGAGCTCGCGCAGCTCGCGCTCGGCCGCCTGTACTACGAGCGCGATCAGCCGTCGAAGGCGATCGATAGCTACCTGTTGATCGATCGCAGCTCGGATCTGTTCACCGACGCGCTGTACGAAGTCGCGTGGGTCTACGTGAAGGGCAAGCAGTTCGACATAGCGCTGCGCGCGCTCGAGCTGCTCGCACTGTCCACGCCGAACTCGAACCGCACCGCGACCACGCGCGTGCTCGAGGGAAATCTGCGGATCCGCAAGGCGCAGATGAACCGCCAGGCGCAGATCACGAACACCGTCGAGGCGAATCAGACCGATCCCGCCGTCGAGTACGACAAGGCGGCGGCGGTGTTCGCGGAGACGCACGACGCGTACTACCCGTCATATGTCGCGCTGTCGGCGATGCTCGAGAGCGGTGGCGATGCTGCCGACTATCTCGCGCAGCTCGCCGAGCGCCAGAACCAGACGTTCCAGGCCGTCGCGCCGATCCCCGAGGCCGCCGCGCAGTACCTGCGCGAGGAGCCCGAGACGCAGCGCGCGGTCGCGAACCAGGTCGACCTCGGAACGATCCAAGCGCACCTGACGGAGAGCGAGAACACCATCGCGCGCCTCGAAGCGGTGCTCGCGGCGAACGACAAGAGCGTCGTGTACCCGGCGATCAACTCGCGGCGCGAGCGCATCGGCGAGATCCAGCGCGATCTGATCGCGATCCGGAACGACCTCGCGGATCAGCAAGCGGGTTTGATCCAGCCGAGCGGTGACCTCGCGGGCCTGCAGGCCACGCGCAAGTCGCTCGCGCAAGCATGGACCTCGGCGCCCGACGGTGAAGCCGCGCACAAGTCGCTGGTCAATGGAGAGCGCGCTGGCTACGACGCGCTCGTCGAGACCACCGCGGAGATCCGCACGGCGATCGATGGCACGCAGGCAATGGCAGTCGCAGCGCGCAAGTACGTCACCGAGAAGCCCGTCGACGGAGCGGCACTCGTCAGCGACGAGGTGAAGACCTCGACGAAGACCGAGCTCGTCGCGACCGCCGGCGAGCTCGCCGCGATCGAGACCGAGCTGCGCGAGCTCAAGGCCGAGATCACCATCGGTCGCGATCTGTCGGGGCACGGCGATGACGCGCTGTGGGCCGCACGCAAGCAGCGCCGCGATCTCAAGGCCGCGCAGGATGCCGAGCACCGCGCGATCGCGGGCTTCGCGAGTGCGAGCCGCGATCCCAGCCGCTCGAAGCGCTTGGTCTCGCTCGGCGATCGCGCGATGCGCATCTCCGACGAGCTGCAGCAGACCGAGCTCAAGATCGAGAGCATCGTCGACACGGCGCTCGTGCAGGCGAAGGACACGCTCGCGAAAGAGCGCGTGAACGTCGACGCGTACAAGAAGGAGCTCGCGGAGTACGAGCTCGAGTCGCGCGCGATCGGTGGAACGATCCTCGCGTCGAGCTTCAAGAACGTGAAGGCGAAGTTCTACGACGTGATCGTGCGCACCGACGTCGGTGCGATCGATGTCGTGTGGTCGCAAAAGGAAGACGCGGACGACGAGTTCAAGCGCTTGAACCTGTCGCGTTCGCGCGAGCTGAAGCTGATCACCGACGAGTTCAGGGACATCCTCGAACAGACCACGGCGACGCCGCAGGGCACGAACACGCCGCAGGGCAGCGTCGAAAAAACGTTCGACGCTCCGAAGACGTCGGGCAGCCCCGACAAGGGCACGGGAACCGAGCGCGTGAAGCCGACGGAGGCCGAGCCGAAGACGGCTCCCGCGCCGACGGTGCGCCCGGATAACGAGACCAAGCCGGCGGGTGGAGGGAAGAAGTAATGCGCCTCTCAGCGATCGTTACCATCGCCTCGCTGCTCCTCGGCAGCGTCGCCAGCGCACAGCCGAGCAACACGGCTCCGCAACCGTTCCCGACCGGACCTTCCAATGGCCCGGGCCTCGGACCGCAAGTGACCGCGCCGATCCAGCTCTCTCCCGAGGAGAAGCGCGAGCTCGCGGAGGTCGAAGCCGACTTCGAGAAGTTCACGCAAGCGGCCACGGAGCACGACACGCGCATGCGCACGATCGCGCGCCGCGAGTACGACTCGCGCACCGCGGACCTCGCGAAGCGCTACGCGGATCGCATCGCCAAGACCGAGGCGATGAAGGGCAAGAAGCACGGCGAGACCGTCGCGCTGCTCGAGAAGTTCCTCGTCAATCACCCGGACCACGAGCAGTTCACGCCCGACGCGATGTTCCGCCTCGCGGATCTCTACATCGATCTCGCGGACGAGATCGTCGAGCAGCAGCTCGTCGCGATCGAGCAGTCCGGCCAAGCGCAGCCCGAGGGCGGCGTCACCGCGGACTACTCGAAGTCGATCGCACTGTGGGAAGACATCCTCGCCAAGTTCCCGAAGTACCGGCAGACGCCGTCGACGCTGTACCTCGCCGCGTACTACGGCATGAAGAAGGACGAGCGCCGCTCGCTCCAGCTGTTCCTCGCGCTCACCTGCGCGAATCAGTACAAGTGGAACGATCCGCCGGCCAAGGCACCGACGCGGCAGGAAGCGCTCAAGCGGATCGAGCAGAAGACGCTGCGCGATCCGTACGCGACGTGCACGCCGTATCAGGACGCCGATCCCGAGCTGGTTCGCCACGCGTGGGTTCGCGGCATCGCCGACTATCACTTCACCGTCCCCGGCGAGATCGATGAAGCGATCGCCGCGTACCTGAAGGTCGCGAATGGCGGCAACGACTCGAAGCTGTACGCCGAGTCGCTCTACAAGCTCGCGTGGAGCTACTACAAGCGCGACAAGCTGTTCGATTCGATCCAGCGGTTCGACGAGTCGATCAAGCTCTACGATCAGATCGTCGCGAACGGCGGCACGCCGGCCCTCGAGCTCCGCGACGAGTCACTGCAGTACATCTCCGTCGCGTTCACCGATCCGTGGGAAGGCGAAGCCAACTCGGATGCGGTGCGGTCGTTCGATCGCGCGAAGAACTTCTACAAAGGCCGCGAGAACGAGCCGCACGTCCGCGACGTGTGGGTCGCACTCGGCAAGGCGTTCACCGATCTTCAAGCCTGGGATCAGGCGGTCGACTCGTATCGCATCGCCATCGGCCCACCGTGGGAGCTGAACCCGAAGAACCCGGTCGTCCACCAGGAGATCGTCAACGTGTTCGAGCTCAAGGGCGACAAGTTCGCGGCCGATGCCGCGGCCGCCGAGCTCGCGACTCGCTACGCGCCGGGCACGCCGTGGTACGCAGCGAACGAAAAAGACCGCGAGGCGATGGAGAACCAGCGCCGCATCGCGGAGCGTGCTCTCTACGCAGCGACGCGCAACACGCACTCCGCAGCGACGGAGATGCGCAAGGCGTGGGAGACGTCGGCGAAGAAGGATCCGCAGGAGAAGCAGGACTACCTCGCGATGTACGCGAAGGCGGTCGATCTCTATCGCACGTTCATCACGACGTATCCCGAGAGCGACTACGTCTACGAGTTCACGTTCCTCCAGGGTGAAGCGCTCTACTGGAGCGAGCGGTATCCCGAGGCGATCGTCGCGTACTCGTGGGTTCGCGATCACCGCGACATGGGCAACGCGTACTACATCGACGCGGCGCGCTCGATCCTGCAGTCGTACGAAGCCGAAGTCGCGAAGCAGGTCGCGGCCGGAACGATCGCGGCGCTCAAGGTGCCGACGATCGCCGACCTCAAGGCCGCGCAGGTCAACGGCACGTGGACGCCACAGCCGATCCCCGACCTCTACGTGAAGCTCCGCGCGGAGTACGAGACCTACCAGAACATCGTCCAGGATCCGAAGGCGGCGCCGGGGCAGGGCATCAACGCGGCGCTGATCAGCCTCGCGTACCTCCACGTCGACGACGCGGTCCAGCGGTTCACGACGGTGATGGAGAAGTTCTGCGGCAATCCCGAAGCCGTGAAGGCCAAGGACGGCATCCTCGCGATCTACGAAGCGCAGTCGAACTTCGACGCGATCGAAGCGACGAACAAGAAGTTCATCGCGCAGAAGTGCGGTGACGCGAACGCGATCAAGCTCGCCGTCGCGCAGAACCGCTCGCTGAACTTCTCGCGCGCCGCGGAGCTGTTCGCGAAGCAGCAGTACGCGCCGGCCGCCGAGGCGTTCTATCGCTTCTACAAGACGGCGCCGAAGGACGATCCAGATCTGCCGGTCGCGCTCTACGACTCGGCGGTCAGCTACAAGCTCGCCGACAAGCCGAAGACGGCGATCGCGCTGTTCAAGGAGTTCACGTCGAAGCCGGAGAAGCTGTTCCGCGAGTCCAGCTACTACATCGACGCGATGCGCCTCACGGCCGTCAGCTATCAGCAGGCGTTCGATTACAGCAACGCGGTGAAGACGTACCTCGAGGTCTACGAGCTCTCGAAGACCGCGGCGAGGAAGGGCATCAAGGCTCCGGATCCGCTGCCGGGCGAGAAGCCGCAGACGCTGCAGCAGATCGGCCTCGACGCGCTGTACAACGCCGCGCTCGCGTCCGAGCTCAACCGTGACTTCAAGAAGGCGATCGAGCTGTACACGCAGTACCAGGGCGTGGAGAGCGATCGCCGCAAGAAGGATCGCGCGCTGTACTCGGTGGTGTCGATCTATCGCCAGTCGGGCGACGTGAACTCGATGGAAGAGACGTCCGCGAAGTGGCGCCGCACGTACGGCAACGATCCGGGCAACGAAGACGACTTCGTGCAGACGTATTACGACGCCGCCGCGCTGCGGAAGAAGAAGAACCAGACTGGCCTCGCGAACACCGCGGGTCAGGAGACGATCAAAGCGTGGAAGGCGAAGGGATCGATCAAGTCCGGCAAGGCCGCGAAGCTCGCCGGTGAGTGGCAGCTGAAGTTCGCCGAAGACTCGTTCGCGAAGACGTGGGAGCCGTACGCGATCAAGACCGCGGCGAAGACCGTCGACGAGGCGAAGAAGCAGAACGCGGCGATCGAGAAGGCGAAGACCGCCGCCGAGGATCAGTACCTCGCGCTCGACGCGTACGGGGTCGCCGACCTGTCGATGGCGGCGAAGGTTCGCTACGGCGACATCCAGTTCACGTTCGGTCAGAAGCTGTCCGACGCGCCGATCCCGGTGCCCGTCGCGAAGAACCCGGCCGCCGTCGAGGCGTACGAGGCCCAGCGCGACAAGAACCTCACGAAGTTCGTCAACGAGGCGAAGGGCCAGTGGATGGAAGTCGTGGACCTCGCGAAGCGCGGTGGTATCTCCAACGAGTGGAGCCGTCGCGCACAGGTCAACCTGGGTCGTGAATTCCCGCAGGAATTCACAGTCTTGAGCCAGGAGATCATCCAGGGAACGAGCGCGCCATGACGCTACAATCGACGGATCGAATGACCATCCCGAGCGTTTCTAAGCACATGACTCGCGTCCTCGGGGCGTTGCTGCTCTCGTTCGCTGTCGCCTGTGGTGGCGGCAGCAAGAACGAGAAGACCACGCCCGGAAAGGGCAGCGGGTCGAGCGGCGATCAGTCGATGAAGGACAACGGCGACCCCACCGATCCCGGTGGCTCGACGGGTGGAACCGGTGGGACGGGGGGCACGGGCGGAACCGGTGGACCCACGGGTGGTGGCTCGAACGATCCGGCGAATCCGCCGGCGGAGCCCGAGGTCGTCGTCACGCCGCCGAACTTCGATCCGGATCCCGCACAAGCGAAGTCGCAGGTCGACGCGCACCTGACGATCGCCCGGCAAGCCCTCTCGGGCACCACGCCCGATGGCGAGACGGCGCTCAAGGAAGCGAAGCTCGCGCTCGCGATCGACGCTGCGAACGTCGACGCCGCGGCAATGGTGGCGCTCGCCTACTATCACAAGAGGCTCTACGACACGGCCGAGCTCGTCCTCGACGATCTGTACAAGCGACAGACGGCGCAGGCCAACGCGAACGTCAACTACGTCTACGGCCTCGTCTACGACGTCACGAATCGCCCCGACCGCGCGAAGCTCGCCTATCAGAAGGCCGTCGGGATCGATCCGAATCACGCGAGCGCGCTCGTCAACCTCGGCGTGCACCAGCTCAAGAACGGCCAGTACAACGAAGCGCAGCAGACGTTCGAGCGTCTGACGCGCGAGTTCCGTCGCGCCGATGCCGTCACGTTGACCTCGCTCGGGTCCGCGTATCGCGGTCGCTCGGCGGACTACCCGACCGGCTCCGGTGATCGCGACAACCTCGTGCGCTCCGCCGAGCAGCAGTACAAGAAGGCGCTGCAGGCGAACGCGAGCTACGGTCCGGCCTACTACAACCTCGGCCTGCTCTACCTCGACAACGATCCGTATCCGGGCGTCGCAGATCCGCTCGCGCGCCTCAACGCGGCGAAGACGTACTTCGGTCAGTACAAGAACATGCCCGGCGTCGAAATGAAGCTGTTCGACGAGCGGATGAAGGACGTCGACAAGGCGATCAAGAAGGCCGAGAAAAAGGCGAAAGCCGCCGCAAAGAAGAAGCCATCATGAAGCACCTGCCCATCGTGATCGCAGCCGTCACTTCGTTCGCGCTCCTCGGGAGCGTCTCGATCGCGCGCGCCGAGGGCTGCCCCGACGACGACGAAGCGAGCGAGAAGAAGCAGGGCAAGTTCCACATCGAGTACGTCAACGGCAAGCCGATCACCGTGATCGACACCGTCGTCTCGGTGTGCGGGAAAGTCCCGCGCCCGTCGGTGGTCTACGTGCTCACGCCGAAGAACATCGACTACGAGTGGGAAAACTTGAAGCAGGACTTCATGCCTCTCATTCTCGCGTCGGTGAAGAAAGCGCCCTTCTGATGGCGACCACACGGCAAGGTGGCGGCACGAGCACGGGCAACGGTCCGCGCCAGCGCATCCTCCGCATCGGCGTGCTGCTCGGCGGCAAGATCGTCGAGGAGCGGCTCATTCGCGAGCGCGCGCCCGTGACGATCGGGCAGTCGATGAAGAACACCTTCTCGATTCCGGTCGAGGGGCTCCCGCTCGAGTTCACGCTGTTCGCGATCGACGAGAACAAGTACTCGCTGCGCTTCCTCGGCAAGATGGACGGCCGTGTCTCCGACGCTGGCGGTCAGGTCAACACGCTCGATGCGCTGAAGTCCAAGGGCGCCCAGAACGCCGGTGACTACTGGCAAGTGCCGCTCACCGATGGTGCGCGCGGCAAGCTGTCGATCGGCGACCTCACGATCCTGTTCCAGTTCGTCACCGAGCCGCCGCGTCAGCCCAAGCCGATGCTGCCCGCCTCGGTGCGCGGCACGTTCGCGGATCGCTTCGACCCACGCCTCTCGGTCATCCTCGGCTCGTCGATCATCCTCCACTTCGCGATCGTGATCTGGGCGCTGATGACGGACATCGAGACCGGCGGCACGATGGCCGAGCGCGCGTACAACCTGACGTTCAAGCAGGACACCTATCAGGTCGACGTGGCGCCTCCGCCCGAGCCGACCAAAGTGGCCGACGCGGGCAGCGCGGCCGGCTCCGCTGCCGCCGAGAAGAAGCCCGATCCCAAGCCCACGCCGAAGCCGGGCGGTGATCCGAAGCCGATCCCCGACAGCGGACGCAGCGAGGCCGAGAAGGTCGCGATGCAGGAAGAGGAAGCGAAGAAGTTCGCCGACCTCCTCACCGGCGAGGGCGAGAACGGCAAGAGCGAAGGCGACATGAGCAACCGTCGTCCGGGCGCAGAGCTCGGCGCGCAGATCAACGATGTCAAAGAAGGCGGCAAGACCGTCGCGATCGGCGGCGGCTCGGGTCGCGGCTCTCGCGGCACGGGTGACCCGAAGCTCGGCACCGGCGGCGGTCCCAAGATCGACGGCCCGGGCGGCACCACCTCCGCCGGCGGCGGCAAGGGCGACGAGAAAGCCCCGAGCGGTCGCATCAGCGTGAGCGACAAGCAGTCGTTCGACGAGTCGACCCTGACCCCGGACGCGGTGCTCAAGAAGATCCAGCAGGCGTACATGTCCGCGCTGCAGCGTTGCTACAAGACCTACCTCGCAAAGGACGCCAGCGCGCGCGGTAAGGTCACGTTGTCCTTCACGGTCAACGCGTCGGGTCGCACCACCGAGGCAAACGCGAAGGGCTTCGCCGGCGAGGTCGACGCGTGCATCGAGGGCCTCATGCCATCGTGGAAGTTCCCGGCACCGAAGGACAAGGACGGCGAAGGCACCGAAGCCAGCTTTGCCATCACGCTCCAGCTCGTTCCGGACTGATCGCCCACTTCTCGGGGATGCCCCGAGAATGTCCTCGAGGACCGGCGGCAATCTTGGTCTAGATCGCCAGCCATCGTCAGGCGTTAGAGGTCGTATGACCCGCGCCTTACGGATTGGTGTCCTCCTCGGCGGCAACCTCGTCGAGGAGAAGCTGTTCACCGGAACGACGCCGATCACGTTCGGCCAATCGCTGCGCTGCGCGGTGTCCGTTCCCGG
>Ga0154020_10003160_pt1 | contig 19943 bp, 12 predicted proteins | sample Klosneuvirus_201_FD_109709 | JGI IMG/M metagenome (GOLD analysis project Ga0154020, IMG submission 109709) | Active sludge microbial communities from wastewater, Klosterneuburg, Austria - Klosneuvirus_20160825_MG | ecosystem: Engineered > WWTP > Aerobic digester > Activated sludge | place... | reverse complement strand
TAGTTATTCTCATTCAGGTAATAGAGCACCTTACCCGTCGCGTCAAAACGCGGAAAAGTCTGGTAAAAATCCGCCTCGGTGAGCCGGTGGAGTTTCGTGAGCCCCGACTTGCGCACGTCGGCAATCCGCCCCTGCTGCTCTTTCGTCAGTTCAGCCTGCCATTCTTCCCATAAATCGGTGAACGCCGCGCCGAAGACGTCGCGTGCATTGGTGTTGTTGAGAAACGGCCAGACATTGTCTGCGTTCTCGGTATGCACCGCGTGTATCTCTTTGTCGGGATATTTTTTTTTCAGCCACTGGATAAAACGGCCGCCGTAAAAATAATAGATATCGCCAGCGGGAAAATCGCGCACATAGTTCGACGCACGGTTGATCGATTTGAGGTCGTCGCCTTCGACGGCGCTGCGAAAGTACATATCGACGACCGGGCTGTTGTTGCGGCCGTGCCCTTCGGCCGACTCTTCCAGCACCGCGCTGCCCTCGATCAGCCACAATGGTTGCCATTCGTTGGGAAAAAGATAACGGCCCAGCACATAGCGGCTGATCGCCGGCAGGCCGCGTATCTGGTCGAGGTTCAACACATGCGTGTATTCATGCGTGAACAGCAGATCATCCCAGTCGCTGTAGTTGCCTAGCGTACTGCCCGGCAGCGGCTTGGCCGCAAACAGTTCAACGCGGTTCCATGGATATTGCATCGTCGTGCCGTTGGGGTCGTCATACACATCGCTCACCACGAGGTGTGTGCGAAAATACGGCTTGTGGCCGAGCTTTTTGACCATTTCGGGAAATTTCTTTTCGGCGAGCGCGGCATATTTCTGCGCGAGCTTCTCTTCGCCGTTATGGAAGTGGATATAGAAGTGTTCAGTCTCGAGCGTTTTCCAGGTAAGATCGGGATCGTACTTGGCGAAGAGCGCAGAGCCGCTCAAAATACAGGCGGCAAAAACGATCGATAAGGCCCGGCGACAAAACATCGGTCGGGCAGTCTGCAAGAGCGCGTCTATTTCACGAGTTTTTTATAGCGGAAGCGCCGTGGTTCGCCGCCCTGGCGTTTTTTACGGTCTTCTTCGTATTCAGAAAAACCACCCGCAAAGAAACGTACCTGTGCATCGCCCTCGAACGCGAGAATATGCGTCGCCACGCGGTCTAAAAACCAGCGGTCGTGCGAAATCACCACTGCGCAACCCGCGAAGGCCTCAAGGCCTTCTTCGAGCGCGCGCACCGTGTTCACGTCGATATCGTTGGTCGGTTCGTCCAAAAGCAGCACGTTGCCGCCTTCTTTGAGCGCGAGTGCCATGTGCAGGCGGTTACGCTCACCGCCCGACAGCATGCCGCATTTTTTTTCCTGGTCGGCACCCGTGAAGTTGAAACGCGCCATGTAACCGCGTGCGTTGACCGACAACTTGCCGACCTTCACTTCCTGCGCGCCGCCAGACACAACATCATAGACCGTCTTTTCGGGATCAATCGCCGAATGCTGCTGGTCGACGTATGAAATTTTCACCGTCTCACCCACGGTGAATTTGCCAGCATCGGGTTTTTCAAGCCCCATGATCATGCGGAACAGCGTCGTTTTACCGGCGCCGTTCGGGCCAATCACACCGACAATGCCGTTCGGCGGCAGTTCAAAGTTGAGATTTTCATACAGCAGACGGTCGCCATAACCTTTGCTGACACCCTCGGCGATGATTACCTTGTCACCGAGGCGCGGGCCATCGGGAATGTAGATCTCGAGTTTGCTTTCTTTCTCTTTCGCATCTTCGTTCAACAGTTTTTCATAGGCTCCCAGACGTGCCTTCGATTTTGCCTGGCGTCCCTTTGCACCCATGCGCACCCACTCGAGTTCGCGTTCGAGAGTTTTGCGGCGCTTTGATTCAGCTTTTTCCTCGTTCGCAAGGCGGTTCGACTTCTGTTCGAGCCACGATGAATAGTTGCCCTTATAAGGTATGCCTTCGCCGCGGTCGAGTTCGAGAATCCAGCCGGCGATATTGTCCAGAAAGTAGCGGTCGTGCGTGATCGAAATCACGGTGCCTTCGTATTCCTGCAGGTGCTGTTCGAGCCACTGTATCGATTCGGCGTCGAGATGGTTGGTGGGTTCATCGAGCAGTAGGATTTGCGGCTTCTGCAACAGCAGGCGACAGAGCGCAACGCGGCGTTTTTCTCCGCCCGAAAGATTTTTGATAATGGCGGACTCTTCAGGGCAGTTCAGCGCATCCATCGCGCGCTTGAGCATGTTGTCGAGTTCCCAGCCATTGGCTTTTTCAATGAGCTCGCCGAGTTCACCCTGGCGCTCGATTGCCTTTTCCATGTCGTCATCAGACAGGTCGCTGCCGAGGCTTTCACTCACCGCTTCATATTCTTTGAGGAGCGACACGATTTCGCCCGCGCCCTCTTCGACAATCTGGCGCACAGTTTTGGCCTCGTCGAGCTTCGGTTCCTGTTCGAGATAACCGACCGAATAACCGGGCGAGAACACCACTTCGCCTTTGTCGGCCTTGAGCACACCGGCAATGATCTTGAGCAGCGAAGACTTTCCCGAACCGTTCAGACCGATAATGCCGATCTTGGCGCCATAATAAAAAGACAGATAGATATCTTTCAATACCTGCTTATGCGGAGGGTAGACTTTGCTCACCCCCACCATCGAAAAAATAATTTTTTTATCGTCTGCCATGTTGCTTATGCCATGTTTCGCGGCGGTGCCGCGAAACATGGCTATCTCCTAAATTGAATTTTCGTCGCGCGGCCCGAGCTCCGGCTGGTTCGGCACCTGCGGTGTTGGACCCGGCTGAAGATTATCGGGCGGCGTAATCTGCATCGGCGGCCGCTCACCGACCCGATCGATGGTTGCCTCAAAGGGGCGCACAGTGAATGAAACCGCAAAGATTGCAGCGCACAGAATTGCGAGGTACTGCCGGCGGCGGTCGAGCGGCTGGCGCGTCGTCGCCTGTTGCATATCGAAGTAAAGCGGGTTATGCGCCTGCCGCAGTTCGGGATGTTCTACGCCCAGATAGATAAAAAGCAAAACAAACGCAAACCACATCGGGTAATACAGCGCCATGACAAACAAACAGGCCATGAAAATGTAAGCGATGTCACGCTGCCGGCGCCCAAACAGCGCATACGCGATCTGGCCACCCGACAGCGACCCCAGCGGAAACAGGTTGATCGCGGTGAACAGAATTCCCGCCCAGCCAGCTGCTAAGAGCGGGTGTACGGCAAGGTCGTAACCCTGCGGCATATCTTTCATTAAGCGCGCAATGCCCTTCAGAATGAGAGGATTTTCAAACTGCGGTGCTCCCGCCACCACTTCACTGAGCCAGGTGCCGATAAGAAGACAGGGTACCGAAAGCACAAAACTGGTCACCGGCCCCCAGAAGGCGATATCAAACAGCGCGCGTGTGTGCACGCCCACGTTCGCTGTACGTGTCACGGCACCGAATGTGCCGAACGGCGAGAATAGCGGCATTGGAATAAAAAACGGCAGGCTCGCATAAACACCGTATGATTTTGCCTGTACATAGCGGGCAAATGAATACCCGAGGAGAATAATGCTGAGAGCAACTGCATAGATGGCCGCATCGGTGTAACGGTCGGCTGTCGTTGGGCGCGACGAAAAATTGGTGCCGGCCAGCACCAGGGTTAAAACCGTCAGTAAGAACAAAATCAGGTGGCGCCGGCGTGTGGCCGCATCGGTCTGCCTGATACCGTCGCGAATAATGAAGAAATTCCGTCTGATTCGTTGCAGCATATCAATCGATGAGCTCCGGCAGACCTTTACGTTTAGCGGGCTTGCCGGCAGCTTGTTTTTTGTTGACTGACCTTTTTTTTGGCCTGCTCTGTACAGAAACTTCCATGGCTTTTGTTTCGAGCGCCTGCGTCTCCTGCATGGTCGGATAATGTGGACGCTCATGGTAGGTGCTCACGAGCACGTCGAGGAATGCCTTGCGAATTACATCCAGATCACCCAAAGTCAGGGGAGCTTCGTGGAATTGCTCTTCGCTGATCTTATTTTCGATAATGCGGTCAATGATCTGCCTGAACTCTTCGGGTGTTGCCGACGCTGCCGTGCGCGAGGCCGCCTCTACGCTATCCGCAATCATTGCCACGGCAGTTTCACGGGTTTGTGGTCTCGGGCCTGGATACTGAAAACTCTTGCGGTGCGCGGCCGCGTTGCCGGCGGCGGCATCTTTCTGCTCCAAAGCCTTGTGGTAAAAGTACTGGATTGTTGTCGTGCCGTGGTGCTCGGGAATAAAACTGATAACCTTTTCGGGTAAGCGGCTTTCGCGCGCCATCGCGATGCCGTCGGTCACGTGCTTGATAATCATGTGTGCCGACTTCAGCGGCCCGAGCTTTTTGAAAGCCTCAGAAGTGGGATACAGGTGCCGGTTTTCGGCATAAAAATCAGGATGCACCATTTTGCCGATATCATGAAACAGGCAACCCACCCGGGTGAGCAGCGTATCCCCACCCAGCGCACGCACAGCAGCCTCACTCAGATTCGCCAGCATCACGCTGTGCGAATGTGTCGAAGGCGCAATCGCCGCCATGCGTGTCAGCAGCGGATGGTTAAAATCATTGAGCTCCATCAGACGAAAAGGCGTCGGCAGATTAAAAATAAATTCAATGAGAGGCAAAAGACCCAATGTCAGCAGAATACTCAGAATGCTGTTGGCAAAGACCGCTGCAATTTTCAGTTCAAAATTCTTTGAGACCGGCGCCATCAGTTCAAATCCTGAAACCAGCAGCAGATTGGTGATCGCGATAATCACTCCGCCTTTGAACATCTGCGTACGCTTTTGCATGCGCGTTGAAGCATAGAGACCTGAGATTGCCGACGTGAGCGCCAGCATCAGGCTCTGGTTGTCGAATCCGGTAAGTATATAGGAAAATATCGCGAGGTAAATTCCCGCAGAAAGCGCAATGCGCGCCCCAAAAAACTGCCCGGTCAGAATACCAAAAAAACCAAACGGAACAAACAGCACAAAACTGATGTCATATTGTCTGAGCGGATTTGCGTAGCGGATGGCCAACTCGGCTACAAACATGAACGCAAACAGAATATGCAGAATATGGTGTGAGGCATAGTCGCGCATCTGCTCATACGCAAAGCGCCAGGTGAAATAGGATATCGAAACCGCAAGCACCCCCATAACAATGAAAATGCCAAATATGAGTGAGCCATTGCGGCGACGGTGATTTTCCTTTACTTGTTCGAGCAAAACGAGCTTTTCCGCATCGATCACATCGCCGGCCCGCACGAGTGTTGTGCCGCGTTTGATCGGTTTATAGACAGGAGTCACCTTTTCAGCGGCCTGCTGCCGGCGCAATTGGGTGTACTGTGCATTATACGTCATGCATGGGTTTTCTTTCTGCAATTCCCGCAACCTTGCATACAATATCCGCAGAGTGCCGGCAGAGAGATCCCCATCTTTGAGCTGTGTATTACGCACAATCAGGCGCGGCACGTCTTTTGACTGCAACTGCTCCACGGTCCAGACCGTATCGGCGATTTCGCGTGAACTGTTGATCGTGCGCACCTGAATCCCTTTTTCTGAAGCTTCGCTGTAAATCTTCTCATCGAGCGAATGCCCAAGAAACCCAGTTTCATTGAAGGCCTTTTCGGCGATGACACTCACCCGGCTTTCGAGGAATTCAATTTTTTTCTCGCGCACCAGCGCTTCGAGATCGGCGCGCAGATAAGCGCCCCCTGCAAGAAACGGCAGGCGTTCCGTCAAGAGGGCAATACGCCGTTCAAGAGACTGCGCCGAAGTTTCGCGCACCGTCCGTATAATCCAGGTAAAATCCGTTTTGAGCTGCTGCAGCATTTTTTCAAATGCTGCGTAATCGCGGTCAAACGCGGGCCGTTCGCGCTCAAATGCGTTCTTCTTGAGGCGTTCGGTTTCTGCCGGGTCTGCGATGCGCAGATCCATCAGTGCTTTGACATCCTGCTGCGCAATTTCTCCGGCTGCGAGCTTCGGCAGCTTTTGCATCAGCGGCAATGCTAAAAGGGCCACCGACAAGAGCAGCGTCAGGCCATAGGCCACGAGAGTGATTTTTTTGATTTCGCCGAAACTGCGATTTTGTGCAAGACGCTGGTTGAATCGGACTGCCAGCGCGCGGGCGCGATGGTAAAAACCAGATCGCGCCATTGACGACTATTTCTTCGATTTGCGGCTAAGCTCCGCAAGCAGGTTTTCGTGATCGGCCAATATCGCTTCGACTTCGGCCGCGTTCAGCGACTTTTTGTCGTGCAGTTTGATGAGCAGCTCGCGCAGAAATTTCTGCTCGCTCGCCGCATAGTCGAGCAGGTATTCCTGTGCGCGCAGAGTCTGGTGCAGGTCTTTCATGCGACCTGCCATGAGGTCGAGCGTGTTCTCACGCACCTGCTTTTCTTTATTCCATTCCTTTTCGATTTCGTCGCGGTATTTCTGTACGTTTTCAAGTGCCGAACTGATGTTACGTTGTTGGTAAAGAAGCTGGGCTTCGAACTCGCTGAGTTTCTCAAAAGCCTGAGCGCGGATTTCAGTATTCTGCAGCTCATCGGTCGTGAAGCGCAGAATGCTCTCGATGCGGGACAAAACGTCGTTTTCGGAGTACTGCCCCTCTTCTCCCTTTCCTTTGTTCTTGGCTTCAGCCATAAACGACTCTGCAAAGTATTGACGTGAGGTCAAAAAAAATAACACTGCGGCCGTTAAGGCTGTAGTTCCCCATGCGAGAAGCGCCCCCCATTGATCCCAAACTCAAAGCTGCAATAGATTCGGCTATAGAAAAAGAGCATTTGGTACGAATTCGTGCTTATGCCGTGATTTCAGCCACTGAAGCCGGTCTGAGCTACATCGTTGAATCCATTTTGAAGCGCTATAACCGCGAAGACATGCTGGGGCCCGTGTACACTTCGGTCAAAGAACTCTCGCTGAACGGTGCCAAGGCCAATTTCAAGCGTATTCTGTTTGAAGATGAAAATATTAACACAGAAGATGACGGCGACTACGAGCGCGGCATGGAATTGTTCAAAAGCCAGCTCAACGAACACATGGTGCTTGAATACGGCAAAAAGTCCAAAGAGCGCAAATTATACGTCGATATCTTTTTTGATTTTAACACTGATCGGCTGATTGTCGAGGTGCTCAACAACCGCCCGATCAGCCAGAAAGAAGACAAGCGCATCCGTGAAAAATTCCACACCGCAATGCGCTACGACGATATCGCTCAGTTTTACATGGAAGGCGGCGACAGCTCTGAAGGCGCCGGCATGGGCATCGTGCTCGTCACCATGATGCTCAAGGCGCAACAAATCGACCCGCACCTTTTTACCATCCGCTCCGACTACCGCGAAAAGACCCTCGCAAGGGTGGAGTTCCCACTGCACGACAACTACCAGCCGAACCGGCAAAGATTCATTACAGAATCAAACGCCGAGCTGGTGCTCAGTGTTTGATTCTGTTACATATTCCTTCTGTAACTCCCACCCACTTCATAGAGCGTCGATGTAATCTGCCCCAGCGAGCAGCTCTTCACTGTCTCCATGAGCTCAGCAAACACATTGCCTGACTTCAGCGCCACACGGCGCAGCTGGTCGAGCGCAGTCTTGCTTTCGGCTGCATGAAACGCATGAAACTGGTTCAATGAATCGATCTGCCGTTGTTTCTCTGCGTCAGTCGAACGCATGAGCTCACCATGGTAATATTCTGTTTCTTCGCTGAGAAAGGTATTCACGCCAATGATCGGTAGTTCGCCCGAAGTTTTGAGTTTTTCGTAATAGAGACTCTCTTCCTGGATTTTATTGCGCTGGTACATCGTCTCCATTGCGCCAAGAACTCCGCCGCGCTCAGAGATGCGATCGAACTCCTGCAGAATCGCTTCTTCGACAAGGTCGGTCAGCCGCGTGATGAAATAACTGCCTTGCAGCGGATTTTCATTTTTCGTGAGCCCGAGTTCACGGTTGATAATCAATTGTATCGCAATCGCGCGGCGCACCGATTCGGGCGTAGGCGTCGTCACCGCTTCGTCATATGCATTGGTGTGCAGACTGTTGCAGTTATCCATGATCGCGTAGAGCGCCTGCAATGTCGTGCGGATGTCGTTGAACGAAATCTCCTGTGCGTGCAGCGAGCGCCCCGAAGTCTGAATGTGGTACTTCAGTTTCTGCGAGCGCGCGTCGGCCTTATATAGATTGCGCATCGCAATCGCCCAGATGCGGCGCGCAACACGGCCGATCACGGCGTATTCGACATCCATACCATTTGAGAAAAAGAAACTGAAATTGCGCGCGAACGCATCGATGTTCATGCCGCGGTTGAGATAATATTCAGCCAGCGTGAAGCCGTTTGCGAGCGTGAACGCCACCTGCGTGATCGGGTTTGCCCCGGCTTCGGCAATATGGTAGCCCGAAACGCTCACCGAATAGAAGTTCGTGACATTCTTGTCGATGAAGAACTGCTGTATGTCACCCATCATCTTGAGCGAAAACTCCGCCGAGAAGATACAGGTATTCTGCGCCTGGTCTTCTTTCAGAATATCGGCCTGCACAGTGCCGCGCACCTGCGACAATGTCTTCGCGCGAATGTTGTCATACACATCGCGCGGCACCACGCGGTCGGCCGAGACACCTAAAAGAGATAACCCAAGATTATTGTGATTCTCCGGTAGGCCATCACGGTACTCAGGCACCGGCAGGTTTTTCTCTCGGAAAATCTGCTGAACTTTTTGTTGCGCTTCGGCGAGCTTGCCTTCGCTTTTCAGGTATGTTTCGACCTGTTGATCTACCGCGGCATTCATGAAGAACGCAAGCACCGTCGGTGACGGGCCGTTAATCGTCATCGATACGCTGGTCGTCGGCGCTGATAGATCGAAACCCGAATAGAGTTTCTTCATGTCATCGAGCGTGCAGATCGACACGCCGGCATTGCCAATTTTACCGAACACATCGGGACGCTCGGCCGGGTTTTCGCCATAGAGCGTGATCGAATCAAATGCAGTCGAAAGCCGAGCAGCCGGTTGCCCTTTTGCAATCAGGTGAAAGCGGCGGTTGGTGCGCTCGGGCGAACCCTCGCCGGCAAACATGCGCGTTGGGTCTTCGCCCTCGCGCTTAAATGGAAACACGCCCGCGGTGAACGGGAACTCACCCGGAATATTTTCTTTGAGCAGAAAGCGTGTCAACTCACCCCAGTCCGAAAACGGTGCCGGCGTCACCTTGGCGACCAGCGTGTCGCTGAGCGATTTTACGCCGGCTTTGACCGTCACCTCTTTATCGCGTACTTTGTAGCTGAATTGTTCCTGCGCATAGTCTGAGCGCAGTTTTCCGATTGCTTTGAGCTCGTTCAGAAGAGTAGGATTGATCTCTTTTAGCAAAACATTATATCGGGAGACAACCGGCTCCACAGGTTGTGCTGCGGGTATTTCGAGGGCTTCGCCCAAAGGCCTTTCGGGTTTATACCCCAATTCACCCATCGTGGTGTAGAGCGACTGCACTTTACGCGCGAGTTCGGCCTGGCCTTCAGCTGTCTCATGGTAGGCGCGCACGGCGTCGGAAATTTCTGACAGATAGCGCGTGCGCTTCGCGGGAATAAAATCGTCTTTGACCGATGCCGATTCAATCACCATGGCCGGTGAAAGGTTGGCCGGCAGCAGTTGTTTGCCCTGCAGCAATTTTACCAGCGCGGCGAATGCTTCATCGACAAGCTTGTCGCCAAAGCGGTTCGCGATCGTAGGCAGTATCGGTAGCTCGTTGTCTGCCTGCGTGAGCAACGCATGGTTACGCCGATACTGCTTGCGCACCTGAATTAAAGCGTCTTCGGCCCGAACACGATCGGATTTATTGATGATGACCATATTCGCATAGTCGAGCATCGCAATTTTCTCGAGCTGCGTCGCTGCCCCGTATTCGGGTGTCATGACATAGACTGAAAAATCGCACAGATCAGTAATGGCAGTATCTGATTGGCCGATACCCGCCGATTCAATCACAATCAGGTCAAACTGCTCGCCGCGCAGGTAGGATAAAATATCTTTGAGCGTCGGTGAAATCGCCGCGTTATCTGTGCGCGTCGCGAGCGAGCGCATAAAAATCTTGCCGTCGTTGACCGAGTTGAGACGCAACCTGTCACCCAACAGCGCGCCACCTGTCTTGCGCTGCGTCGGGTCGACCGACAAAAGTGCCAGGCGCAAATGCGGATAGAGCAGTTTGAACCGGCGCAAAAATTCATCGATCAGCGAAGATTTTCCAGCGCCGCCCGAACCGGTGAAACCAAGAACCGGCACAGATGAATGGGAAACCTTCGGTTTCCCATTCATCTGTGCCTCAATCAATGATATCTGGCGAGATAATAAATGGCCATAATTTGCATAAAGATCGCCCTCTACGCGCGACGGCTGTTGCGCAGCGGCAGCCCTGTTGATCATATCTCGCGCCATGCCCTCGAGGCCCAAAGCCCGCCCGTCGTCGGGCGAGTAGATGCGTTCGACGCCATAAGCCATCAGGTCTTTGATTTCGCTGTCAACGATCACTCCGCCGCCGCCACCAAAAACTTTGATATGCGACGCACCCGCCTGCTTGAGCAGATCGATCGTGTATTTGAAATATTCGTTATGCCCGCCCTGGTATGAGCTGAGTGCGATGCCATGCGCGTCTTCTTGCAGCGCGGCTATCACCACTTCATGCACCGGGCGGTTATGGCCAAGATGAATGACCTCGGCGCCTTCGCGCTGTAAAAAGCGGCGGACGATGTTGATCGAAGCATCGTGGCCATCGAAGAGCGACGTCGCGGTGACAAAGCGCACCGGTTGGGTGCCTTTGGGTCTATCAGAATTCATGTCGGCTTGGGTTTCCTTGGTCGTTTTCTCAAAATGGCCTTATAGGGCGGCAAAAGCACGCGCCAGTTGGTGTAGAGGTAGCGCAGGCCTGAGATCGCGGTTAAAAATGTCGTCAACCACAGCAGAAAATAAGGCACCGACTCCGCGAAATATTTATTGCGTTCGGCCTTCGGAATCACGTCCGATTGAAAGGATTGCACGGCCTTCATGAACATCGTCGTCGCAATTTCATGGTTTTTTTTGCCCGCAGTGCGTCCCTCGGCATAGGTCGCACCAATATCAAAATGCAGGGCACGCACCATGAAGATGATGAGAATGAGGCCCATGGAAAACATCTGGAAAAGGGTTTTCGCCTTGCCGAGCCGCGTCGTGCGAATTTCAGCGCCCTTGCGGATTGCGAGGTAACGCATCAGCGTCACGAGCATGTCGCGCAGAATAATAACGATCACCATCCACAGTGGAATCGCCTGATCGAGCATGATAAAAAGCACGAGGGTCGCGATGACGAGAGCTTTATCGGCCAGCGGATCTAAGAACCTGCCCAGCGGTGATTCCTGCTGCCATTTGCGCGCGAGATAGCCGTCAAAAAAATCAGTAATCGAGGCCACAAAGAAAATCGCCAGCGCGATGAAGCGGTCGCGCGGATGCTGCGACAGCAGATAATACATAAAGAAGGGAATCATGACGATACGCATGATCGTCAGAAAATTGGGTAGATTGAGCCACGCCAACATCAGGTTCAAGTCCGTTTTTGAGACGTTCGCTCAAGACAATTTCATGGACCTGCCCGCCCCCTTCGTGTCGGCCGCCGCTGCCTATTCGGTGCTGCTCGTAATGATATTCACGTTGCGGAACAATAGCAATTCGCTGTTATTTACCGGTGCCACACCAGTTTTGCCGGCTCGCGGCCGCGGAGTCGCTTTCAGATCATCGGGTGAAAATAATTCGAGCTCGTTGTTGGCCACGGGAAACTCGCGTGGCTTCGTGGCGTCATATTTATCGGTAATCGTTACCCAGCCCGATGGCTGAATAAACACCTGCAAATAGGCCTTCGCTTTTTTGCTGTCGAGGTCGAAAAACACCATACGCCGGCAGGGAATACCCAGCGCACGCAATGCACCGCAGCGCACATCTTCGCTGAGCGACGCATCGCGCTTCACCGAAGATACGGCAAAAATCGGGTGTTTGCCTTCGTTTGCAGAAAGCCACTCTTTGCGCACCTTCTCGATCGTTGCCTGCTCAGCCGGCGAAACCGCGAGATTGTCAAGATATGGCCTTACCGAATCGGGCAGCTCAGGATTTTTGAAATAGAGTTTTACCAGCGCGGCATTAAAAATATGCGTGAGGTTGAAGAGTGTCGCCTGAAATTGCAGTTTGAATGAGCGCTTGCGCTCGTTGCTTTTCTGATCGATGGTAACTTCGGCGGTATGCGCACCATCTTCCCAGCGGCCAAAGCGCGTGAACGGATCGGCACGCAACCCAGTCACCCGCTGGTGTGCCGTCACGGGCAGAACTGCATATTTGAGCGACATGCGCGATTCGCGCGCCCGGTCTTCTTCGCTCCATGGCAGAATCAGGTCGAGCTCACCCGCGAGCGTGAAGTTTCTGCGTGCGGCAGCCACATAATTTTCAGTCTCAATAAAATCGATCGAACGCACCAGCCCCGGGCGCGCCACATACATACCGCCGTCGACAAAAGCGATACCGTAACACGATTCAGGCAACGGCAAAAAACTAACCTGTTGGCCGTCAGAGGGCGATAATTTGTAAGCTTTACCATCTTTGGCTATCGCCCATAAAAACCCTTTGTAAAATGTCATGCTGCGGATATCAGACGTCACCTCGGGAGTGAACGATCCGAATTGCAGCCTGTCGACGAGATGCACGCGGTAGATTTTTTTATCTGCACGATTATAGATATAAGCCTGATGCATGTCGAGCGCAATCGCCACCGGGTCTGAAATGCCTTTGAGTGGTATTTTATCGACCAAATCGCCGTTGATCGGATTAATCACAAAAACATAGTTGGGTGCGACGGTGACAATATTGGGCGACCAGTATGCAATGTCGCGCACATCGTAAGACAACACCCGCGTCGCGAGTTTTTTCTTCTGCGCGACATCGTAACCTGTGATCTCGCGCTTCTGCGCATCGGCAATCCAAAGTATCTGCCCGTCGTGCGCGAGACCGAGAGGGATTTTGGTATCGAGCTGCAGATCGTCGGCGAATATGGCTGAGCTATAGCTCCAAAAAAACAGGCCCATAATTAGCCCATGAATTAACCCACGGGTTGGCTTTGCCAACTCATGGGCTAATTGTGGGAAGACCTTTTTCATTATTTCTCCAGTTTCAATTCAGAAGCAATCTCGGGCCTGACCGCCGATTTTTTCTTGTAGATATCCTGCGGCCCGCAGAGCAGCACGGTAAAACTTTCCGGTTTGTAATATGTTTTTGCCACACGCAGCACATCCGCCTCGGTCACCTTCGAAAGATGCTGCACATAGTCGGGCAAATAACTTTCAGGCAAGCCATCCCACTTGAGCTGCAAAAACAGCTTCATATACTGCACCGGATTTTCAAAGAGAAAAACAAACTTGTTCTTGAGCGAAAGTTTAGCCTGGTTGATTTTGTCGGTCGACACAAACGCCTCTGGCTTCGCGAGAATGTCGTCGATCGCCGCGATCACATCGGGCAGATTTGCATTCGCGGTCTGCGTAAAGACCATCACCGAACCCGAAAAATCGTCGGTTTCAAAGGTCGAATAGGCGCTATAGGCCCAGCCTTTTTCGGTGCGGATTTTCTGCGTCAGGTATGAATTGAACGAATCGCCGCCGAGCAGAAAATCAAACACGCGCAGCGCATAATAATCGGCGTCGGTGTGTTTCATACCCGGCGCCTTGTAGATCACCGTCGTCTGCGGAATTTCTTTCGGTAACAGGCTCAGCGTGTTCGGATTTGCCGACGGCTTCACGTGCATCGCATTCAGATCGACTTTGGCTTTCGCATCGTATGCCATCTTGCCGAACGTCTCTTCGAGCAAGGCTTTGAGCCTGGTTTCATCGATGGCACCAGTGACGGCGAGACTGAGTCTTTCGCCGCGCCACATTTTCTGTTGCCACTGTGCAAGATCTGCCCGGCTTACATTTTTCACCGTGCGGATGGTCGCGAAACGACCGCGTAGCGTATCGCCCCAGAAGAGTTTTGTCATTCCCAGCGAAGCCCATTTGCCAGGGTTCTCATCGCGGCGTTCGAGTTCTTGCAGCACGCGTTTGCGCAACAGTTCAAAGTCTTCTTCGGCAAGCCGGGGTGATTGCAGCACACCGAACATCTCCCGCACGTCGCGCTCAAAATAGTGTGACATCGAATTCAGCGTAAACGTCGAACGTTCGGCGCCGCCATGGAAAGTGAAGCCCGAAGCGCGACCTTCGAGGTACTGCGAAAGTTTGTCGCGGTTCAGCTTCTCCGAACCGGAGAAGACGACCGTTTCACCCCACAGGCCGTGCAAACCCAGTTTGTCGTCCGGTGCTTCAAAGCCGCCGCCTTCGACATAGACCTGCATGTGCACCAACGGCACCTGCGACGCGGGGAGAAAATAGATCTGGATGCCGTTCGCCAGCTTGAACTGTCTGATCTGAGGAATCGCCGGCCGCGGCATTTCTTCTTTAATGTAGTGATACCACGAACGGCTTTGCGCATCGGTGCGCGGTTTGACGACGGGTGATAGCGCAAACGTCGCGGAGGCTGCGGCTGCAACCGGCAGAATAATTTTAGAGACTGTTTTCATGGCTTCCTATTTCGGCAGGTTCTGGTTCTTTTCGCGGAATTTATCGATGGTCGAGGTGCTGTCAAACTTCACCGAGTTGCGCACTTTTTCGAGTGCCTCAATCTGCCGGTTCTTTTCACGTTCGAGTATGCGGTATTGTGCCTCGCGCATCGTGTCGAGTTTCTTAAAGAGTTCCATTTTCTTTTTGATGAAGTCTTCCATCACCGCTTTGACTGCGGCGTTGTCGATGTACTGTATCTGCTCACCCTGAGAGACCTCCTGCACCTCGTTTTCGCGGTTCACCGGCGAAACCGCGACTTTGCCGTGGTTCACGAATACGCCTGCCGGAATATCGGAATCTTCAGCCGCTTCAGGCGGCTGGTCGCCTGCACTAAATATAAATTGAGTGCCACGCACCGCCGCTACCGTCGTCGGCGTTTTGATCTTGTATTTTGAACCGGGGCTCATCTTTTTAGTGAATTTAGTGTAGCCTCGCCCACCCTCAAGGTCGACGGCAATCGAAGCCTTTTTATCCATCTCGGAAAGGTCTACCAGTTTAACAGTGCTATAAGGAGCAAGGTGCAAAACAGCATTGGGTCCGATCTGCACATCCATCTTACCTTTCATCGTGTAGACACGGTCGCCCTTAAAAAATATCGTTTTGGCTTTGGCAAATTCTGCCTTGCCGTCGCGTTCATAATAGCACTCGCCATTCGCGCTCAGCGCGGCCGCGAGCATTTCTTTCGGTTTCGTTTCTGCATACGTGGCTGCAGACATAGCCGACAGCAGCAGGATAGACATCAGATTGCGCATTTTGACTCCTCGTTGCGGCATACACGCTGGCGCCTGTACCCGTATTTCCACTGGATTAGACGTTTAACAGGGGGAAAAGAGGAAAAATCATTTCCCTTGCTTAAATACCTTCTTGGCTAACGGCTTGAGCTTCTCGCTTTGCCCCGCAATCAATGCTTCTTTTTTTATGCGTGTCCATCCCTTAATCTGCTTTTCGCGGGCAATAGCCGCATCTTCTGTGCGAAATTGTTCTGTATATACCAACTTCACTGGCAGCCGAGTCGAAGTGTATACAACGCCGGCTTCGGCGTGCTGACGCATTCTCAGTTGAAAATGCCGCGTTACGCCAGTGTAGTAGCTTTCATCTGAACATTGTAGGATGTAGAGTGTGTACATATAACCTGATGGCGCCAGGTCTTCGATACGATCGGGCAACAATCATATTCAAGTGAAATATGATCTGCGCCCGATCACTCAGACCAGGCTTTCGATCTCTCCAAGAGAGCTCTGCTTCTGCCTCTTTCCCTCACGAATGCCAAAAGCCTGGCCTGAGTGATTTTGCCGAAGGCAAAATTGTATCGAAGGCCAGCGAGCAGAACCCCGCGCCTACGGCAGAGTCGAAAATGCGGTTGCGTTAAGAAAGGTCGTGTTGGCTCCGTTAACGTTTAAGGTGCCGGTGGCGTAACGATCACCGGTATTGCCATACGTACCATTGTTATCGACATCTATATAACAAAAATATTTATAACTTCCGGGCGGTGGCAAATAGATCCTAGCATTGACGGTATTTGTACACACGCCGCCAACAAGAGTTGTGTCCGTAGTAGGCGCTGGTCCCGGATATCCCATGCTGCAACCATCACCATTAATATTCTCAGTAATTGCACCGTTATATATCGCGATCGGTTGAGTTGTAGCAGAAATTGCACTCATGTTCGGGTCAACCAGATAGCATCGAAAGAGTTTACCATTCAATCCCGGGCCCGCCTGCAGAGTAAAGGTATGCTTGAGGCCTGTCGCAGTATTCGTATTTGTGATGTTATACGTCGAATCGCCAGTTACGTTCATTGTCCCACGTCCCGTGGAAAAATTGCCGCCTAAGTTGCTGTAAATCAGAAATCCATTGGGATTGCAAGGGGTGCCTGCGTTGGATACATCTATCGTCGCGTCGCCGGCCACCCGAATTGAGAAATATACATCATAGCTGCCGTTTGCAAGAGACGCCGCCGTGCCATTCAGGCAATTATTCACGTCGGGCAGTAAAAGTTGCACCGAAGCGGTGCCTGTCGCGCTCGTCGTGCCTGCGCCGGTGTTCGGAAGACCTGCGACGAGTGTGCCGCTCTGAAAAAGTAGGACACTGAAAATTTGATTCTGGTGATTGGTGTCGGTGAGAGGAAATGCGATGTTCATGGTAATTGTACCCTGCGTCGCGGCGGTGCTTGCGGTCGACGCCTTATTGTTCACGGGATCAAAGACCATCGTGGATTGTTCACAGGCCGCTAAAACAAGAACACCGGCTAACAGAATGGATTTCTTCATGGAATTGTACCTATTCTCACGCAGCGCACGCTCTTTTTCGGCGGCTTCAGAAGGGAACCGAGTTCTGAGTAATCTTTCTGCGACAAACTCGTCGTGCCAAAAATATAGTTAAACCCCCATGCGAGGTTGTATGCCGGTGCATTGCCAAACGTTGTCGGTCCATTCATCGAATAATTCGTCGATGCCGCAAAGTCTTCCGTTACGGGATTCGGCGTCGGGAAAATCGTCGTGTCTATCGCATAACCCAGCGTGGCGACGGTATTGCGGGTGGCGATATATTTCAGTTCATTGATCGTCGGTGCCCGCCAGCCGCTGGAAACACCGGCGTAGTTTGCGGCATTCAGCGAATTGCAGTAATTCAGCGCATCATTCCAGAACAGGCCATCGTTTGAAGCGTCGCCGTCATCGGTGCAGGTCGGCAAATCGTTCACGCCATGGCGACAGCGCTGCCAGGCAAGATTATTCACTGTGTCGTTCACAATGTTGTCGCCCGCTGTGGTAATCGCGCCAGCCGGGTTGACAAATACGTAATACTGCGTTGCGGGTGTTTGCGCACCTATGGTCAGCGTCACTCTGCGTCCGTTTAGCGTCGCCGCGGTGACAGGCAGAGCAGAGTTGCAGGCGCCTGAGTTCGTCGAAATGCAGTACCGCGCTGCATCCGTCGCTTCGGTGGCATTCGGTACTTTGTTAAAAAGCACAGTCACCGTAGTGGCGTCGGTCGGCACAGCAGAAAGCACGTTGAAGGTCGACTGGCTCATACCCCGGAAGATTGCGGTATTCGTCGCGAGCGCGAGCGTGTTCGGCGTGCTCGCAGTGCAACCGGGCGAACAGGGCGGAATCGCCAGCGAATAGTCATTCACCATGACGCGATAGGTTTGCGCCGCAGGTTGACTGATCGTGAGCGTCACAGACGAATCGCTCGGGCTCGAAGGCACCGCAGCATTGAGAACGGTCAGCGCCGATGTTGTGGGGCAGGTTGGCGTGCCGACGACGTCGATACAATAACGCGAAGTCTGCGCTGCCTGTGCTTTGTAACCTACAGTACTGCCGGTGACGAAGGAAGCATTCGATGGAACTGCTGTAATGCTGCCATCGGCAGGTACATTGATGATGTCAAGCTTCAGAGTATACGTAACTCCGCTGAGTCCCGGCGTGGCCGTATTCAGCGTAAACCCCGGCGATGCAGTGTAGCCGGTAAAGGCAATACTGTTGGTGGCGAGTGTCGCGCCCGCGGCTTTTGTGGCCGGTGTCAGACTCGGCGTCGGTGGTGCGACTGTCGGCCCTGCCACACAACGCACTTTTTTGCGGTTCGATGTTTTGCGCGCCGATTCGAGCAGCGCCCCTGAGCCGCCACCCGCACCCGCAGTGCCTTTCTTAAATTCAACGACATACGCATCGCCATAATAGACCGTTCCGCTCAGCAGTGCAGAGACACCGGTCGCGGACCAAAAGCCCTTGGTGATGGGTGTATTCGGGAACGGCCCCTCCCAGACAAAAGGATAGGCGGTCGGCTGGTAACCGTGGATTGCCGGACCTTCAGGGTACCCGGCTCCCGGCTCTGCCACCGTGCCACTCGTTCTGTTGCGAGCGCCATAGTCAACGAGGCCCTCAATCTCTTCAATCGTGGGCAGACGCCAATCTTTTCTGCCACCATAGCCCTGTCCGTTGTCGGCACTGTTCAGAGATGAGCAGGCGTTTACGGCCTCACCCCAGGTATAATCGGTGCCGGAACTTTCACATTTATCGCCGGGGTTGCCATTATAGAGCTGCCCCTGACTGCATGTTTTCCAGATTAATGCCGTGACCGAATCGGCAGTATACGGGTAACAGGAATCGGTCGCGCTGCCCGTGCAATTCGCGGGTATCAGATTTTGCGGATTAGCAGCGGTAATGAACCTGCGACCGTAAACCGGGCCTGAAGACCCGGCGCCATAGAGCCCGGGCCCGAACGTCGAATTCATCGGGTCGACAAAACCATTCTGGCCGGCGGGAAAATCCTGAGTCCCCACAGCGGGCTCCGGCGCGGTGGCTGCCGTACAGTTTTCCTGTTCTTTCCATGCATTATCTGTTGCAGAATAATAGTAGCAGGCATATTGTCCGGTCGGAACAATTTTGTAGCGCCCGGGATTCCAGCCGACGGTGAAAGACAGCTTTGAAGAGTTGCTCAGCGGCATGTCATCGAGATTGATCAGCGTATCGTTGTTAAAATCGAAACCAATCACGTTGTCTTCAGGCCAACGCACCCAGCCCAGTTGAATCGTCAACGTGTCGTTGGCAAAATTCGTCGACGACCAGGTAAAGGTGGCACCCGAATTCGAAACATTGAGCCAGGTAAGGGAGTTATTGGAAATATCGCGCACATAGGTGTTAATCACCGGAGTCGTATTAGGATTCATCGTCATATCAAAGATCACTTTGATCTGTGTGCCCGTAGAGCCCGTGACAGGTGAAACCGTGGCTCCATCAGCAGGCGTCGTGCTGAGAATTTTGGGATTCTGCTTTGCTCCCCGCCCCGTAATGCTGTTGGAAGGTGGCGCAAAGCGCTCAAACCCTTCACCACAAGCGACAAAAAGGAAAGAGAGAACGGAAAGCGAGAGAATTTTATGGGACATTTGAGGAATAGTGCTCCGTTATGTTATGTGCAGCGGGGGAGCCAATGTGCCAAAATTACAGTAAACATTCGTTTTCTCAATTTTTGTGCTTTTTATATTCAAGCAGGCTCTTTTCGGCCGTATTCAGGTTATCTATCGAACTGCGCAACAGATGCAAAAAGAATTCGGGATACAATCCCCCCAGCACCCGTGAATTATGCGAATCCATAATTGCGAGCACCAGCGAGGTGGAAGCTACCTTCATTGTGCGCAGCCGCTCAGGCGAACCGGAAAGCACCTCGATATCCCCGAAAAAAGCTCCAGCGGTGAATTCTTTGACGTTTCTCATTTTCGGCGCAATACCGGCGAGCTCGGTGACCGTGCCGTCGATGACGATAAAAATATTCCCATCGCAGCTCTGCCCTTCTTTATAAACTACATCCCCC
>Ga0154020_10003159_pt1 | contig 19946 bp, 19 predicted proteins | sample Klosneuvirus_201_FD_109709 | JGI IMG/M metagenome (GOLD analysis project Ga0154020, IMG submission 109709) | Active sludge microbial communities from wastewater, Klosterneuburg, Austria - Klosneuvirus_20160825_MG | ecosystem: Engineered > WWTP > Aerobic digester > Activated sludge | place... | reverse complement strand
GTGACTCCGAATACGAGGCCCGGTTTGGGTGTGACGATCAACGAAGACGAAGTTCGCAAGCATCCGTTTGAGCAGGAAGTGCTCCAGCGGGTGTTTTATCGGGATGGAAGCGTGGGGGATTGGTGACGATGAGTTTTCAGTGGTCAGTATTTCTCTCGTTCCAGGGCTCTAGCCCTGGAACGCACTGGATGGAGGCTCCGCCTCCATGTCTGTCACAAGTGGCAGGAGCCTCGGAATATGTGGCATGAACGCAGTCGAGGCAGGAGCCTCGGCGGCATTGCGTTCCAGGGCTGGAGCCCTGGAACGAGTGAGAGTGACGTTTGAGTAGGGGGTTCCTGTGCCGCGTGAATTGGTGGGTGTGTTGCCGATTGTGCATACGCCGTTTGATGATGATCGGATTGATTCGCAGGCGCTGCGCCGCGAGATCGACTGGGCGTATTCGGTGGGAGCCAATGGTCTCGGGACCGGGATGGTGTCTGAGATTCTGCGGCTAACCTTCGATGAACGACGGGAACTCACTGAGCAAATTGTTGAATTCAGCGCCGGTCGAGGAGCGGTGTTCGCCGCAGTCGGCGCGGAAAGTGGTCGGCAGGCGCTGGGCTATGCGATTCATGCCGAGCAAGTCGGCTGCGATGCCGTCATGGCGGCACCGCCGCTGACGACGCGACTGTCGGTCGCAGCGCATCTGGACTATTACCGCGAACTCGCGGACGGCGTGTCATTGCCGATTATTGTGCAGGATGCGTCGGGTTACGTCGGAAGCGCCATTCCGCAGGAGGTCTACCTGCAGTTGCTTGAGCAATACGGCGACACAAAAATTCTTTTCAAGCCGGAAGCGTCTCCGATCGGGCCAAATCTTTCGGCATTGCGGGATGCTACCGGCGGTCAGGCGAGTATCTACGAGGGGTCCGGAGGGATCCTGCTGATCGACAGTCACCGCCGAGGTATCACCGGTACAATGCCGGGGATGGATTTGCTCGACGGAATCGTCGCAATCTGGAACGCTCTTGAGCGGGGCGACGAAGCGACGGCCTATGCAATCTATTTTCCAGTTTGCGCTATCGTGACATTGCAGTTGCAGGCGGGACTCGACGGCTTTCTGGCGATCGAAAAATATCTGCTGGTCAAACGCGGTCTGTGGAAATCCGATCGTCGGCGCGCTCCAGTCGGTTGGTTGCTGGACGGGGAGACTGCGCGGGAGGTGGATCGTTTGTTCGCGATGTTGCAACAGACGCTGGCAAGGCTGTGAAGTGCGAATGACGCCGCTTTAGGATCGCTCGACAAATAATCGTGCTGATTCAATCAGACGCAAATGGTTTCTCTTTCACACTATGATACGGCCCAACGGCCTGCGTTCCACCGCAATTCAGCCTGCGACTCGGCCCAACGGGCCAGCCATAAGCCAGCCCAGGGCAACGCCCTGGGTTATTGGTTGTCAAGCACGAAAAGCCCCAAGGGGGCGATCCTAAACGGATTCGCCATGGTCAGCCCAAAACGTAGTGCCGCCCCGTTGGGGCTGGAAATCATCGCGTGGAATTATTTCCCAGGGCGTTGCCCTGGGCTGACATAGAGCCGGCCCGCTGGGCCTGAAAACCGCACGCCAAGTCCGGCTGATCGGACACTTATTTATCGAGCGATTCTTGGCATTTGCGGCAGCGGCAGCGGCAGCAGCAGCCTCAGCACGTTTCTTCCGGTATTTGCTCACTCCGTCGTAAGGGATGTCAGGCCATTTTTGTTGCGCGGATTTCAGCGATGTTTGTTGATTCCGGTGCTTCCGGATTTTGCGACTGTATGGATCACTAAGCGGAGGAATGTATTTACTTTTTGCAACGACACTGCGACCTAATAGGCAATTGAGCCGATTGACAAACATGCGGATTGTAGTGAACATGGAAAGAAATCGGTCATTTTATTCCATAATTACGACCGTTAAGTTTGCATTATCAGTCACATTCAATCATATTGATTCGTAATGTTGCTCAGTTGTGGAAGAAACTCGATGATTGTTGACGAGCGTCGATCGAAAATCCTACGAATAGCCGAGGAATTTGGCTTTATTTCCCTTCAACAGCTTGTGGCAGAGATGGGGGCCAGCGAATCAACGATTCGACGAGATTTGGAGTTTCTTGATGGTTCTGGTCACATTCAGCGGACACGGGGAGGAGCAGCTTTTCTCGGCGATTCGCAGTCAGATTTTGATGCTCGCAGAAATTTGGCGTCACAGGAGAAGCAGCAGATAGCGCGTCGCACGGCTGATCTGATTTCTCCGGGAGAAACAGTCCTGCTGGATGGTGGGACCACAACGTTGGAGGTGGCTCGGCATCTCACGGGAAAATCATTGCAGGTATTGACCAACTCTTTGCCGATTGCTTCTTTACTGATGAACCGCGCGGAGATCGAACTGATTTTTATTGGAGGCTATGTCTATCCCAAGACCGGCGTGGCGTTGGGAGAGCACTCGGTGGACGCACTGAAAAAGATGCACGCAACCCGGCTGGTCATGAGCACTGGCGGGATCACAGCGGATGGTCTGTTTAACAGCAACGCGCTGCTGGTGGAGACCGAGCGACAGATGATTCGCACGGCAGATCGAGTGACGCTTGTTGCGGATAGCAGCAAGTTTGGGCAGCGAGCGTTGTCGCATCTGTGTTCACTGAGTGATGTGCATGAAATTGTGACCGACGACGAAATATCGGATGAGTGGCGAAAGGTCATGGAGTCGGCCGGGGTAAGACTGGATGTTGTAGAGGTTCGAAAGACATAGTCGCCGTTCGCTCCGCGAACGAAACGTATTGCGAGTGACGTGGTTCGTTTGCGGAGCAGACAACGACTTTTGAGTTGGAGAGTTTTGAAGTGACGGCAACCTTAAATCCTTCAGACGTCGAACGTGTTGTTCGTGAAGTGCTAAATCGGCACCTCGGATCGCGATCGGGCCGTCCAGCGGCTGGAAGCATGAAGGACGGAATCCCGATTCTTCGCTCAACACCGGTTCTCGAAGCGGCCACCGTGTCCGCGGCCACCGTGTCTGCGGCAATCACGGGCAAGCGAAATCCGCTTGTCGTCAACATCTCTGCCCGGCATGTGCATCTAACTCAGCAGCACGTCGAGATCCTGTTCGGTGCGGGCGCGAAACTGACGCCGGAAAAAGATCTCTATCAGGACGGCTATTATGCAGCCAAAGAAACCGTCGCCGTCGTTGGACCTCGGCGTCGCATGCTGCCGAGTGTGCGGGTTCTGGGACCATGCCGCGGAGACTCACAGGTCGAACTCGCATTCACCGACGGCATTTCCCTGGGCATCGATCTGCCCATCCGAATCAGCGGCAATGTGCAGGGGACTCCGGGCTGTGTCCTTGTCGGGCCTCAGGGAGTCGTCGAACTGAAACAGGGCGTCATCCGCGCGATGCGGCATGTCCACATGGGTCCGGATGATCTGGTGTTTTATGGCGTCAATGATGGCGATCGCGTGAACCTCCGCGTCGAATCAGCGGGCTGTACAACCGTGCTTGAAGAACTGGCTGTCCGCGCTGGCAAGGGCATCAAACTCGAAGTTCACCTCGACACCGACGAAGGCAATGCCTGCAACCTTGAAAATGCGTCGAAGGTCGAGTTGGTGAAGCCGGAAAAGTGTAAGTGTCAACATTAGGGGTTTTCGGTTTGAGGTCTTCAGTTTTCGGACAGGATTCTGTCTGCGATTTCTGAACACCGAAAACTGAAAACCGAAAACCACGCCGTTCGGAGTACGGCAGTCTTTTTTTGCCACATCGCTTCATGGTCGAAGCGTATCTGGCTGGAGTGAATCTGATATGGCGAAGTCAATGGAAGCGTTGGGAATGATTGAAACGAAGGGCTTCGTCTGCATGATCGAAGCCATTGACGCAATGCTGAAAGCAGCGAACGTCACGTTGGTATCGTGGGACAAGATTGGCAGCGGTCTTGTCACGGCATTTGTGTCTGGCGACGTCGGTGCTGTTAAAGCGGCAATGGACGCTGGGGCAGCTGCTGCGGCAAAACTGGGTCAGGTCGTGAGCGTGGAAGTTATTCCTCGTCCGCACGAAGAACTGCTGGCTTTCCTGCCTAAGGGCAAGACGTCAGGTTCAGCAAAGAAATAGTCGGCATCAGACAGCTACCGGGCAATCATCAGAGATTTCAAATTTGGAATTCGAGATTTGAAATTGAAAGCCCATGAATCCAACTCAACTGCAACTTTTTTCGGAACAACGATCCATGAACGATGCTATTGGTCTAATTGAAACAAAAGGTCTGGTCGCCGCAGTACAGGCGTCGGACGCAATGTTGAAAGCTGCCAACGTTACGCTGGTTAAGCAAATCAACATCGGAGCCGCATTTGTCACCACGATCATCAAAGGTGACGTCGGCTCGGTCCGCGCCGCTGTTGATGCTGGTGCCGCCGCTGCTGCCCAGAGTGGCGAACTGGTGTGTGCGCATTTGATTCCGCGACCAGAAGCGTCGCTGCTGGAATCGATTCTGTAGTACTGGACTTGCTGCGATTCTGTAGGTCCTCCCTGCCGGGGAGGACTTTCGCCACAGGTCGAACCAGATGAGCGAACATCCGCTCAACGACGACATGTTCCACTTCAATCAACCTGCGTTTGGTCGCAGGTCGCGACGAGTCGCGAAGTCCTTTCCGGCAGAAAGGACCTACATGAAAAATCCTCATGAAAGTTCTTGTCGCCAATCTGGGATCGACCAGCTTCAAGTACCGACTGTTTGATTTATCGACCGAAACTCAGCTCGCGCGGGGTGGCATCGATCGAATCGGTCAGTCGGATGCGCTGAGTTCGTGTTCCGTTCAGATCGGAAGCTACAAAGCGGAAACGCAGCAGTCCGTGCCCAATCACGCGGCCGCTGTTGGAATCTGTCTTGAGCAACTGACGGACGCCGAGCACGGTTGCTTGAAATCGGTGGATGAAGTTGGAGGAATTGGATTCAAGGCGGTCTTTGCTGGTGACCTCAGCGGCGTACGAATCGTTGATGAAGCGCTGTTGAAAAAGATGGAGGTTCTTTCGGACATTGCTCCGGCTCATAACCCGCCGTATGTGCGGGCCATGCGACAACTGCAGCAGGCGTTCCCGCAGATTCCTCTCGTGGCCGCGCTGGAAACGGGTTTTCACGAAACGATTCCGTTCGAACATCGAGCCTACGCGGTTCCCTACCACTGGTACACGGACTTTGAAATCCGCCGTTGGGGATTTCACGGTGCCAGCCATCGCTTCATCGCTGGCCGCATCGCTGAGATTCTTGATCGTAAAGACCTGAAAGTCATCAGCTGTCATCTCGGAGGCAGCGCATCAATTTGTGCGATTCGGAATGGGGAAAGTTTTGCAAGTTCAATGGGCATGAGTCCTCAGGGAGGTCTGCCGAACAACAATCGAGTGGGCGATTTCGATGCCTATGCAATTCCCGTGATCATGAAGCGTACGGGACTGACTTTCGAACAGGTGCTGACCGAGATGTCTACAGGCGGTGGCCTGTTGGGTATCAGTGGACTGAGCGGTGACTGCCGTGACCTGGAAGAAGCGTCGGCGAAAGGACATGATCGAGCCGAGAAGGCTCTGAAGTTGTTTGAAGCATCGATTCGGTCCTACGTCGGATCGTACATGGCACTCCTCGGCGGTGCGGACGTGATGGTCTTTACCGGCGGGATTGGAGAGAACAGCGAGCGAATTCGAGCCAACGTCTGCCGCGACATGGAATGGGCGGGCGTGGAATTGTGTGCCACGAAGAATTCAGGCAAGAAGGGCGAAGCCTGCCTGAGCAAAGACAGCAGCCGAGTGCAGATCTGGACCGTGCCAACGAACGAAGAACTCGTTGTGGCTCGGCAGACGGCAGCGGCGATCTCGCGGCAGGTTTGAGGTGTTCAGTTTTCGGTTTTCAAAAAGGTAGTTTTGGGTCATGGCAATCGGTTCTCTGAGACTCTTGCGATTCTCCGAAAACCGAAAACCGAAAACAGCGAGGACGAAGTCCGATGTTTCTAGCACGCATAACCGGCAGTCTCGTGGCGTCTCATAAAGTTGAGGCTCTCGTGGGCCAGAAGCTGTTGCTCGTGGAACCTCTGCGAGTCGATGAGAAGGATCAGAAGAGTCTAAAACCGACGGGTCGGTCGTTTGTCGTGGTCGATACGGTCGGAGCTGGTGAAGGTCAGGTCGTGCTGTGTGTGCAAGGATCCAGCGCTCGGTTCACTCCGGGAACAAAAGAGCTTCCGATTGATGCTGCGATTATTGGAATTGTGGATACGGTTCAAGTGAAACAAAAAATGATTTTTGACGCGGCACGATAGTCGTCGTTCGCTCTGCGAACGAAACGCACGTGGAGAGCGTGTGACGATTCGTTCGCGGAGCGAACGACGACTATGGGAAACAGGTCAATGAACGACAATCCGTACTCAGTTGGCCAGGGAATTGATTCTGACAAATCCACACTTCAAGGGCTGGAGTTTGACGGCGCAGTTCGAGGAATGCAGATTGTTGCTGCGGCGTTGATGATGGGAGTGTTGATTTTTCTGGGAGTCGTGCTGATTGCGACTGAGGGAAATCTCACGGGGAAACCTGAATTGTTGACCATGATGGGAGCGGGGTTTGGATTTTTGGGCATCGTGAATTGCATTGTGATCCCGGGAATGATCAGCAAGGCGCATTTGAAACAGGCGGCGGCGGGATTGCTGCAGAAAACTGAACAGGAAAAGGTGAATCAGGTTATCGGTGCGTATCGGAGTCAAATGATCGTTGGACTGGCCTTGCTTGAAGGGGCCGCGTTCTTCAATTTGACAGCGATGATCGTTGACCACTGCGCGGCATCGATTGCGGTCGTGGTTTTGTTGATGGGATTGATGCTGGTGAAGTTTCCGACGCGCGATAAGGTCTCGTTTTGGGTTCAGGATAAGTTGAGAGAATTGCAAATGTAGGTCCTCCCTGCCGGGGAGGACTTTCGCCGCAAGGCGAACCAGATGAGCGGATATCCGCTCGACGACGACATGTTCCACATCAATCAACCTGCGTTTGGTCGCAGGTCGCGACGAGTCGCGAAGTCCTTTCCGGCAGAAAGGACCCACATAAGACAGTCCTTTCCGGCAGAAGGGACCTACACAGGAAACAAATCATGCAGGCAACAGCCAACGAACAAACAATTCGCAACATCGTGCAGGAAGTCCTGACACAACTCACCACTCGCACGGGTGCGTCGCATGTCAACGGCTCAGGTGGCCCGGACACACGGTGGGGAGTGTTCAATACCGTCGATGAAGCCGTTGCTGCCGCTCAAAAGGGCTTTGAGAAACTCAGCCGAGCGTCACTGGACGATCGCAAAAAGGCAATCGAAATCGTCAAACAAATCTGTGACGAGCAAGCCGAAGAACTCGGCAGACTGGAATTTGAAGAAACGAAAATTGGTCGGCTCGAACACAAAATCGGCAAGCTGAAAGCGATCAAGGGCGTGCCGGGGGTTGAGTTCCTCAAGACGGAAGCGATCAGCGGATCTCATGGGTTGATGATCACTGAATACGCTCCGTTTGGCGTCATTGGTGCGATTACTCCCGTGACGCATTCGCTGCCGACTCTTGCTGGCAACTTCGTCAACATGGTCGCGGCTGGCAACACGATCGTCTGCAATCCGCATCCGAGTGGCGCGAAGATCGCCAGCGAAGGAGTCCGGCGCTTCAACAAGGCGATCCACGCGGCGACGGGTCTTGAGAACCTCGTGAACGTCATTGGCACGCCGACGATCGAATCCGCTCAGGCCGTGTTTGACCATCGCGGTGTCAAATTGCTGGTTGTCACTGGCGGCCCCGCAGTCGCTCGAGCGGCTCTGCAGAGCCCCAAACGGGCAATCGTAGCTGGCCCGGGAAATCCGCCGGTGGTTGTCGATGCAACGGCTGACCTGGACAATGCAGCAAAGTCCATCGTTGCTGGTGCCGCATTCGACAACAGCCTGCTGTGTATCAGCGAAAAAGAAGTCTTTGCGGTAAAAGAAATCTTCGATTCTCTGATGACGTCAGTTTCCAATCACGGCGGCTATCGAATGAATGCCACTCAGGTGGCAGCATTCACCGCCAGGGCGTTCGGTCCTCCGAAAGAGCCCGGCGGGCATTATCAACTGAATCGCGATTACATCGGCAAAGATGCGTCATGGCTGGCTGCCCAGATCGGCCTGAAAGTTCCATCAAGCACATTAATTCTGTACGGCGAAACAGACGAGCATAACCCCTTCGTGACCGAAGAACAGATGATGCCGTTCATTCCGTTCGTACGAGCCAACTGCAGCGATCATGCGATTGCTCTGGCGAAGAAGTACGAACACGGCTTCGGTCACACAGCGATCATCCATTCTCGCGACGTCCATACGATTACAAAAATGGGCCGCGTCATGAATACAACTCTGTTCGTCAAAAACGGCCCCTGCATGGCGGGACTCGGCCTTGGCGGCGAAGGGTATCTGTCCTTTAGCATTGCAACACCAACCGGCGAAGGCGTGACAAGCCCGATGACATTCACCAGACAGCGACGGTGTGTGATGGTGGATGATTTGCGAATCATCTGATTCGCAAATCAGGTTTGAGGTTTTCGGTTTGAGGTTTTCGGAGAATCGCAGGGGAACTGGAGATGTTCCATTCGTTTGAAGATCTGGAAGTTTGGAAGCGATCGTGCAATCTTGCGGTTTATGTGTACGAGCAACGGACGGGTTCGAGAGATTTTGGTTTGAAGGATCAGATGCAACGAGCTTCTGTTTCGGTCGCATCAAACATTGCGGAAGGGGCGGAACGAAGAGGTAAAGACTTTCTGCGATTCCTGACAATCTCTCGCGGATCAGCATCGGAACTTCGAACACAGGCATACATCGCGTTCAAGGTCAAGGCGATTGAGAATGACGCAATGAAACACATCGTCGAAGAAACAAAAGGCATCAACAGAATGCTCTTCGCTCTGGCAACATCACTCAAAAAACAAGAATAGTCTACGGTCATCGGCGTTCGATCCGAAAACCGAAAACCTCAAACCGAAAACCTTCGAATGCAAACAGCACGAGTCATCGGCCATGCAACCGCGACGCTCAAGCATCCATCTTTGAACGGATGGAAGCTCGTTGTGCTGCAGCCGTTGGATATCAACAACCAGCCGGATGAGTTTCCTCAACTGGCAATTGATCCTCTGGGAGCTCGTCGCGGCGATCATGTGTTTTTTACGAGTGATACAAAATACGTACAGCAACTTGTCGGTCGCAAGGATTCGCCAATCCGGTTTTCCGTCCAGGGGATTCTGGATGAACAGCCAATCTAAGGGTTTTAAGTTTTAAGTTTTCGGTGTTCGGACAGCTTGTCCCTGTGATTTCCGAAAACCCCAAACCGAAAACCTCAAACCCAAGAAAACAAATGACCATCAACGCGGAATTCATCGATCAGATCGTGAAAAACGTCATGCGGGAAATGCAAACCCGCGTGTCGCCGGTCGATGGTGCGCCGAAGATAAAAAAACAGCCGTCAGAATCAGCCGCTGTTCAAACAGTGTTGGCGGTCAATGGTCTTGTTATCAGTGAAAGCGTACTCGCCGGTGCCAACGCCGCTGGTCGCACAATTGCATTGCAGTCGGGAGCGATCATCACTCCTTCCGGACGAGATTTCATTCGAAAGAACAGTATTACACTCTCGACACAAATCGCTGGAACAGGATCGGCGTCTGCAGGCGGGACAATGATCACCATTGGTTCGATGTCCAGTTTGACGACGGCAGCTTCTGCAGCAGGATGGAAAACACAGGCGGCATCGACAGAAGCTGAAGCAGCGTCAATGGCGGCGGCAAAAATCGCTGACGGTGCGGTCACTTGTTTTGGGGGAGAGCCATCTGTCGTGGCGTGTCTGCTCAATCGAAACTCGTCGGTGCGAGCCGCTGTGGTCTCACGTGCGACGAATTTCGAGAGCCTGATGACCATGATGAATCCACATGTGATTTGTCTGGACTCAGGCAGCTGGTCATTTGGCGAATTGTTGAGACTTCTGAAAGGATTCATGGTCCCTTCCACGTCTCCCAAGTGCTGGAGCGAATTGAATCCCGGAGGCGGGCGATGAGAATTATGGAATGTATCGGGACTGTGACTCTTTCTCACTGGAACCCGACTTTGACCGGAGCCACCTGGAAGCTGGCAGTTCCACTGATGCACGCTGGATTGAACGGAGACCCAGCCGGACGGACGGAACCGATTGTGATTTACGACGACATGGGAGCGGGCAACGGCAGCCTGATGGCAGTGACCGAAAGCGCCGAAGCATCGACTCCCTTTTATCCAGAATCGAAACCCATCGATGCGTACTGCGCCGCGTTACTTGACGTGGTGAGTGTGGAATAATGTTTTCGGTTTGAGGTTTTCGGTTTTCAGACGATCGCAAAGTTCCTCCGAAAACCGAAAACTTCAAACCTTAAACGCACCTACAAAATGCTATTTGTGAAAGAATAATCATGGCCAACAAATGGAACAGCGGAATCAATGATCGCGGGCTCAAGGAAGAAATCTGCGAGATCGGTCGAAGGCTTTACAACAAGGGCTTCGCTGCGGCGAACGACGGCAACATCAGCATTCGAGTCGGAGAGAATGAAGTACTCTGCTCGCCGACCATGATTTGCAAAGGCTTTATGAAGCCGGAAGACATCTGTGCCGTGGACATGCAGGGAAACCAGATCGCGGGTGTTCGCAAGCGGACCAGCGAAGTCCTGCTGCATCTGGAGATCATGCGAAATCGTCCCGACGTGAAATCCGTCGTTCACTGCCATCCGCCTCATGCGACAGCGTTCGCGGTTGCCGGAGAACCGATTCCTCAGTGCATTCTGCCCGAAGTTGAAGTCTTCATGGGCGAAGTTCCCATCGCTCCCTACGAAACGCCGGGCGATCAGAAATTTGCCCAGACCGTAACGCCGTTCTTGAAGGCGACGAACACCATCATTCTGAAAAATCACGGAACGGTTTCGTTTGGCAAGAGTCTGGAAGATGCCTATTGGAAGACTGAGATTCTGGATGCCTATTGCCGCATTCTGCTGCTGGCGAAACAGATGGGACAGCCGCAGTACCTGAACGAACAGAAGAGTCGCGAACTGCTCGACCTGAAAAAGAAATGGGGCTTCGACGATCCTCGCTTCCACAACGAAGACTGCGACCTGTGCGGCAACAGTGCATTCCGCGAAGGGTACAAGGAAAACATTCCGGTCCAGCGAGCCTTTGAAGCAGCTCCATCATATCCAGGGATTCTCCAAAAGCCCTGCGGCACAGTATGTGAAACAAAACCGGCGGACGTGAACGAAGATCTTGTGAAGATGATTACGAATCAGGTTCTTGCGGCGCTGGGGAAGGCATAGACAGAAGTGTTCAATTTCCAGTTCTCAGTGTTCAGTAAACACGGAAAGCTGCGATTCGCTGAACACTGAACACTGAACACTTAAAACTTAAAACTAAGGCAAAGCCGTATGAAAGTCAGCATTATTGGTGGTGGTGGACTCGTGGGTTCCTGTGCGGGCTTTGCCCTGCAGGCGGGCAAGATTGTTAGTGAGATCAATCTGGTCGATGTCAATCAGGATCTGTGCGAAGGACAGGCACTTGACCTGCTGCACGGAGCGTCTCTGATGGCACCGCAGAAGATTACGTCCGGCGGTACAGAAGCCTGCAAAGATGCGGACGTCATCGTCATCACGGCCGGTCTGCGACGCAAGCCGGATGAAAGCCGACTGGACCTCATCAATCGCAACGTCGCATTGTTTCGCAGCATCATGACTGATGTGAAGAAACACGGCTACAAGAAAGAAGCCATTGTCTTCGTGGTTTCAAACCCAGTGGACGTGCTGACGTATCTGGCCGTGAAAGAACTGGGACTGCCAGCCTCGCAGGTGATTGGACTTGGCACAGTTCTCGATACGACGCGACTGCGAAGCATGTTGGCTCAACGCTTGAACGTGCCTCCGACTCAGGTGCAGGTCACGATCTTTGGCGAACACGGCGACAGCATGGTGCCGATCTGGTCGGCTGCACAAATCGCCAACATTCCTCTGGAGAAATTTCCTGGCGTCAACGCCACGCTGATCGCCGAAGTCGAAAAGAAGACACGTGGCAGCGGGGCGGAAGTCATCAAGAAAAAGGGAGGAGCCGGATTCGCTGTGGGTGTTTCGATCGCCGACGTTGTTCACAGCATCGCCCTCGACGATCGTCGTATCCTCCCGGTGAGTTCATTGATGAATGGCGCGTATGGAGTTCATGACGTCTGTTTCTCAATTCCAACTGTCATCGGTCGCTCGGGCGTGCAGAGTCACATCGAAGTGGAACTGTGGTCAAAAGAAAAGACGGCACTTGTCCAGAGTGCAAACGTGCTGAAGGAAACAATCAGCAAAGTGCTGAAGGGGTAGGATTCTGAATTCCTGCCAGCAATTCCCGGCCATCGATATTTCCGGTGAAATGCGGGCCATATGGCTCAACGGGGTTCTTCCTGACGACACGCAGCGGGAAAAGTTATTGATCATCCCGATTGATGGCAAGACGCTGTGACATTCCTTTGATACCCTCAAAGCTCAGCGACCGCTGCACATCGTCAGTGCCTGGGTGGCCGAGTTTCACATTTCTCTGGGGCAGGTGGCCACCGAAGAGAAGTCGAACGAAATCACGGCGATCCCGGAATTACTTGATTAAATCGATATTTCAGGAGCCACCGTCACCATCGACGCGATGGGCTGCCAGAAGGCGATTGCGGCAAAGATCATCGCCGGAAACGGCAACTTTGTGATTGGTGTGAAAGGCAATCAGCCCACGCTGCACGACACGATTACATACTCAGTGAGTACCTTCGCGGCGAACAGTTCGCGACCGCCGTTCGTCAGCATTGGGCGATCGCAAATCACTGTCACTGGCAACTGGACGTGCTGTTCCACGAAGACGCAAGCCGAGTTCGCGAACGCACTCTGGCCAACAATCTGTCATGGCTGCGACGGGTCGCCATCAGTTTGCTCAAGCACCATCCCTGCAAAGACAGCATCAAAGGTAAGCAACAAAGAGCCGCCTGGAATCATCACTTCCTCGCGGAAGTCCTGCTTTTTAATTGACCAAACTTCACGCCCCCTCTGTAGCTTGCCTGGCAGGAAGCCACGTTGCATAGCGGTGCCCCAGGATTCATCGTGCAAAACGTTCCGTTCCGGTTGGGCGAGCCAACCGGGGCGGCCTCGTGTTCGTGTACGCTGGCTAATTACAAATCTTCCGCTCGTGCCAGGCGAACTGGCACGGGGCGAGATCAATTGTTGCCTAAAAAACTTTTCGACAGATTGCGATTTGTCGCGCACCCCAGGGCTGGCCTGCCGGTTGCTCACTCCTCCGGCAAATCTTCGCCGCAGTTTTCTTCTTCCAACTGCCGAATGTACTCGATCGCTTCCTCTGCCGAACACACAACTCGCCCGGGCATCCGTCCATCGCGGTCGCAGGTCGCCAGAGTGTCGAGTGCTTCATTGTCCTCGGAATTGGTGAGCCGTCGTTTCGCCCGGACTCCGGCCGTTCCACTGCGAACACGTTGAGCCAATCCGTGATTTTCGATCAACCAGCGCGTGCGATCCGAAATATAATTGTTGAGCACGGCCAGTCCGGCGGCGATGTGATCCATCGGATCAATTCCCTTGCCAACATCGTGCAGTAACGCCGCCAGCAAAAGTTCTTCATCCCATGGAAACTGCTCTCGGACCAGTTCAAACACCTGCAGACTGTGATACAGGACGTCGCCCTCCGGATGACGAACGCGATCCTGCTGAACACGATCGAGTGGCAACAGCAGCGACAGAAAAAAGTGGTATCTTCGATTTTCGGCGTTGGGATCAGCGTCTGCCTTAACTTCGCCATCACCGGCGACAAGGTGCTGCAGCGACTGACGAATCTCAAAATCTGTCGGCAATGCTTCCGGTGGCACATAACTCCGCGTCAGTGATCGCGCTGCCCGCCATTTCGCTCGTGTGTAATTGGTTTCCTGTCGAGCACTCATTAGTCGAGCCGCTTCGAAGCAGATTTGCCGGCGGAGTCGATCCAGTTCCATGATTGTTCCTCGTAGCGGTTGATCTGCGGTCTTCTGAATTCCCTGCTCCCTCGAATTCGGGGGAGAAGGTGGCAGACAGGCCGCTTGAAGGAGCGAGGAATCAGCACGCATCACTTCATGACTAACAGAGGTTTAACGCGACTTGCGACCGGGAGGGATCGTCAACAGTACCGGTTTGGAATCAGGCTCGGGGACGGGTTGGCTGATGAAGATTTCGCCAACCGCCGCATCCCAGTCGCGGTTGAGCAACAGATCAAAGCCCGGATTTTGATTCTTCACCTGACACGAACATGGTCCTGTGACAAACGACGATGCCGTACGGATCGTTTCTTCGGCAATTCCCAGACCGACCAGCGCATAGAGCGCTCGTCCACGTCCAAACACCGGGAAGGCGATCGGTTCATTGAAGCTCCTCAAATCTGACTCGCTGTTGAGCAGGCAGTCGAGCAGAAACTGTTCCTGCGGATCATCACGTTGAATCGAGACAATGGAGAATTCGATCCGCAATTTGATTCGGGTATCCGAGACGACCTTCGGATCGACTTCGAGTTCTTCAACTGTCGGAAGCTTTAGCCACTCCGCATCCTTTTCAAGTTGCGTCTTTAGGGTCTGAAACGCAGTCTCGTCTTTCTCGGAATCGCCCGATTTCACAAACACCCAGACCGCAGAGTGTCCATCGACAAGTCGCCCGCCAATCTCTTCCCGAGCCGGCGAATTTAGTATCCACTGAACATGTTGCTGTGACAGAGCGACCGCGTGGGCCACCTGATCGGGCGGGGTTGACGCCGTCTGCGGGTACAACGCCACAACGACAGGTCCGGTGCCCGTGTTGTGCTTCTTCCACAATTCGGCGACGAATTTGTCATTCGCCTTGGCGATATCGACCAGTTTGAGATCGACACTGCCTGGTTTCTCTGGCGTCTCGATCAGCGGCTGCAGCGCGGCAGACTGTTCGGAGTTCAGTGGGCCATCAGACAGGACAAAAACCTGATATCGATCCGGGTTCCATCTTTCAAGGGCGTACCGAAAGACGGGGACCTGACAGGCAAAAATGGCTCCCGCAAGGGCAGCCGACGCCAACAGGCAGACGCAAACTTTGCGACCTGTATAGAAGAACGATCTGTTAATTTTCATTGTCTTTGTGATCCTATTTGCACAGCGTAATTTTATGCGGACTCTCAGCATTTTCGGGTGTTGTTGATGACTTCAACAACTACGATTCAGTCCCAGCAGGGACAACAGCGAATGGTGCGGAATATTACTCTCGTCTCTCCGGGACTTGGGATTTATGCTTCACGCGGTCCAGATTGAGGTTCTTTCAAAGGCAACGTTTTCCATGTCCCTTCTCCCCCGTGGAAAACGTGTCAAGTTGTAAAATCAATTGCGGGGGGAGAGGGGACAATCGCAAGAAAATCCAAAGCTTCATTTCTGACCGCGTGAAGTATAGCCAAGTTTTCTCCCCAAACTGCTGCCGTCAAGAGGTTCACTTCACATCCTCAGCCCGAACGACTTCAATCGCCGCCAAATTTGGCAATGGGCTTCCAGCATATGCTGTGATTTGAACGACCAGATTTTTTTCAACTTTGACGTCAGAATACTCCTTCATCACGACCGAAGGTGCTCCAGCGTGATCGCTCGCGATCACCTTCGTCTTCCCCGACCAGTCCTTGTCCTGAAATCGCACCACAATGGCTTCAACGTCTGACTCGTTCATGTCAGCGAAGAACAACTTCACATGATATGCGGCTGGCTCATCCTCTGCTCCACGCAGCGGGATTTCAAAATACTCCAGGCCACGAGCGCCGGATGCAAACAGCCAGGGTGGCTCAGTAGTCTGAGGCGAAACAGACTCCGGATTGTGACTGTACCAGCCACCTCCTGAAGCGATGCGGGGTTTAAGATCAAAGACAAACTCAAGCCGCCCCACGGTTGACGGTCGTGGATACCCGAACCATTCCCGATGAGCGAGGTCTTTGCGGTCCCCAGGAGCGCCGAAGTTGATGCCGATTCTCTTCACCGGAGTCGATTCCCCGACGGCACTCAGAATTCCCCACGACTTGTTTTCCGTCTTCGGTTCCAGCACGACAGTTGAGGCGATCGAAAACTGACATACGCAACCGGCAGTGGCCTCAGGAATCATGACCAGTCCATTTCCCGGTATGGCATTGACCCAACACCCAGGTCGCTGCCCAGCAAAATGTCGCGTTCCACTGTCCTCATACAAGTCGTAGTAGCCCGTAAATCCGGATCGAAAGAACATCATATTTGGTGTGGCCGTGATGATGCCGCAATGGTGTCCAGGTCTGCTGAATTGCCACTGGCTTTCTTCACCGGTGAGCGGATGATTTCTGGTTTTCGGAGTGCCGGTTCGCAGGTCAAAGGCCCACGGTTCTGCGTAGATCTGACCTTCGACGACGGCCGGTCGATTCATATAGTTGGCGTTCTTCGACCACAACTCCTCGCCCGTCTCCGCGTTCAGTACCACCAGTTTGCGTTTTTCGAATGCCCCGGAAAGAAACTGCTTCCAATAATGACCGTTTGCATTGGCTCCACAGAGAACAAGGTGACCGTCTGCATACATCACAGTCAGGCTGCCGCCCCCGGAACTGACTTCTGTGGTGTCGGTCACGTTGACCGGTTTTTCCCACAGTTTCTCGCCAGTTGTTCGATTCAGCGCAACGGCCAGACGCACGTCCAGTTTCTTCATTTCTGCTTCGGCCGCGATCGCAGCGTCGCCGGTCAGATTCTTCAACTCCGCCTTGTCCCGACGATACAATTCCTGTCGTTCTTCCGGGGTAATCGAGCTGTCAATAAAATAGATGCATTCGGGACCAATCGCGATCGTCGTGTGCAGAATGTTGGTGCCTCGATAGGTCCAGAGAAACTTTCCGGTGGCCGTATCGATTCCGAAGATCGCGTCGGTTTGGCTTTTGACCGTAAGTCCTCGGCGGCGCAGTTTGGCTTCCAGTTCTTCGCGAATCGTGCTTGAACCGAACAGTTGGCCGTTGTCGCAGGCAACGTACGCCCAAGCCCGTTCCACTCCGTCAGGAGAATCCGGTGTTGTGAATTCGCTGACAACTTTCCCTGTCACGGCATCAAGGCCACGGCATTGGTTTCCGACTGCCATGTAGAGCACATCGTCGCTGGCCGCCAGATTATGCGTCTCGCGATTGTTGAACACTCCCGTGCGAATCGCGCCGGGGTTTTCGTAATCCCACAGGAACGTGCCGTTGTAGGCATCGTACGCCATAACACGATCGGTGCCCTGAATGAACATCCGACCGTTTGTTGACAGCGGAGCGCCAGCCGCTTCATGACGATTGACCATCGCGCTTGGGCCGGGGTCGCCGTACCACAGGACACCCAAACCGTTTCGCACTCGCTGATCATTCGTAAAAGATGTGTTTGCCGCGTTCCCGTATTGATGCGTCCAGGCTCCCGCTCCCGGCAACTTCCCGCGTCGCAGCAGGAACCACGGCTTGTCGGAAATCAACTCACCTTTGTCGCGACCATAAAGCTGTGTAATCCAGTCTTCTGATTTCTGATCGTCCCTGGCAACGGTGGCTGCCGCATTCGGGGGATGACCGAGAATCGCGACTCCGCCGCACGGCTTCAGAAACCTGTCCAGATCCTGTACCTCGCACGGCATGACGCCCGTCTTCAGATGCGTGTCCGACACGATCAGGTTGGCGAAGTAGTTTGAGAAGGGAATCTCATTCAACGGCGTGTTTACGATCGTCACACGAGTCGCGTGCAAACCAGCGCGAGTCAGTGCCTCCCGCGAGGCAACCGCCTTCTGTTGGTCAGGTTCGACGCCAAAGACTGTCATCGAACTCTGCTTTGCGATTTCGCAGGCGAGACGACCGCCTTCACTTCCCGCAACCAGACAATACCCGGTCCGCTGCCCGCTGCGAGTCAGAATTTCCTTAGCGGCCAACCGGTAGTATTCCGTCAGTTCGTCATCGGCGAAGGTCTCGGTGTAAGGTTCGGGCCACTGGTTGACTTTTTCAACCGTCTGCGGAGTGAACCCGTAAATGCGTCCCTCATCAGTGCTGACGGTCAGCAGCGAATCTGTGGCCGACAAGCCGGTCACATTGCCCTCGACCGTTGTCTGCCAAAGCTGCTCGCCGGTCCTGCGATCCAGCGCCACAACTCCGTTCATGCCGCCGGCAATCAGCAGATTCTCGGTTGAAATCATGGCGTCGTCGTAATCACTGGGGTACTCCCAGATGATTCCGACGCCGGCATATTCTTTCACCTTCTCCTTAGCGAGTTGCACTTTCTTTGGGTCGCTGCGATCCGCCTGTGCTCGCAAAAACCACTTCTGTTTTTCCTGACTGGCGAGAGCGTGTTCGGCCCGGTTGACCGCGAAGATTTTTGACCCGTCCATTAAGTAGGCGAATTCGCCCGTTAAAACCATCTGTCGCCCGCCAATAAACCCCGCGCCGACGTTGCCGGTTTTTTCTTCCATCGCCAAAAAGTGGTGAGCTCCCCCCGAGTACACCTGGCCGTCTCCCAAAATCGCTTTGGTGCCGCCGACGTCTCCGCCAGCATCCGACCGCCAGGAATATTTTCGCTGAAACACAAGTTCGCCAGTCGTTTTCGAAAATGCGACGGGCAGTGAACCTCCGGATGGCACATACAGATAATCGGCGTTGCTCAACAGATAACCCTGAGGCGACAACTCGTTACGTCCGGCATCTGCCTGACTGATGCGATCATTCCGCCAGACGATCTCGCCGGTCGCCGCTTTTGCCGCGCACAGGTAAACGGTTTCGTGAGGAAAGACGCCCGCACCGAAATACGCAATATCGCCATCGACCAGTACACCGGTCCGTACGGGCCATCGTGAAATCATCTCGCCACGCGACAAAAGTCGGTCGTCCTTCAATCCCACTCGCAGCTGCCATATGACTTCCCCTGCATCGGCGGACAGACAGTAGACGTTGCCGTCATCCGAACCAAAATACACGTTGTCGTGCGCCAGAGTAGGAGCCAGCCGGATTGGCCCTTCTGTATAAAAATTCCAGATCGTCTTTCCAGTCGCAGTGTCGATGCAATGGAGTCGGTGATCGACGGTGCTTCCAAAGTACGCTCGACCGTCCGCAATGACGACTTGCATTGATGCGTCAAAATCGACGCGGTGACGCAACTTGAGTCCCTCAATTGGCTCACTGCGAGGTCCGGACCACGCTAACTCCGGTTTCGCTTGCGAATGATGCACCCAGGCAAGGTGCAGATCGGGACTCAGCACAGTCTTCGAAAAGCCGACCCGATCGTTTCCGTTCAAATACGCCGTCCATTCGGCGGCGAACGCTTCAGTCAGATTCAGTCCGATCAACAGACAGCAGATCGCATTTATCAGTCGCCAGGTTCTCATCTCTCGACTCCATGAGACAGATCAGAGTTGAACGGATCAGAGTTGAACGCAAGTTCCTGCCATCGTCAGCATTCGGAGAACGGTGCCGAGAATCCCGACGCATTCGACTTTGCCGAGCGAGGCATGGTTCCCGGATCATATCAACCTGACGTCTCGGGACTACTCGCCGATGAATCATTCGGCTTTTTTCGTATTCGTCGTCCGAGACCGCCTGACTAGTTGGACAGCGCCAGCTTGTTGATTTGCGCCTGTAAATCGCTGGGTTTGGGGATTACAGGGTTTGGATGCAGGATTTGATTTTATCGACATCGACCCCAAGTTTTAGGTACAGCTTTCTGCGCGTCTTGGTGTGGGACTCTTTGGCCTGAGCGTTTCGGTGTTGGTAGTAGCGTTGTTTGTTGAGTTCTTTCTGGAAGGCCTCGTCTGGATGTTTGGGACTTCGGTGGAATTGTAACCAGCAGTTGAGGCCACGGCGAACTTGTTCCACCGTGAGTTTCCTCGTGCCTCCTTT
>Ga0154020_10003158_pt1 | contig 19949 bp, 15 predicted proteins | sample Klosneuvirus_201_FD_109709 | JGI IMG/M metagenome (GOLD analysis project Ga0154020, IMG submission 109709) | Active sludge microbial communities from wastewater, Klosterneuburg, Austria - Klosneuvirus_20160825_MG | ecosystem: Engineered > WWTP > Aerobic digester > Activated sludge | place... | reverse complement strand
TGATTGTTGATGGCCAGCATTCGATCTTCCGGATGGATTCTCTCCTCCCAAATTGTATTAGAAACCAGCCCATCAATCGGTTCTAGCCCCAGCATACGAAACCAGCCTGGTCCTTGTAGGGTTTCGTTTGTTTCTGTATTCCATTCCCACCAACCCTCGGTGGTTGCATCTAAAATACGTTCAAGCCTTTTTAGTTTATTTTCAATAGAATCCGGCATGTCTATAACTGTTTCCTGTGGGTAAAAAGATTTGAATTTCATACACCAAACCTAAATTTAGTTAAAAATGAGCCGTACATGCAACCCAAAGCCGGCCGTCCGCGTCTTACATACATAATTCACTTATGTATTAGTCCATTATGCATTCTCCCGAACTATTAAAAGGCTCCCTTCAAACCATTTTATTGAAAGTGTTGAAAGATCATGGCCGTATGTATGGGTATGAAATTACTCTGCGTGTTAAAGAATTGTCGGAGGAACGAATTCTATTAACCGAAGGAGCTTTGTACCCAACCTTGCATAAGCTGGAGGCCGAAGGAATGTTAAAAACAGAAGTAATATCCATAGGAAAGCGCGTACGAAAATATTATTCGCTTACGCCCGAGGGGCGATCTTTAGTTAAAGCACGGGTAAATGAATTAATCGCGTTTATTAAAACGATGGGAAATGTATTGCAAATTGAATTGAATTAAGTAGCTGCAGGTTTCAAGCCGCAGGCAACAAGCAGCCTCTGCTTAACCTGAAGCTTGAGGCTTGTAGCTTGAAGTCTCGTGAAATTAACAAACGACCATATCGACTACATCATCAAAGACCTCAGCTACCGCGGTATTGTAGCCGATAGTATTCAGGAAGAGTTGATTGATCACATTTGTTCGGGTGTCGAAACAGAGATGAGCAAAGGAAAAAAATTTATCGATGCCTATCATTATATTTTAAAATCATTTGGAAACACCTCGGGTCTGCAGGAGACTCAGAAAGAAATTATAAAATCAGAAAATCAAAAGACTAAAATTATGTTACGAAACTATCTCATCATTGCCTTACGGAATTTACGCAAGCACAGTTTTTATACGTTCATTAATGTTGCCGGGCTGTCGATAGGCGTTGCCGTTTGTTTCATTATTATGCTTTTTGTGATTAATGAGATGAGTTACGACAAACATTTTAATAAGGCCGATCAAATTTATCGCATGCAAAGCGAAATTCAGTTTGGTGGCAATCATTCCTTTACTACTTATACCCCCGCGCCCCTGGCGTCCGCCTTGGTCGCCAATTTTCCCGAAGTAGAAGCCTCCACGCGTTTTCGTGAGCGCGGCTCTTATTTGGTAAAACGCTTTGATGACAATATCAAAGAAGATCATGTGATTTGGGCCGACAGTACCTTCTTTAAAGTTTTTGATTTGCCGATGATTGCGGGTAACGCAGCAACCGCCTTAAAAGAACCCAATTCAATCGCTATCAGTGAGCACATGGCAAAAAAATATTTCCCCAATGAAAATGCCCTTGGTCAAACACTCATTCTTGACAATAAATTGAATGCAAAAATTACAGCCGTGTATCAGGATATCCCAGTGAATAGTCATTTTCATTTTGATATTTTAATTGCCATGGCTGGATTGGAAGAAGCACAACGAACAGTTTGGTACAGCAATAATTTTCAAACCTATATGCTTTTGCGAAAGGATGCTTCTATTCCAGATCTGGATACAAAGATTAAGGCTCTTGTTGATAAAAACATGATGCCGCAGATTGCGGAATTGCTTGGTTCCGATTTTACCGCTGAGAAATTTGCCGCGGCTGGAAATAAAATTGAATACAAACTGCAACCCCTTACCGACATTCATTTAAAGAGTTCGCTAGACGGTGAATTCGAGCCCAACTTTGATATTGCTTATGTATATTTATTTGTAGCCATCGCCCTGTTTATACTCACCATAGCATGCATCAACTTCATGAATCTATCAACAGCGCGCTCAGCAAACCGCGCCAAAGAAGTGGGCATACGAAAAGTAATGGGTTCATTTCGTTCCCATTTAATGCGACAGTTTCTAAGTGAATCTATTTTATTAAGCATCTTCTCTTTTGTTCTTGCCTTTGGCATGGCTTATCTCCTACTGCCTTTATTCAATCAATTATCAGATCGGCATCTTTCTATTCCCACTAGTATGCCAACCCTTTACGGAGTTTTATTTTTCGCTGCCTTGTTGGTAGGATTACTGGCCGGTATTTACCCCGCTTTTTTCTTGTCGGCATTCAACCCAGCTAGCGTATTGAAAGGAAATGTATCGCTAGGTATGAAAAGCGGTTTTATCAGAAGTTCGCTGGTTGTTTTTCAATTTACCGTTTCCATTTTTCTGGTTATTGGCACACTGGCTGTCAATCGACAACTCAATTATATCCAAAAGAAAAAACTGGGCTTCAATAAAGATCAGGTTATTGTTGTTGAAGATGCTTACGCATTGGGCGACAAACGGCTAACGTATAAGGATGAAATTATGCGTACTGGAAAAATGTCAAGCGCAACTATCTCTGGATATCTTCCCGTAAGTGGCACGTGGCGAAATGACAATCCGTGGTGGGTAGATGGCCGCGATCCGGCTGTTCAAGAAAATTTGGTGAGTCTTCAAAACTGGCAAGTTGATTACGACTACATAAAAACACTGGGCATGCATATTAAAGAAGGTCGCGACTTCTCGCTTGACTTTCCATCCGATTCCTCCGCTGTAATTTTAAACGAGGCTGCCGTAAAGGGTTTTAATTTTGAAGGGGAAGTGATTGGAAGTAAAATTGCCACATTTGGTGATAATGCTCAAGGCGGGCCAGATAAAGATCATCTACAAACTCTTACCGTAGTTGGTATTTTGGAAAATTTCCATTTCGAATCGCTTAAACAAAATGTAACTCCGGTAATGCTCTATTTAAGTGAAAAGCCTAACGGAAATATTTTATTCCGGTTTGAATCACACGATACTCAAGCCGTAATTTCACTACTTGAAAACAAGTGGAAAGAAATGGCACCCGGGCAACCCTTCACCTATTCCTTTCTTGACGAAAGCTTTGGAAGAATGTATTCCTCTGAAATCCGACTTTCAAAAGTGTTTACAATATTTGCTTCTCTGGCTATTCTTATTGCCTGTCTGGGTTTATTTGCGCTTACCTCTTTTACTGCTGAACAACGCACCAAAGAAATTGGCATTCGCAAAGTATTAGGTGCTAGCATTAGCAGCATTGTACTCTTGCTCTCAAAAGAATTTGGTAAACTTATTCTTATCGCTTTTGCCCTTGCCGCTCCATTAGCCTGGTACGGCATTGATTGGTGGTTAAAAGATTACACATACAAAACGGAGATTGGTGTTGGGCTCTATCTGATGGCCGGCCTTGTTGCTTTTCTAATTGCATGGTTAACGATGAGCTTTCAATCCTTCAAAGCTGCCAGTAGTGATCCGGTTAAGTCACTGAGAAGCGAGTAAACTATATTTATGTTTACTTATCGAGGGGTTGTGCTTCGATTTTTGAAATCAGAAAATCGAACTTAACTTCGCCATTGAATCAAGTAATAATTTAAGTCTAATAACCCTCTGCTATGAAAAAATCTATTTTCCTTATTGCGTTCCTTCTTATCGCTGGCTACGCTTCTGCACAAATTTCTAAAGGAACTATTTTGGCAGGCGCTTCTTCCAATTTAGGTTTCACTTCGGTCTCACCGGATACCGGTGACAATTACAGTCTCTTCGATTTGAGTTTGAAGGGTGGCTACTTTGTAATTGACAATGTGGTTGCAGGGGCTAATATAGGTTATCATAAAATTGATACTTACTCCTATACCTCGTTCGGGCTATTCGGCCGCTATTATTATCAAGGGAAATTTTTCGGAGGCGCGGGATTTAATATTATCAAGCCTGAAGATAGTGATAGTCAATTCTCTGTACCCTTTGAAGTTGGCTATGCTGCTTTTATTAATGAAGCTATTGCCGTAGAACCTTCTTTAAACTTTAGCGTAGGGGAAAACAGTAATACCTTTGGATTTAACGTTGGGTTTACGCTCTACTTCAACCGAAATTGATAAACAAAAATTGTTATGGGTTTGATCCTGTTAACAATTGCTCATAAAACCAGAGTGCGGTTTTATAGCTCTCCAGGCTTACCCGCTCGTCTACTCCATGAAACCCGATGGGGTCTATCATAGGGCTGAACTTAATGATGTTGGGAGATACTTCGTCAAAGTAACGTGAGTCGGTAGCGCCAATCATAAGAAAGGGTGAAGTAAGTAGATCGGCATAGCTGGACTTTATAGCTTTTTCTATTCGTTGATACCCAGAGCTATTCATGGGTGTAACGGCTGAGGCTTCGGAAAACTCATCACCATAAATACTTATCGTCACGCGATCATCAGCAATAATTTCCTTCACTTTATTGATTACCGCTTCGCCTTTATCGTCCGGCAACAATCTGAAATTAATCGTTGCTGTTGCAAGCGTTGGGATAACATTGTCTTTTATTCCTGCCTGAATAATGGTGGGTGCCACGGTCGTTCGCACCATGGCATTGCCGCCTGGGCTGCTTTCGTAAGCGCTTACAATCATTCCTTTAAATAACCAGGCATTAGCAAAAGCCATGCGTTGTACAAAAGGCATCTCCGGGCCAAGACTTTCAATAAACCCACTCATGGATTCGGAGAATCGCGCTTCAAATGGTTTTGCCCGCAACCTTACAATTGCCTTCGTAAGTATATCAATGGCGGTTTCGGGTGCCGGCATAGAACTATGGCCACCCGCTTTTTCTACTGATAAAACGATAGACAAGAATCCTTTTTCGGAAGTACCCAGGAGCGCAATGGGTTTCGTGATTCCCGGAATTTGATTTGAGGTAATAATTCCGCCCTCATCCATCACAAACTCTGCTTCTACCCCACGCTCTTTCAAAAGTGCTGCAACAGCAATCGCACCTGTGCCGCTCACTTCTTCATCGTGACCAAATGAAAAATAAATGGTTTGTTCGGGTTGAAAGTTATTTTGCAATAATTTTTCAGCCGCTTCGAGCAAACTAATCAAATTGATTTTATCATCGGTGGTCCCGCGGCCCCAGATAAAACCCTCTTTTATCTCTCCCGCAAAGGGATCTACAGTCCATAAAGATTCTGTGCCTGCTTCTATTGGCACCACATCCTGATGCGCCATGAGAACGATTGGTTTCAATGCCGGATTTTTCCCTTTCCAGGTGTATAACAGGGTATAGCCCTTAACTATTTCGCGTGTTGTTTGCGCATGAAAGTTTGGATACGTGCGTTCCAAAAAATTTCTAAAACCTAAAAATTGTACTGAATCAAAATGGTTACGGTCTCCGTATGAAATTGTTTTAAAGTGGATTGCTTCTTTAAAATGTTGTAATGCTGATGCCGTGATCTCGGGAGCGGGTTTTGCCTCCACATGTATTTGCGTAGATTTTTTTGTAAACGTGTTTACTACGAGTACGGCTGATAGTAAAGTCACTGCCAGTACTACATACAAAAAGAATTTTTTAATCATGGATGGTTTCCCTAAAGGTTAAGAATGCTATGAGTACGGGCTCTGGTTTTTTCAACCAAATCGTTATTGGTGGAAATGGATTGACCGAAGGATGGCACTATCTCTTTAAGCTTCTCTTTCCATCTGGTTGAAGCGCATTCCTTTTTAAAACATCTCTGAAGAATTTCAAGCATAACAGTAGCCGCTGTTGATGCGCCCGGTGAAGCGCCTAACAAGGCGGCAACGGTTCCGTCTTCCGAAACAACTACTTCGGTTCCAAACTCCAATACTCCGCCCTTCTCTTTATCTTTCTTAATTACTTGTACGCGCTGACCTGCTTCTTTCAATTCCCAATCTTCCAACTTTGTAAAGGGAACATATTCGCGTAAAGCCGCGAGTCGCTCTTCGGGTGCTTGTCGCACCTGTTCAATTAAATATTTGGTAAGTGCCATGTTTTTTATGCCTGCAAAAATCATGGGTAATGCATTGTCGGGGCGAATTGAATTAGGCAGGTCCATTAACGAACCATTCTTAAGAAATTTGGTAGAGAATCCCGCAAAGGGACCAAAGAGTAATTCTCTTTTGCCATCAATCATGCGCGTATCGATATGCGGTACTGACATAGGCGGAGCGCCTACCGAAGCTTTGCCATAAACTTTGGCGTGATGTTTCGCAATCAATTCCTCATTCAAACATTTTAGCCACAAGCCACTTACCGGAAATCCCCCATAGCCATGTCGCTCTTTTATTTCTGCCTTTTTTAATAGATGCAGCGTAGCCCCACCAGCACCAATGAAAGCAAACTTTGTATTCACTTCCTTTCTCTTTCCAGTTATCAGGTCGCGGATAAAAACATCCCAACCGCCTTTACCATCCGGATCGAGATCGCGCACTTTGGTATTGTAATGAATCGTTACGCCAGGCATTTTTTCAAGCCGGGCAATCATGCCGCGCGTAAGATTTCCAAAATTTACATCGGTGCCAATCTCCATGCGTGTTGCGGCCACCGGCTGCGCTTTTTTTCTGCCCCGCATAACTAAGGGCATCCACTCCATCATCAAGTCACGATCTTCCGTGTATATCATATCCTTAAATAAAGGATTCTGATTCATCAACTCGTAACGCTTCTTTAAGAATTCAACATTCTCTTTTCCCCATACCAAACTCAGGTGAGGAATTTTAGAAATGAATTCCGATGGACTTCCGAAATATTGTTTTTCAACGAGGTAAGACCAAAACTCTTTGGAGACTTCAAACGACTCTCCAATTTTAATGGCTTTACTTATATCAACCGAGCCTTCTGCTTTTTGCGGTGTGTAGTTTAGTTCGCAAAAAGCCGAGTGCCCGGTGCCCGCATTGTTCCAGGCGTCAGAACTTTCGGTGCCTGCTTCGTCCAGGATTTCAAAAATCTGAATGGTAATTTCTGGATTTAACTCTTTAAGAATAACACCCAGCGTAGCGCTCATTATTCCCGCGCCCATCAGCACTACATCCGTTTTCGGGACGAGCGGTTTGGTTGCCTTTGTCATGAATTAATTTTAAAGCACCCAATTTAGAGTATGGTTTCACGGGTTGCAAGCCGGTATTAAGAATTTAGAAGTGTTTTATAAAATTTAGTTATCCGCAAACGCTCTCGGCTTGAATCGTTGGCTGTATTTCGAGGGCTCACTGTAACCACCAGGATGTGGTGTATAGAAAAAAGCTGGAGATCATACCTCATACCAAAAGGCACTTTTCTCCAGCTCTTAAAGAAATTTACTATTATTTTTCCTTCTTGGCCATGTTAGCCAATTGGCCATACGTAGGTATCTGCATCATAATTTGCGCTCTGATCTGCGTAAGCAAATAAACCTCTGCTTGAAAAAACTGGAAAGCAACATTGGCATTCGTAGCCGTCTTTATTTTTTTATAATAAGTTTCAAGTGTTTTTTCCTGATCACTTCGGTTACGGAAGTACTGATTGGCCAAAGAATCGGCTTTGACAGGGCTTAGATTATCATAAGCAAGTACTGTTTTTTCATAAAGCTTTATTCTGGTTACAGCTGTTTTTTTGTTTAGCGTATTGTATTCTTCATAAATTTTCCAAAAGGCTACCGAGTCTTTTGCCGAAACCTGGACAAGCTGAGAAATGGCTTCTTTTTTTTGAACGCCCAACAGGTTAATCATAGCTTCTGCTTCCGCATCGGATGTCTGCGCAAACGATACGGAAGTAAAAAGACACAATACAGCGATAAGTACATTTTTAATTTTCATAGTTATAGAGTTGTTTATAGTTTTTCATTTAAGTTTATTTTCTTCTGCTCCTGCCACCACCGGTACCTTACGCCATGTTGCCACCGCGGTTCATGTTATTGAAGTTAGTGTTTTGTTGAAGATGACGGGTTAGTGTTTCTTTGAGATCCTCATAATCCCAATTTTGTCGCAAAATAATTAAAATGCTTCCCCAATTCTGAAATAAATTCCATAATCATCTTTTCCTACTGCCGCATCCAAACCAATATTAATGCCAATGTCGGGAATCATAAGAAAACGAATGCCAGCCCCGGCTGAAGGAAGAAAATTCAAATCGGCATCGCCTTTACTGACCGGCACAGCCGCACCCGCAAAAAAGACACTTCCCCATTTTTTGTGAAATCTCACTCGATATTCTCCTTGAAGCGAATATACCTGATCGCCCCGATACTCTCCCTTGCTATACCCTCGCAATACTTTTCCACCTACAATCGTTTGTGCTTCAAAAGGAACTTTCCCTAAGGCCGTATTGATGGAGGCTTTATATGCGAAGACGTGGCCAGCTTTTTTATGAAAATAATGACTCGCATCCAGATCCAATTTGGTATACTCGGTGGCACTACCCAAAGCTTTGTCAAACCGATTGATTCGTGCATTAGAATACCAACCCGTTGAAGGATTGTTCACATTATCGCGGGTATCAAACGTGATCGGAATACCGATTGCTTTGTAAACGCTGGCGCTATCTGGAGCAACTTCATCTTCAAAAGTTGTTTTTGCTTTATAATAAGTAAAAGAGACGCCCGTATATAACCTTCCGTATGTTCTTACAAGTTGTTCGCCATAAATGAAATTTAACAAAGTTGAATAGTTGATGAACGATCCTGACGTTCCGTAGTTCTCATTGTAGTATTGAAAATTCTGATCCCCCCTTCCGCCTGCTAATACGGTGCGGAAAAGATCTTTTGCGTAATATAATTTACCGAAACCGAAACCGAACCAGGTTTTATTGGTAGAGATCATTCCGCCCATACCAACACTGGATGCCGGTGAAAGGGTATCGCGTTTATTAATCGGAAAATATAACGTGCCGAATGCGCCAAATATGCCACCATAACTTCTGTTGTATGTAATGAGAGGAACAGCGGCTACTTTAGGTTTATCGATATGTTTATTAAACTGAGCCTGTGTGGGGAAGCGGGCAATGGTAGTTACAAAAATGAGAATGCCAACTACTCGATAAAAAAATCTTTGCCCCATCATGCCTTCAACCCATTAAGCGGGTATGTCTAATGAAAAATCACGGATAGCGATACTATCCATCCCGTTCTTATCAAAAGGGTATTCGATCATGGTTTGAAAATTATTAAGTGTTACCAGGATAAAACTTGTTGTACCCAAAAAAATGTAGATCAACCATACAGGCATAATTTCTTGCAAGAGGGACAACATGATAGGCGCCTGAACCATTGGAAAAATAATGATAAAGAAAATACTGTAAAACCGTAAGCCTGCCATAGTACGATGGTTTACAAGGCTTAATAAGTATGCTGAACTTTCGGTAACATCACGAAGATAGCGGATCATACGTAGGGTGTTTCGTTTTGAGATTTCATCCCGATAGGTTTCAATGAACGAGAAAATCTCGTTTAATTTTTGTTGCAAATTGTTATACCCGGAAATTCGGTGTTCCAATTGTTGCATGAGTTGGTCAACCATACTTTTCAAAAACCGCGTAGCTTCTTTCTTTTTTTCGGGCGGCAGGTCTTCAGCGATTTGAAAAGAGTAATACAGCGACATGGAACCACCTTTGAATAAACTGAAATATTCGAGCGCGCGGTCTCTGCGCTTAAAAGCCGATTGCATCGAAAAATGTAGGGGAAACACAATACAAATTCCAAACAACAACAGATCCAGATGAAAGCTTAGGTCGTTTGTGATGGCAATATAGGTTGCTGCCTGTGAGATGACGAGGGCTAACAAAGTTCGAAAATTGAAGTAGTGAATAAACTTCATTATATAAATTTTAGTTTTATGATGCGTTAACTCCTTTCACCATTACGCCCCGCGGTGATAGGGGGTGCTTTTCTAACTCGAAACATCATCGGTCATCGAATCTGTCAAATCTATTAAAAAAGAACTCAAATGACTTATAGGATAGGTGCAAAGTGAAGTAACGTTAGTGGGCAAAAAAGAAGCCGCCTAGTGTGGCAGCTTCCTGAATAGCCCTTAAGCTTTCGTTCTTACTAAGGGGTTACCGTTAATTCAAATAGGAGGGTAACTTTTTCTCCCACCTTAATCGTTCCCATCACTGCTTTGGGTGGAATCATTTTGTAATCTTTCATATTGATTGGATAGGAACCACTTAAATGAACGGAACCATCAGCCAGCACTTTAGCAACAACATTCATCATGATGGGTCTTGTCTCCCCCGCCATGGTAAGTGTTCCGTTTGCTTTTATATTGGCTCCGGTAATTGTTGCGCTCGTTAATTTGAATGTGATGGTTGGATTCTTTTCTTCTATAAACGCTTCGTAGGTCTTATCATCCATCATGCCGCCTTTTTCACTCTTAATAGACTTAACCGGTATGGTGACGGTAAGATTTTGAATAGCTTTCACACTGGTTCCCTCCACGGTTAATTGCCCAGCCCATTCTACTTTGGTAACTTCCGATGTCCAGTCGTGAAGGGAAGAAGTACCATCGACTGATACTTTGTGCGACTTGAGTGAATAGGTCTTTTGGCTAAAGGAAATTGATGTGGTTAGCAAAAATATACCTACCCCTAAGAGGATTTTCTTTGAATTTGAAATCATACTGTTTGTGTTTTTATGACAAATTAAATAATTATCTATCTCTTTAGCTACATCTCATCATCAGACTTTGGGAATAGCCGAATTAATTTATCGTGTTTTTTCAATACGCGCTGCTCATGCTTTCTCTTAAGTCTCTTCATCGTGTGTCTTGACTACTTTATCATACCCCCGATTCTTTCAGCACGTGATCAGCATACAACCAACCAAATTTGCGTAGGTGGATATAATTCATTTTTCCTTTTATGCCCGCTCGGGTTACCAAATCATTGAGCGCTGCCGCAAACACTTGGTAATCGGTAAGCTTATCCGGATCGAGGGAAAGCTTGAAATGCTTTATATACTTCTTATAAAAGTTATGATTCTGATCGCTGTAAATTGGAAATACCTCCGGCTTGTGCAAGCAACAATATAGGGAAGCAAAGTGAAGCAGATGATGATTCACCCCGTTAATTTCCAGATTAGCAATATCATCGACAAGCGTGAGATCATCCTTATTCAAACGATCGTCAATGTTCAGTCTCAAAATATGCTCCACCACTAAATTATGACTGGGTAGTTGTTTAATCTCCAGTTCATCACCAAGGGAACTCATCTTCATGCGGATATCCTCCTCCGTTTTATTCGTAGGATTCTTGGCAAATAATTCAACGTTCCGATTATCATTTATAAAAATCATTTCCTGATCTCCGAATATTCCCAGGTACTTTTTAAGTGATGTTTCAAAAGGAGTCATATTGATTATGCTAATTTGAGTTATACGCTTTGATAATTTCAAATCAAGTATATTCTAATGTAACACAAAATAAAATGATGATTATCATTTTATATTTAGTACAAGAGTGATAGCTTGATTAAAAAAATGATGGCTACTAAAGCAAAACAGGATACAGGCACTTATGCTGGTCAGTCTTTTCCTCAGGGAGCCTCTGTTGATGCGGGCGGAATTAATTTTTGCATTTTTTCACGCAATTGTCATGGGGTTGATTTGTTGTTATTTAACAACGTAGATGATCTCACCCCCAGCAGAACAATTACCCTCGATCCCCAGGTAAACCGTACGTATCATTACTGGCATGTATTTGTGCCCGGCCTTCAGGAAGGGCAACTGTATGGTTACCGTGTTCGTGGAGAGTATGACCCAAAGCGGGGCCACCGCTTCGATTCAGAAAAAGTTCTATTAGATCCATATGCACATGGAATTGTTACGCCAAAAAATTTCAATCGCACTAAAAATGCCACAGACGAAAAGTCTGTTTCTCCGTTCATGAAGAGTGTAGTCACTAACCTGAAGCACTATAACTGGGAGAATGACAAACATCCCAAACGCCCCTTTTCGCAAACGGTGATTTATGAAATGCACGTGAGTGGCTTTACAAAAAATCCTAACTCGGGGGTAACACCTGCTTTGCGCGGAACCTACAAGGGGCTGATCGAGAAAATTCCCTATCTGGTGGATTTAGGAATTACTGCCGTAGAGCTCTTACCCGTATTTCATTTTGACAACCAGGATAGTTATGAGGGCAGAAATAATTATTGGGGCTATAGTCCTATATCATTCTTTGCGCCACAAAACAGTTACAGCACTACTGGTAATCCGCAAGATACATTGAATGAATTTCGCGATATGGTAAAAGCGCTTCATCGTGCGGGTATTGAAATAATCTTAGATGTCGTATTTAATCATACTGCTGAGGGGGGTGAGGGTGGCCCCACCTACTCTTTCCGTGGAATTGACAACAGTATCTATTATACACTGGAAAAAGACAAATCGCACTACGCCAACTATTCCGGGTGCGGTAACACCTTAAACGCCAATCAGCCGATTGTGCGCAGAATGATCATTGACAGTTTGCAGTTTTGGGTAAATGAGATGCACGTGGACGGATTTCGATTTGATCTTGCCTCTATCTTATCGCGCGATGGAAATGGTCACCCGATCGAAAACCCGCCCGTGTTGTGGGACATTGAGTCTGACCCCATGCTGGCAGGAACAAAGTTAATTGCCGAAGCCTGGGATGCAGCCGGGCTATATCAGGTAGGAACATTTATTGGCGATAGTTGGAAAGAGTGGAATGGAAAATTCAGAGATGACGTACGCCAATTTATGCGTGGTGATTCGGATACCGTGGGGAGATTTGTAACACGCATGATGGGAAGCCCGGATATTTATGGCGCACAAAATCGCGAACCGGAGCAAAGTATCAACTTCATCACCTGCCATGATGGATTCACCCTCAATGATCTGGTTTCATATAATACGAAACACAATGAAGCCAATGGGGAAGACAACCGCGATGGAAGTAATGATAACTACAGTTATAACTATGGTATAGAAGGCCCTACGGATGACCCCGCCATTGAAAAAGTAAGACAGCAACAAATAAAAAATCTCTTTGCCGCTACGTTATTTTCAATAGGTGCTCCTATGATTTTAATGGGTGACGAAGTACGCAGAACACAACTTGGCAACAACAATGCTTATTGTCATGATAATGAACTGACCTGGTTTGATTGGAACCTCGTTAAGAAAAACAAAGAGCTCTATCGATTTGTAAAAATGTTGATCTACTCCCGATTGAAACGCGACTCATCTCAGGAAGAGTTTAGCATGTCGCTGCGCGAAATACTGGACAAGGGTTTCATTACGTGGCATGGAATAAAACTAAACGAACCCGATTGGTCAGCCCATTCGCATAGCATTGCCTTTACCATACAATCCCTTAGCGGGCAGATTGACATGCACTTCATGATCAATGCTTTTACGGAGTCCCTTGATTTTGAGTTGCCCGTTCATTTCAATGGAAAAAAATGTCAATGGCATCGCTGGATTGACACATTTCTGCCATCCCCTGACGACATTGTGGTCTGGTCGAAAGCTCCGCTTACTAAGCCCATCACGTATAGTGTAAATGCACACGCTGTTGTGGTGTTGATTTCTTCGGTGAATGGCAAAATCATTTAAACATTATGTTATTGTTAAAGGAGGGTTAAAAGTTTATCTGGTAAATAGACGTCACTTTTATTTATGACGTCACTTTTTTATAATTATCTTGAATGTAGAAATTTTATGGGTACATCTGTAATATTTAAAATATGATTGTTTTACAACTGGCTATTCTGCTGATCTGTATTTTTATCGGTGCACGTATGTCGGGCATCGGGCTCGGTGTAATGGGTATGATAGGTTTACTCATCTTTCTGTTTGCATTTGGCATGCAGCCAGCAGACCCTCCCATTGAAGTGATGCTTATTATAATGAGTGTAGTAACAGCAGCAGCAGCATTGCAAGCTGCGGGTGGAATGGAGTACTTGGTTGAAGTTGCCGGTAAAATCTTACGGAAAAATCCAAGGCAAATTACTTTTTTAGGTCCGCTTGTGACCTATGGGTTTGTTTTGTTTGCGGGTACTGCCCACATCTCGTATTCCATCATGCCCATCATCGCAGAAGTGGCTATCAAAAACCGAATTCGTCCAGAACGTGCTATGAGCATGAGCGTAACAGCAGCACACATGGCCATCACAGCAAGTCCAGTTTCAGCCGCAGCCGCAGCCATGCTAACAGTGATTGGACCGATTGGAATTAAATTGGCCGACATTCTAATGGTTACGATACCTGCTACGTTGATTGGGGTTATGGTGGGAATACTTTTTGTGTGGAAGCGTGGAAAAGAATTAAGCGAAGACCCTCAATTTCAGGAACGCATGAAAGATCCAAACTTTGTAAAAAACTTGGAGGGGGCTGAGAAAACAGAAGCCATTACCCTTGCCCCCGGAGCCATTAAATCAGTAATCATTTTTGGTTTAGCGGTACTAGCTGTAGTTATTTTAGGATCGTTCCCTGAGTTGTTGCCAGCATTTGGAAGAGAACCTGGATTTAGCCCTGGCTTTGCAGTGAATGCAGCCGGTAATATATTGATGCCCTCTATGATTATGATGATCATGCTGGGCGCAACGGGTTTAATTATTCTGTTCGCGAATACAACTGCCGCCAGCGTAACAAAGGCAAGTTTATTTGCATCGGCTGGCCAAGCTACCATTGCGGTGTTTGGTGTGGTGTGGATGAGCAGCACATTTATGAGCAATAATTTTGAAGTGATTCAACAAACATTGGGAGACCTTGTTGCATCGTATCCTTGGTCTTTTGCTATTGCACTATTCATGTTGAGTATGTTGCTATACAGTCAGGCTTCAACAGCCAAAGCATTAATGCCCTTGGGACTTTCACTTGGTTTGCCACCGGCATATTTAATAGGAATTTTCCCGGCCTGTAATGGTCATTTCTTTATACCGGGCTACCCAACACTCTTAACCGCTATTCAATTTGACCGAACAGGCACAACCCGAATTGGTAAGTATGTATTGAACCACAGCTTTATGCTACCGGGTATCGTTACAACGGTGTCATCGGTTGTAGCCGGTTTGGTCTTGCAAGAATTTATTCTATAATTTCTATAGTCCGAAAATTTATCCTTGTAAATCGTTAAAACAAATAATAAACACCAGTAAACTTAAATGAAAATAAACATGAAAAAACTACTCTCAATTTTAGTTCTTCTTATCCTGACCGTACACGTTCAGGCGCAGACTCAACCGTTACCTAGGGTAATCATTTTAGCAACAGGCGGAACCATTGCAGGCGCAGGCGCCTCTGCAGACCGGGCTGGTTATACAGCTGGAAAAATTCCGATTGACGATCTGATAGGTGTTATCCCCTCAGTAAAAAAGATTGCCAATATCTCCGGTGAGCAAATCGCCTCGGTCGGCAGTCAGGATATGACCATTGAGATCTGGAAAAAACTGGCCATTCGTGCCAATGAAATTTTTGCAAAAAATGAAGCAGATGCCATTGTGGTAACACACGGCACCGACACGCAAGAAGAGACGGCATACTTTCTTGATCTTGTCATTCCTTCCGACAAACCCGTTGTACTTACCGGCTCCATGCGTCCGGCAACAGCCATCAGTGCCGATGGTCCAAAAAATTTGTATGATGCCATCACTGTAGCGATTAATCCTAAAACCAAAGGCAGAGGTGTATTAGTTAGCTTCAATGAAGGTATTTATGATGCACGGGAAGTAATGAAGATGAGTACAACAAAAACAGATGCTTTTGGATCGCCTAACACCGGTGCTATTGGTCAGGCTTACGATGGTAGAGTAGAATATTATTCTTCTTCTGTAAGAGAAGTGAACCCACCAAAACCAATTGTGTTAACGGCTGATACAAAATTGCCAAGAGTAGATATTGTTTATATGTACGCAGACGCACCTGCTGATATGATCGATCTGCTAATTTCCAAAAAAGTTGCCGGAATCGTTATTGCTGGTGTGGGAAATGGAAACTTCAATAAAGCTTATATGGATGCGGTGAAGAGGGCTGTGGCGGCCGGTATTATCGTTTGCCGCGCCAGTCGCGCACCATCAGGAAGAGTCGTGCTTCATGATGAAATCAATGATGACGAATTGGGTACCATTGTTTCGGACGACCTTACTCCACAGAAAGCCAGAATATTATTAATGCTTGCCCTTACCCGGACAAAAGATAAAAAGCAACTTCAGGAAATTTTCTTTACCTATTAATTACTGAACTCAAAATACACCCAGATTATGAATCTGGGTGTATTTATCTGAAGTGGTCCTCTACCTTAGAACTAAAATAAAATGAACAAAATAAAATTTATTACACTATTGTCAGTGCTCCTGCTTATTGGTTTTCAATACGCACAAGCACAAAAGAAGCCCGCTGAACAGGCACCGAAAACCCGCACGGAAAAAGATTTGCTTGGCGAAAAGCAAATTCCTTTTGATGCGTATTACGGAGTGCAAACTGCACGGGCATTAGAAAACTTTCAGGTGAGCGGAATGAAAACGAATTCTTATCCTGACTATGTGAAAGCATATGCCATTGTGAAATTGGCTGCAGCCCGTGCTAACGCAGAGGATGGCCGACTGAGTAAAGAAAAACTCGCAGCCATTGAGAAAGCCTGCCTGGCGGTGATGGATGGAAAATATCACGATCAATTTATTGTCGATCTGTATCAAGGTGGTGCCGGCACTTCTGCCAACATGAATTCCTGTGAAGTATTGGCCAATATTGCTTTGGAAATGAGCGGTCACAAAAAAGGTGAATATCAATTTATCGAGCCGCATGATGATTTGAACATGGGTCAGTCGACCAACGATGTTTACCCTACTGCGATTAAAGTTGCGTTGATTCTTCACAATGAGAAATTAATCAAAGAAGCAGAGGAGCTTTCAAAAGCATTTCACAAGAAAGGTGATGAGTTTAAGAACATCATCAAGATGGGTCGAACTGAAGGACAAGATGCAGTACCAATGACGGTAGGTCAAGAGTTTCATGCTTTCGGTAATCAAATCGATGCAGAAATAGCTTTCCTTCGAAAGGCAGAAACGTACCTGTATGAACAAAATATGGGAGCAACTGCTATTGGTACCGGCATTACGGCCTCTCCCGGATACGCAGAAAAATGTGCTGTGCAATTAGCTAAGATTACCGGTAAGCCTATCGTGCTGAGTAAAGACCTTATCGCAGCCACCAGCAGCCAGCAAGGATTTGTAATCTATTCATCGGCATTAAAAAGCTTTGCGATTGCATTATCAAAAATCAGTAGTGATTTAATTTTCCTCGCCTCCGGACCGCGTGCCGGAATTTTCGAAATCAATCTTCCCGCGTTGCAACCTGGCTCTTCCATTATGCCAGGCAAAGTAAATCCTGTAATGCCTGAGCTTATGAATGTAGTATGTTTTAAGGTGATGGGCAATGACGTTGCAGTCACACTTGCTGCTCATTCGGGATTGTTGCAATTGAATGCGTATGAGCCTGTGGAAGCAATTGCCATGTTTGAGTCGCAGGGTTTGTTGTACAAAACGTTGCCACTTTTCCGCACCAAGTGCATTGACGGAATTACTGTGAATGAAGATGTTCAAAAAAGAAACATTGAACGCAGCATAGGAATTGTTACTGCACTCAATCCGGTGCTTGGTTATGAAAAAACAACGGAGTTAGCAAAAGAAGCACTTCAAAGCGGCAAGGGAATCCTTGAACTTATCCGCGAGAAAAAGCTGTTGACCGAAGACCAGATCAAAAAGTTAATGGATCCTGCTACTTTAACGGGGCAGAAATAATTATATAAAACGAAAATAAATCTGATGAATTGACTCTAATTAAATATGTTTATGAAATCGCTAAAAAACATAAAATGGATTCTATTGTTTTTGCTACTACCTGCCTTAGGTTGGGCTCAAAAAACGGAACGACAAGTAGGCGACACTGCCAAATACAAAACATTGATTCCGGAAGAAAAGCAGGGACTATTGAAGAACGTGAGCGTGATTGCGAACATGAACTTCGCGCTTCGCAATGAATTTGTAGACAAAGAATATACACAGACACGTTTCCGGAATGAACAGTTCAGATTGGAAGTGCGGGGACAAGTACATGAGAAAGTATATTTCCGTTTTCGAGATCGCTATACAAGGGCACAAACTTCTGAGTCGATTGATAACCTGAGTCGCTCGGTAGATCTTGCTTATCTCCGATTCGATATATCTGAAAAATTCAGTATTTCTGCTGGTAAGATGTGTGCCGATTGGGGTGCCTGGGAATTTGACTGGAACCCGATTGATATCTATGAGTATTCTGATATCGTGGAGCAGGCAGATAACTTTCTTACGGGTGCTGGAGTTACCTACACACCGAGCAAAAACAACCAGTGGACCTTTCAGGTTTTAGACTCAAGAACAAAAACGTTTTATGAATTGTATGGAGCACAGCCAAACTTCACAGAGTCTAAAGCACCTCTTGCCTTTGTTTCTAACTGGCGTGGAAGCTTGTTTGATGGAAAGATAAAAACCATTTGGTCTTACTCACTATTTAATGAAGCACAAGATGCTACTGGAAATAGTGCCAACATGAATTATATCGCGTTAGGTAATGAGTTTAACCTGGGCAAATTCAGATTCATTTATGATTTCAAATGGAGTGATGAACAACTTGATAGAACAGGGATTGTAAGTGGAACTGTTCCTGACAATCTCTATCCGTATGCTTTAGCCAATACACGGTACATTGGACACTGGATGAATTTTAGGTATCGAATATCTCCCAAAGTTGATCTTACTCTGGTGGCTATGCTGGACATCGCGCAATGGAAGAACAGTACTAATGATCCCGCAAATACAACGGGTGAGGAACACATTCGCAATGCTTGGGGCTATATTCCGGCTGTTGAATACTATCCATGGGAAGATCTGAACATCAAATTTTTCGCTAACTGGGTAGGCCGTGTCTATAAATATTCTGACTACGCTAAAACTGGCCTTGGTGCAAATGATTACGGCACCGGCCGGTTTACCGTTGGATTCATTTCACCATTGGGTGTCCTCTAACTTAACACCATTCAAAAATGACTGAAAGCAAAAGTCCCTCGCTTTGCTTTCAGTCATTTTATTTTGTTTATAAATGATTCAATATTTCCTTTATAAAATACCCACTGAAAAATTAACAACAGCAAGCCTGATGATCATGATGATGGTCTTACCTGTCTGGCATTCGTTCAGTCAGGAAAAACGAGAGTACATACCCGATGGTACACAAGGTGAAATGCTGGAAGTTTTGCATTCCGACACCGTCCCTCAAAAATGGCGTGACAAGCGATGGCGATTGTTTCCGGGACGTATTACAACGTTTAAGTTTGGCGGAGGATTTCTCTATGAGTTTGCGGGGTACAAGCAAGATGGAATTGCAAAGCAACAGATGGATTCCATCGGTTCGAAACTTGAACCAACCTTTGCCGTTCGCGATTTTCGACTTGTTGCCAGCGGAAAATTTAATACCAAAAGAGCATTCAGTTGGAAATTTGGCGCCATGTACGATGGACCTACCGATTCCTGGTTTATACGAGAGAGTGGCTTGATGATCGGAGTGCCCAAACTATGGGGAAGTTTTTTTGTTGGCCGAACGAAAGAGGGTTTTTCCTTTAATAAAGTAATGAATGGCTATTCCGGTTGGATGATGGAAAGGCAAATGGCCATAGATGTTATTCCCATTCTTGCTGATGGTGTGAAGTGGCTCGGCTATCTTCCGAAGCAGCGAATATTTTGGAATGCAGGAGTGTTTGCCGACTGGCTTTCTAAAAACCAATCCTTTTCAACATACAAGTGGCAAACGGCAATCCGGTTCGGATGGCTTCCAATTTATTCACCCGAAAAGAATGAGGTTCTTCATGTAGGAATCAATTATCGATATGGTCAACCGGAAGATGATAAGATTAGAGTGCGCTCAAGACCCGAAGCTAATCCAGCTCCTCGCTTTATTGACACCGGTGATTTCTCAAGCACTCAATCCAACCACTTTGGCACCGAGATTTATTATACTT
>Ga0154020_10003157_pt1 | contig 19950 bp, 26 predicted proteins | sample Klosneuvirus_201_FD_109709 | JGI IMG/M metagenome (GOLD analysis project Ga0154020, IMG submission 109709) | Active sludge microbial communities from wastewater, Klosterneuburg, Austria - Klosneuvirus_20160825_MG | ecosystem: Engineered > WWTP > Aerobic digester > Activated sludge | place... | reverse complement strand
AAAGTACCTTGTTCTTGGCGCTGATGCGGCGAGAGCTTAATGGTGAAAGCCATCGGCGTCAGTGTGAGGAGCGAGCTCAGACGAATGGCCAGCCAGCTATAGGCGATAACAACAGTCCGAACGCTTTACGGGCCGGAATATTCCAGTTGCAGTCCTGCCAGATCGACGGAGACGAGGAACCACCGGAACTATAAACTCTCGTTCGCTCCTCGACCCTCAACCGCGACATAAATGTCACGCATTGAGGTTCCATCGGACGCTATGGATATGAGGTTTGATAGGAGTGAAACCAATTGCGCCAAGATGCATGTAAGATTATGAATTTTCAGGAGGAGTGGACGCCGTTCTTGAACGCCTCCTCTTTTTCGGCCGGTAGAAAATTTGAATTCAAAGCGGCTCGTTGGCGCACTCGCTCTCCGCATCCATTTTGTCATTCGCTTGATCATTTGATCCTCCAATCCCAATTATCATGTCCGGTGAAGTCAACAAAGGCGGCGACAAGCGCAGCATCTTCACCCCGGTGAGCATCGGCGAGTACCTCGGCCGCGCTCCCCTCGTCTTCATTGGCGTCGCCGCCACCATCGGCTCGCTCGCATATGGTTTTAAATCGCTTTTTACTGGTGACATGTCTGGCCAGGCCAAGGGCATGACGGGGAGGGTCGGCTTTCAGATCGCCACCATCCTCGCCATTGTCGCTGCAGTTGGCTTCCGTCAACAAGAGAAGCAGGCTGAGAAGGACGCGCGCGCCCTACGCCGCGAGCAGCGCGAGCAAAAGAAGCTCCAAGAGGAGCTCGCCGCCAAGGAGGCGCCCAAGGAGGCGCCCAAGGAGGCGCCCACGGCCACGAAGAAGGCTGACGAGTAAATCGCTTAGATGTAAATTGTCCTCATCGTCGTATCAATACAAACCTTTCATGAATCGCCGCTCATCTCATTGCCCTCAAATCATCCGCTGCCGCTCGTGAAGGGCAAGCGCTATTCTTGCTTTACCATATTGTAATTTTTGGGGATTTTTTCACCTTTTGGTGGAGGATGATTGGCGCTACTGTTGCTTTTCGACGTCGAGGTTGGAGCTCGACCCTCTCGGCGTTTGCCCTCGACCTCGTACCTCCTTCTCCAGCTGCTTTTACTCTCTCATTTTTCGCACAAATTCGTATACACACATTTCGTATACATATATTAATTCATCTTTGTGATGTCTTGGGGTTGGGGGGGTGGCGTTGATTGACCTCGCCCGTCGACGAGCTTCACCCGACCTGCTCGCCGTCCCTCGCGTTTGCTTCTGTCTCATTTGGATGTCTAAGCGTCTAAGGTTCTTAAAACGGTTACCGAATTTCAACCGGTAATCTTGTTTATGTTAATATAGCTCTTGGCCGCGCTCTTCGTCCACTTGGCAAGCTCTGCGGCCACCGGCGACAACCCTCTCGTACCCCTTCACAATATTTGCCTGCCCTTCTCACGATTTGTGCTTTTCCTGTTTTTAAAATATCAATATTTGATTGAATTGTCATTTGAAGGTGTCATATGGTTCGTTGTCTGCGGCCGACCTCGAGGCTCAGCGAACTTGGGACGCGCTCGTCACTTCCCTTCGATCGACGAGTTCGACCTCCTCTCATCAGTTTTTTTGTCTTTTTATGATGTCATGAATTTACTCTTAATAGATGGAATTATCTCGAACGACATTGCTCCTCGTTATGTCCCTGGGAAAGGTCGCGGCTTGTTCGCCCTCGCCGACATTCCTGTGCGCTCTCTCTTCGCCTCTCCGTTGGCTTCTCGCTGCGCCTCTTTTTTTGACTATTTTGATAGATTTTCTTTTATTTCTAAAGGAAGGCACAATGGTGATCTTAAGCCCAAGCAAAGTGAATCTGAATCACGAGATGATCCTCATGCGCCATCCTGAGTGGACTCCCCTCCTCGCCGTCACCGGTAAGCTTTCTCCTCCCCTGCCTTCATTCCATTTCATATGCTCTTCGATTACCGTCTTCTTTGAGAGACATTTCGGTTATTTGAGACTAAAGGATTTTCAGATTCATTGATGCTATCAAAATCGACAAGTTTGTTTGATCGTTTCATCCATAGATAACAGTGCTTACATTGAAGCGCTCTTTGTGGCGCGGGTGCTCAAAGGCCTCGACACGGCCGAGAATGACCCTAAGAAAGTGTTACCTGCCGTTGTCTATCAGAACATCAAGGTATGTCTGTTTTAAATATCATACTTTTCGAGGTTAACATTTGTTATGTTAGGCATTTGGTGAGTCGTGTTACTCGGGCATCATGGCGGAGGATCGCGTGCTTGCCGCCCTTCCAGTGGCCGCTCGAGAGCAGTCTCTCGGACTCATCAAGCGCATGCTTAGCGCTTGGAAGGAAGTCCAGCGCCTCGGAGACAACTTGATGCTCCCCTTTGGCATCTCTCGCGCTGAATTCAAGCTCGCTTTATGCCATCGGCACGTTTTGAATTAGTTTTCCTATAGAGTGCATCATCATCGTAATCTTTTCTCTCTGTTAGGTATTCTCGAACGTTCAGCGATCCCGAAGCCATGGCGTCATTCGTGCCGCTGCTCGACTGGATGAATCATAAGATGCCGCCAACCGTCGATATTGGTCTCGAGAGCTTTCCGAACCATGCCACGGGAGGCGTCTTCCGAATCTACAAGGCTATCACCTTAAGGCACCTACTTAACCATTTCATTCTCAAATCGAATAACTATTAATTTTTTCGTTCCTAGGGCAATCAAGAAGGGCGAAGAGTTGTTTGACAGTTACGGAGCGACCAACACGTCTCACCGATTCGCTTTCTACGGCTTTCACGATCCGACCTATGGCGGTCAGATCCCCTTCCTAGCACACCCCGAGATCCCTCTGCGCCTTCCTAGTACACCTCTATCGATCACTTCCGATTCGAAACTTCGTAAAGATGCATATTTCGATTTGGTATCGCGATTGAAGAAGAAATGCGATGTTTCCGAAGACGGTTTTATTCTCTCGAGATTGTTGGCAAGTCCGAGCCAGTTCTCGTTCGCATCGAATTACCTCGGTTTCATTCGCGGCGTCCTCTTGATCCAATCTGAATTTGAGAAAACGAGAAATGCCACAATTCGCATATCCGTTGCGAGGGATGCGCGAGTGGCGACGCTCTTGACGTTCTCTGAAGTCCTCGAGCCGCTGCGAAGGGCCAACTACTATTCGGAGGAGAATGAGGCGGCTCTGTGGCGATACCTCGCTGCGGAGTGTCATCGCGCGCTCTCGATGATCCCTTTGACAAGTATGCTCTTTTTGTCTTTCACCTCAATATCTTCGGATTGCTAAATGGTCATCATTGTATAGTGACGCTGAACTCCGAGGACCAAGTCCAGAGAGCATTGCTTTCGCAAGCGCTGTCGATTGGTAAAGAGTATCGCTCAGTGCTCGAGAGCTGTGTCGCCACCTTTGACAGCGCCGCCAAGCGCTGATCTCCTTTCCATTGGATTCACGAGTCTCTTGGATCTCTTGGTGATGTTTTCATTGTGATTGTATCATTACACACAGTAGTTTTTGGAGCATGGAGGGAATGCAAACATAATGCAGACTGTTGAGCTCGTGTCATTCGTTCCATCGTGGAGAAACGTGGTGCCGCACTTCGGTAGCTTCGGCCTCGATTCGCTTGTCTGATTATCTTTCTATTTTATGCGAATATTTATTAATATCTATCATCATAAATGTTGATTTTGTGATGATCGAGTCCCAATTGAGAATCCTCTCCTCTCGTCCTCGACCTCGTCTCTCCTCGACCTGGGCGGCGAGAGTGCGGCCGCAAGTTTCGTTTGATAATTCTCAACTCGATTCTTATCACAAATATTAACAATAAGTAAGGCTCTTAAAATCGGTTTTTAGGTTGGAGAGGTCGCAGGAAGTCACAGAGATCGCAATTCTATGGCCGAGACCAACGACAAGAAGGTGGTGGTGTGCCTCGGCACCGCCGTCGTCGGTACCGCCTCTCTTTCTCTCTCCTTTTTCATCATCATCGCTATTGGAATTTGTCCTCTTTTACCAATTGTTATTAATGTGTTGGGCGTAGACTTTCTGGCATACGTGTCATCGTATCCAAAGAAGGACGAGAAGATTCGCACCAACGACCTCCAGGTTCGTCGACATGTCTCGACCCCGATTTCCAATTCCTTACAATTGAAATTTTAATCTCTTTTCACTTAAATTGTGAACATTTTTTGATGTAGGTGGCGACAGGAGGCAACGTACTGAATGGAATCTGCGCACTGTCTGAGTATGACTGTCATTCCACCTCTCTCCTTCATGCTCACCCCCTCCCCCAACCCATTTTTCCCTTTCCTATTGTAATATGTAGATAGGTATTCAATATGGTGATATATCTCAGATTCGGAGCCAATACGTGATCCATAACGAGCCTTCCTTGCTCCGTCTCCACTGACATCGATCTATGGTGTAGATTCGGAGCGAATACGCGATTGGTGACGAGTCTTGGAAAGGATTCGAATGCGAATCTCATCACCGATCTCTGTGTCCGTCTCAATGTCGACACGCGCTTCTTACAATTCGAGGACGACCCACGCTTCCACACGCCCTTCTCTTATATGTAATCGATTTGTTTATCTCTTATTGGTGGGTTTTGTTCGCCTCCCATAACCTTGTCACGGTTAGCATTGTTGACCAAGAGTCGCAAACGAGGACCATCATTCACACACCAGGGAAGGACTTAGGCGCCACGGAGATCAAGAAGGAGATGATGAACGACGCTAAGCTCCTCTACCTCGACTCCCGCCACCCGCAGGCCGCCGTTCAAGTACTCCTGAAACGATTGTTTGGCATTCTAATGATTATGGTATTAACTTATATGACAACTCTTAGGCGATCAAATGGGCGAAGGAGATGAAGGTGCCGATCGTACTTGACATTGAGAGGGAGAAGGGAAAGGAGGGCGAGGAGGACTTCATGATAACGAATGCGACGGCGATTCTGAGCTCTGGGTACCTTTTCCTTGATTCCATTTCCATTTTTCTTTTATGATAGTTATTAGAAAGCCTCTTTTTAATTAGTAATTATGTCATGAAATATTCCAAGAAGGAGGATGTGCTTGAGGCGATGGCCAAGGTCCTTCAGGGTGGCGTGGCGGAGTTGTACGAATCTGATCAATGTTGGTGATGACCTTGCCACATTAGCATCTTCTCTTTTTCACCACTATCACTCCTTCTTGCAATTGAAACCTTTTCTTTTTCAGCATCATCACTACTTGGGGAGAAAGTGGAAGCATCCTCTTGCGGGAGGTGACGAGGGATTCTCTTAGCGATGCGACCCATCAAAGCGTCGCCAGCGTTACCGACCTCAAATTTCGACGAGCGGAGCGCCCAACACTCACCAAGGATGACTGGTTGAACCATAAGGATCTGAGTGTGCGACGGTTTCGATATTCGATGACATCGCCTTCAGGAGCGAAACTATATGAAGTCGTCTATTGTGTCGGATATCCCTTGGAGAAAACCGAGTTCGTTGATGGCACCGGTACCTCTTCATCTTTCATGCTCAAATTGTTGCGCTCATATTGCTCTTCTAGCCGCTGGTGATGTGTACATCGGCACGACATGTTTCGCTTATATGAATCGCAATCGCTATAGTGATGTGGGCGACATGATGCGCCTCGCCTCTTTCTGCGCCGCTGCCAAATGCATGAAGCCTGGGGGCGCCTCCAAGGGCATGCCCAAGCTTAACGACATCCCCGCGGTCCTTCTCAAGTGAGATGGAAGATTTTGATGGGATAAGATGTTGATATTGATAAAACATGGAACACCGCTGAACACACTCCCGTGGTCCTTATGAGATAGAAGAATTGTCAATGATGTCAACACACAGAAAATGGGAAGAGTCGGTTGCTAATTATGATATGTACTCATTGAAGTCTCATTGTTTGGAGGCGTGTGTGCGGTAGTGGTTGAGGGAGGACTCAAAGGCGTCCTGGTCAGCCGCTGGCAAGGCTTTGTAGTAATCATCATTCTTGATCTCCTCGAATCTGATTCAAAGGGGATAAGAGTTTTGGGCACATACAACATTAGATTGCAAAAGAGCGGCACAATTCGATGACCAAACTCATGCGGATGTTCGGATGAAGCCCCACTGCGTCGAATGAGCTGGTGAGAGCTGTCAGGTCGTACTTTCTGAGGAACTCGCCGAATTTCTCTTTGTCTACAAAAATTCATTAGCACAGAGTAGGGGTTACCGTATATCATGAGATGTGTAAATGAGGTACTGCGAATGTCAGAAATGGCCACCGCCAAGATGCGTTTCGTGAATTTTTTCCAATCCTGTTGAATAGTCGAATTAATCACACTCTGACACTCAAACGAAGGCGACACTCAGTCATCATACCTGAGGGTAGCAAGGCGGCTTGTTTTCAAACATGGCGATGAAGCGGACAAGATTCCGTCCAAATTTGTCGATTACGAGGCGTTCGAAGGAGGCGATCTCATCGGGTCGCATCCCGTACTTGGCCAACGTTGTCAACAATCCGTCCGAGTCTAGCCAACATAAATCAGCGCGAGTGACGAATATGTCACGAGAAAGTGTTTGAATAACCGATTAATGCAGCATGGGAAGTAGCAGGGGCAGCGGTGGCAACGGAGGAGGGGGAGGCGGCTGGAGCAGCGGAGAAGGGAGACGGGGGAGAAGACGAAAGCGGAGAAGCCTTCGCGAGGCCATTCAAATGACCATCGATCGTGGAGGGCTTGGAACCCTCGCAACTCTCATTGAACACGTTCTCAGGAGTTTGTCCGTCTTGGGACTTCTCCTTTCTGCTTTCCTTTGCTTTTTCTTTCAGAGCGTGAGAAGAAGAAAACGAAAGCGAAGGAGTCTTTGCGAGACCACTCGAGTGACCGTTGGTAGTGGAGGGCTTGGAACCTTTCTCGACGCTCTCATTGACGATTTTCGCAGAAGTCGATGACAAAGGCTTAAACATCTTCTCCATCCTATTCTGTGCCTCTTGGGACTTCTTCTTCTCCTTTCCTTTACTCTTTTCTCTTCTCGCCGTCTCCGTGTCAATGTCCTTGGAGTGAATCGATGGCTGTGCGGGTTTCACGGTGGCATCGTCAGCATTCTCCTCCTCACTCCTCCTGCATTCCCTCTCTTTCTCTTTCTCCTCCTCCATCGGATCAGATTCGGAAGAGGGATCTGAACTTTCGTCAAGAGTCGTTTTCACATGAGTAATATCAACATCGAAGACTTTCTTGCCTTTGATTCGATTCGAGTGCTCGCGATTCCTTCCACCATTCTTTAGAACCTGTAAGCAAATCCTCAGAATATTTATTGAGAGATCGGTGAAGGTTTGTTGAAGCACGCACAGCAGGAGCAAACACTGCCAGTAGATTATAGGCATCGAACTCAGTCGCTCCCGTGAGGAATTCGATGATCGCAATTCCAATTTCGGCAGTCCTACATCAAAAATCGGATGAAGTGATTAAAAAAACTGAGGGCAAGCTAGAGTGACGGAGGAAGAGATAAAAGAGGGGGGGACGTGTCACTGTCTCGACCCATCAGGATGACCTCATTCTCATTGGCAAAATTCAGTGCTCGATCCAAGAATTCACTTAAATGAGTAACGTTGAGCGAATCCGCCTAAACCATACGAGTTAAACGAGACGAAAGTTGCTTTAAGGAGTGTAGGTGACCTGAGTGCGATCGGCGCCTTCGGGGAAGGTGTGCACCCGATCCTCCAGTGAAAAGACTTGAGGAATCGTGGAGCTGCCAAAGACTATGCAAAATGGATTTTGAATGACTCAGTCGGAAACAATCAATGGGATCAACATACTCCAGTAGTCGAACGGCGGTTGCTCGCCCTTATCCTTATACAATTTAAGCTCGTGAGGGTCGCGATTCTTCAAGTAGATGGTGCGCGTCGTCTCTCCGGTGCCGTAGGAGATCTCGAGGCCGATGACGAATGGATCGGCCCGGTCGTTCTAGGGAGAGATATGAAGAGGGAGCAAAACCGTCAGTCGCGATATGTTCAATTGAACCTTCTTGGAAGAGACAGCGTCTTCGAATTTCTTGGCGCTGCCCGTCGACTTGGATCTCTTGCGCTTCTTGCGCTCCGTTTTCTCCCCGTCGTCTGAGTCAATGGATTCGCTACGGCGTCTCTTCTTGGCCCTGAAAAATGAAGCACAGTGAGCAGAAGATTGTGGAAGAGAGGCACAATCTCTCTTGGAGGGTCAACCTGTTTCTGGGCTGGCCTTCGTAGTTGAACACTTTGGTCCTCACCGATTCTCGCTTGTTCTCATTCTTAAGCTTCCACATCTCGCCATCCAATTCGCTCTAGGTACCACTGACTTCAAAGGCCGATAAATGCGAAGGTAAGATGAAAACAACGACGGTTACTATGAGAGTTTCAGCCTCTTTGGTCCCTTTCTTGGCGCGAGGGCTATGGTCGGTGAAGACGATGTCGTGAGGATCTTGAAGAGGAGATCCGATACCCTCTGCAAAGAAGATCCATCATTCAAATAATATCTTCAATACGCTCCTCATACACCAAGAACAAGGGGAGAAAACCTGTGTTAGAGACAAAGGAGACGTCGACATCAGCCGGGAACATTCGAGTTTCGCCATCGCTCGAGTGCGACATCGAGCGCTCCTCCTCATCATCATCATCATCATCATCATCTTTGATCTTCCTGTTGAGCTCCTTTTTATATGGAGTGGGCTGCATTCTTCCTATTCAAAAGAATCGGAGAAGAAAGAGTGCGAGGACAGCCGGATCTTTGAGTTACGACGAACAGTAGACGGTCGACGACGAAGAGTAGAACATCTCGTCTCCGAACACGGAATGCTATCACTTGAATAATTGATAATAAATGTCGCACACGTCTTTGTGGGCCGAGAGCACGGCGGAGAACAAGAGAAAGCTGGAAAAGGAGCAGCGAGGTTGGGGGGCAGAAAGGGCGCGTTTCACCCGTCACCCAACCGCACGCGCCTCCCAGCACAACTATCCGTACTAAAATATGCTAATTGATATTTGACATAAAGGGAGAAGATCGAGCTGGCACAGACCATCGCCAGGGGAAGGACTCGGATGCCCCAAGAGGTCGCGCACCTTGCTTTATACGTTCTTCCGAAGCAACGTGTCGCGCCGGGCGGTGGTTGATGGACACAAGACTGACGCCCGAGGGAAGCAGGGAGCGACCGATGGATCGTCAACGCAAAAGCGAATGAGGGAACTGACAGCGCAATCTAGCTAGTCCCTTCATTTGAAACTCGACAACGAAACTCATTTTTTGGGAGTCGTCGCTAAGTCACTGTCCACTGCTGGGCAAAACTGATGCTTGACCCCTATAAGAGGATATGATTTTCGACTCTTCTCCTTCGTCGTTGTAAGCATAGGCGGATCAATCATTGCGAAACACTGAGGGGTAGTCGTCCAGATTTCACCGTTTGTTAGATGCACTGTCCATTGGGGATCTGGGCGAATTGATTATTTAAAAACTATCTGTCCTCTCATATATCTGAATTTACAATGGAGAGAAACTGAAGCCATCAAAATATAGGCACGAGCGATGGGTTACCTATAGTCCAACGTTATCGGCTCCTTCAGGCGAGCAGAGCGCCTACTTTGTGAGGTTGATGAAGGCGTCGACAAAAGTGCCATTGCAAGTCGTGTTGAAGATATCAAAGTCGATGCCGGCCGAGCAGTGGCACGGGTCGAGATAGTGTTGTGGGTCGCAAAAGCCTTGGAAGGGCAACATTCTGTTGATATCTAAACAAAGAGAACCAAATCATGACAGCAGGAGGATCTTCTCGGTGAGTGAGGTACAAATAATGAGGAGAATCATTTGAGTGAAGTTGATGAGCTCCCAGATGAACATTCGGAAGGGCTCCTCGCGGATGGGGCGGAAGGTCTCCACGTGCTGTGTGTGTTCGAAAATGATCGACACGTAGTCGACGACAAAGTTGATGACAAGCTGGATCGCTCCGATGATCAGCAAGTTCGTGTAATTGGGCTCTTTGGAAGAGTACGCCAAGTTCCATACCTGCCGAATGGAGTTCAACGAAGAGGTGATTCAAAATAGAAGAAGAATAAGGAGAGAGCAAGAAGAAGGCTGGAAAGGCAAATGGTACCAACCGGTGGGGCCAGAAGAAGGCAAACATAGCGGTGATGATGAACACACTCGAATTCTCAACGGTCATCGAGTAGTGCATGTATCTACAAAAAAAAGGGACAAGGTTTTAGAACTTGGCATGTTGCACTAGAAAGATGATAACCGAAATTGCAGCTACGTACGCGGCGCGGAGGTCGCGTTCGGTATCGCGGTCGTATGGCCATTCTTTTTTACAAAAAATGATCTTTGGAAGGAGAAAGTTCTTGATGCGTTCTTTGCGGGAAAAGGTCGCCCTTAGAACGATTTCCAGAGCACCCAGCGCAATCGCGGTCAGCACCGTATCGCTGGGCTACAACAGACAAGTTCATCACAGCGCATGAACGTAGAAGACAGCAAATAATGCGAAGGTGCCTCTCCGATGGTGATGGTCATCAAGCGACCAATGAAAGCGCCCTCCACAATAATGCCCAAAGCATAACCTATCAAGTATGACGTGACCACAGAGTCAGGTGAATGAGACTTGAAGAGCGCAATTACCGGTGGCAAGGAAGGCCGTCGTGTTTTCAAAGTCAGGGACGAACATCTCAGTGACAATAGCGTTGACCTTGTTGATCACTGGATGGATCACCAATCGGAACAGAAATCGGAACCAGGCGCCGTTGTCCGTCTCTGGGATATTTCTGATTCCAGTCGGAGGAGAACGTTCGATGAGCAAATATATAAGTGAAAAGTGAGGAGGACAAGGGACCTGTAGAATGGCATAACGAAATAGGCGTAGGCGCCAATGATGATCATGTGAACCAAGATCGGCACACCAAAGATGACGAGGAAGTTCTCCTTGTGCTTCAGTACGCGATTGAGGATAAGGCACGTCGAGACGACCAGCACGGCAAAGACGCCGTAGGAGATCAAGTCCTGGGGACGAACGGTTATTGCGACTACACCTCGTAAACTTCCTGAAGAAAGGGGGAGGAAACATACCAGGCCCCACCACCACGGCTCAAGTCCAGCGGAAAGGAAGACGAACCAATTGCCGACGCTCCACACCAAGGCAGGAAGGGCGACAAAAAGGAGCGCTCGAGTCTTCACAAAGCCGTACAGTAACACAAAGAAACCGTAACAAATCACCATATATACGAACGCCTATGAGACCTTCCATAAGATGAGGGAATCAAATTAGACCACAATGGCAGTACGGTAAAGGCAGCAAAACCAATGGCAACAGGGTAAGCATTATAGTAGTTCGTCTTGCCAGGCTCAGGCTCGCCAGTCGAAAAGGGAATTTGCGCAAAGGCATAGAGCACCAAGACGAGGATAGCGCTCAATGCTAGGGACCTCAACCAGTGGATGCCGTACCACTAACCACAACGATATGAGACACATGCGAAATGACATGACCATCGATGGAATAGGAACCTTGATTGTGTGAATGTAGATCTTCGAGTCCTTGAGCTCAGGGGCAAAGCGGGGCTTCATGGCGAGCAGCAATTCTTTCAAGTTCGTGATAGGTGGGTCGTCAGGTTCGCTCTCCTTCGCTCCTTCGTCGCCTTCTCCTTTCTCCTGGGGTGATTGCTCGCCTTTCGACTTGGCGGCTACTTTGGCCTTTGGGATCATTTCTACCGCCTCTGCAGCCAAAGAACAATATGAGACTGTGGTACAAATTATTAAGGTAGTAATATGAACATGAAAATTTTCATCTTTCCAATGATTAGAAGGAGACGGAGAAAAAGAACGAGGTCGAGGTGGTGGGTGGGGTTCAACGCTCGAGCTCCAACGGAGCCTCCTAAACTCCACATGATAACATGTCTCCATCATCGCTGGTCAGCTCCGATTTAATATCCACATAGAAGTGAAAATACATTAAATTCAAATATGATTATCAGAGCTCGAAGATTGCCAACGCACAGATCGGGACAGCGAAAGGAAGGCCTCGACAAAATGATTGGAAACCCCGCCAGCACAATGGCCTCACATCCACACGGAGCCCACCACGCCTCAAAATTACTTCATAAATATAATTTCTATATTTTTGTATCGATTTTTAAGGGGGAAACCGCACGGATAGGGCCGTCGGGGCCAGGAGAATAGGCAACGTAATTGGGATCCTCAACGGTGTTATCCATCATTCGTCCCCAGCGCTCTGCGCCGCACGAAAATTCGCAAAAAGAATCTCAAAAATTATCTCAGTCGCATGATAGCGATAGAAGAATGCGAGTGAGAATAGACTCAATAGAGAACCACTTGGAACATTTAACTCAATCGACGATCTGCTGAGGATGGAGAGGGATGTGCAACTGCTCCTGAAAAGCGCCTCGCTTCTGCTTTTCCTTCGCATCCCGCTTGTTTTCATCGCATTTGAGGGCATTATATGGCTCATTCATATTCCTATTTGAGTGCAATGCGCCTATCACTGGTGTTGGTTTTCGTCGTGGCCGCCGCGTCTTTGGCGACGGCCAAGTTCCACAGCCACACGGAGAGCGCCGGCCCCGATCGGTCCGCGCTCGCGATTCCCTTCCCAATTATGATATTAGATTCAATTGTTTCTATTTTTTCTTGCTCATTTCTGAGACGTTGCGGCGGATGCAGTGCAGTTGCCCGAGTCTTTCCTATGCGAAATTAACCCCGACGCTTCGCTCCCCTCCCCGCCCTCGCCTCGTCCTTTGTTCTCCTGTCCTGAATAATATCATTGATTCTTGCAAATCAATTTTCTTTTATCAAATTTGTTTTCTCTGTTTCCCGGCTTTTTGACACCTCCCTTTTCCCTTTGGTGATTCCTCCGTTGCACGAATGTCGTTGTTGTTTCTGATTCAAGCTTTCTCCCTCTAGTTTTGCTTCGGTCGTGTCTGATACGCCTGAAGATCAACAAGTGGCAGCGGTCTACGGTCTCCTGGGTCGCCTCGGCCTCAGCTCGTCAATCGTCAAGGCCTTCGACTTGTCTCTTGGTCAGCAGGATCCTTCGGGTACTTTCTCTTTTTTCCTCTCGCCTTGGTCGATTCGTTGTCGACTCTTTTCATGTTTTTAGGGAATGATGTCTTTGTCATTTCTACGCCCAAGAAGGGCGCCGTGAAGATCTCGGGCAGCTCCGGCGTTGCCCTCTCCTCAGGAGTCTACTGGTAGGTTTCTAGCATATAAAGTTGATATTGTTCGTATCGAGCGAAGCATTCATCTTGAAATAGGTACCTCAAGTACTATTGCAACTCGGATGTCTCTTGGGGCGAGTTCGGCACTGGTATGATCATTGTCTTTGTTCCTCTTCTTCTCCTTCGTCATCTTTGTCGCTTTTAGGTGATCAAATTAGCGTGTCCCTTCCCCTTCCCACTGTCGCTAGCCCTATTCGCATCGTCAGCCCAGTACGCGGCCACCTTACATCTGGCCGCGACCTCTGTTTCGTCATCATGTTCTCGTGTAGGTGAAGTATCGTTACTACATGAATGTCTGCACGATGAGTTACTCGGCAGTGTTCTGGGATTGGGCGAGATGGGAACGTGAGATTGACTGGATGGCATTGCAGGGCTACAATCTGCCCCTCGCTTTCACTGGTAATACTCGTCCTCTCGTCCTCGTCCCCCTTTTATTGTCTAGGACATGACACTCTTCTTCTTCTTCTTGCGTTCCGCATCTTCATCCTCTTCTTTTTCATTTCCTCTTGTTCACTGTGTGTTCTTTAGGTCAAGAGTATGTGTGGGAGCAGGTCTTTCTCAAGCTTGGTCTCAACCAGACGATGATTGACGAGTGGTTCACTGGTCCTTCCTTCCTCGCCTGGAACAGGATGGGCAATATCCGCGTACGCCTTTCCTCCTCCCAGCCTCTTTTTACTGAATTCTGATTTTTTTCTTGTTGATTTTCAGGGTTGGGGTGGTCCAATGACGCAGAACTGGCGCAAGGGTCAATATGAGCTCCAGCTCAAGATCCTCGCTCGAGAGCGCAGCTTCGGCATGGTGCGTTTTCAATGATCTCCTCACTCAGAATCTCTTTCTCATTAACACGTTTTCTCGATTTCTAATAGTCGCCAGTGCTTCCTGCCTTTGCCGGTCACGTTCCGACTGGTTTCACGGAGGTCTTCCCCAACGCTAACTACTCCGTCTCGACATGGGGATACTTTAGCCCTCAGTACAACAATGTGATGACCCTCGCTCCCTCGCAGACCAACGCGAATCTCTACATGACTGTGCAGCAGCTCTTCCTCAAGTCCATGATCGCCACATATGGCTCCGACCACTTGTACAATGCCGACACCTGGAACGAGATGGAGTACGCACCTTGATCTCGACGCTCTGCCTCTAAACGATCTGATCGGATTCTTGCTAGTCCTCCCTCGAACGATCCGAGCTACTTGAACGCCTCCAGCTCCCTGGTATTTGACTCGATGCTCCAGGCCGACCCTGATGCGCGCTGGGTCATGCAGGGCTGGTGCTTCATTGTCTCGTCTTTCTGGGGCCAGGCGCAAGCTCAGGTATCCCCTTTGCCATGTAGATCTTTTTCTCTCTTCTCATGGCTCTCTCGTTTTCAGGCTTATCTCGACGCCGTTCCCACGCCAAACTTGCTCATCCTCGACCTCTCCGCCGAGAGTTCTCCGGGCTACCTCCAGTTTCAGAATTGGTTCAACAAGAGTTTCATTTGGTGTCTCTTGCACAACTTTGGCGGCCGTCGATCGCTCTATGGTGACTTAGTTTCCTTCAGCTCTGCCCCTTACCAGGGCCTCGCAGTTGCCCCCAATATGATCGGTATTGAAATTTACAGATTATCTTGCCGTTTTTTACATCGTTTGAGTTTTCTCTTTATTAGGTACGGGTATCACCATGGAGGCGATTGATCAGAATCCCGTGGTGTACAATCTCTTCTCGGAGGTGGCGTGGCACTCGGAGGCGCTCAACATGACCACTTGGATTCCTCAATACGCTACCCGTCGCTATGGCGCCAATAGCCCCAATGCTCTCCTAGGTAGGTCCATAGTGCTTTCCCTCTGTTTTTATTCTTATAGAAATGTGTATTTTAGCTTGGGAGCAGCTTTTCGATTGTTGCTATGGTCCTCAGTGGTTTGCCGAGGGCATGTTCGAGCTCGCCCCTCATCCTGGCATGACCGTCGGGACCGCTCAGAACGCCACTGGAGTCCTTGCCGCTTTGAAGTAACCCTTCCCTTTCTTATACATAGTATGAGTTGTCCCCCCGTTGAACGGTGTCGCGTCTTATAGGTTTCTGCTCGCTGCTGCGGCCAAAAAGGAGGTGAACGCGCGTGTTGGCCCCTTCCGCTATGACTTAGTCGACGTGGGTCGTCAGTTTCTCGCCGACGCCTTCTACGACATCTACCGCTTGTTCGACCACTATTTCCTCGTGTGGTTCGATGATGTGCGCTTTCGATTCTCATTTTCTGGCTTATTATCAATTGATGAAAATGGCGCTTCAGGGCTATGTCGATCTCAACAACGTACAGACAATCGCGACGGGCATGTTGAACCTCATCACCGATCTCGACACCTTGCTCGCCTCCGACCCCAACTTTCTCCTTGGCGTCTGGACCAATCGCGCTGTCCGCTTTCCCTTCATCGATTTCTTCTGTTCTTTTGCATCATTGTCGTCGACGTGGAATGCTAATCATGTTATGGTTTGCGATTAGGTGAATCAAGCGGTCGTCCCGTCGGAGGTGCCGTTGTTGCTGTTCAATGCCAAGAACCAGATCACTCTTTGGGGTCCCAATGGTCTGCTTTCTCATCTTTTATACAATTGCCTTTTTTGGAGATATTACCTTTCAATATTAGGTGAGATCAACGACTATGCTGAGAAGCACTGGGCGGGCCTCGTCGGCGAGTACCATTACGGCCGCTGGAGTCGCTACCTCACTGCCGCCATCAACGCTATGAACGGAGGCGCGTCGGTTTCTTTCATATCTACTTTCTCCTCCTGGCGATATTGTAAGTTGTTCTCTGATGAGAGGATCTTGTAGGGTCGTGGGACAGGAATGGAGTGGACAGCGCTATCATTGCCTTCGGTCAGCAGTGGTGCAATAGTTCCAAGCAGTACTCGAATCAGACGAAGGGCGACTCCATTGCCATTGCCACATCCATCGTTCAAAAATACGGTGCGCCTTCTATCAATTGTTATTGATCATCTTTATGGGTGCTGTTTTTGAATTTCTTTTGTCTCAAATATTGTTGTCTTTATAGCCACTCTTTCTGGCGACTATCAGGAATTGGCCAACTCTGACTCGGAGGGTTCGATTTCAACTACATGCTCTTTCTTGCTGGTTTTCCTTGCATTTATATTTTGTGGGATTTAGGTGGCAATGATATCGTCATGTGGACGGCTGACCCTGGCGTGCTCGAGTTCCTCTGCAACCTCGATGCCAACTGCCTCGGTTTCAACTCCAACGGTTCGCTCAAGTACCCTCCACTTCAGGTCGGCTCCTCCGATGGCATCACGCTCTGGATCAAGCCCTCTTCACAGTGAGACTGTGTTACTTCTCATATGTTGATAGCTCTATCTCCTCCTTCTTTTTGTCACGTTTCTCGTGGAATCCGTTTTGTCTAAATCGCTCTGCGTGGGGTGCGGCCCTTGCACTGGTTGTGAAATCGGCAGCCTACGAGGTGTAAGAGAGAGCCAAGGTCCTCGATCACTATTGTAGACGCTCATAGTCTTCCTGTACTACAAGAGCGACCATCTTGTATTTGCTTCGCGGACTTCGTGACAGGAGGAGGACCCCATGGTGTCAATGAACAAAAGAAAAAGTCATCGTTTTTCACTCGAACAGTCGAACTTTTCCTCACTCACTTTTCTTTGGACTTTTCTTGTGCCGTCTCCATGAGAGGATGACTATGTAGTAGGATGATCGCCCACTTGCTTTGAATAATGGTTTTTGTATTACAATCTGCTCGGGGCAGGTGTCTCCTTCTCTTCCTCCTCCTTCTCCTCCTCCTTTGTCTCCTTCCTCCCGCCTCCTCCTCGCCCTCGCCCCTCGACTCCAATACACCGAGCCCTTTCCCATCCTCCTCAATCCCGACATATTCTGAATCTCCATCACCTTCTTCTGCTGTAAATGGGTCTCAGGTGATCGAGGGCCCGATGATGGTCGCCAAGATCCTCGATGGGAAGACGCGCTTCGAAGTTCGCCCTTCCCTCGACTCCTCCTTTTATTTCGACTTCAATCTCTTGGCGCTCCAAGAGGTCAACAAGAGCTATGGCCTCATCTCTCGCTTCGATATGAACGCGCAAACGTTTTCTTTCTTCCAAAATACCAGTTTCTCCCCGCTCAATGCGAGCGCGGGTGCCGGCGCTATGCTGCAGCACATTCGCCTCGTCATGAACTCGACGCTCAAGAACAACGCCTCAGTGACATTGGAATTCAATTACTATAACACTAATGGCACTCTTAACGAGCAGGTCAACGTGGCCAACCTCACACTGGGGATCGCGCCGAATCTGCCGGTCTTGGTGGCTGAGTTCCGCATTGAGGGTTGGCCCTTCTTGAGACTAAACAACTCCCTTCTCCAGTTCGTTGGGGGCGTCGTCCTCAATGTGTCGCCATTAGCCGTCGCCTCGACCACACGAGGGATGTTCTCACTCATCTCCGTCCCTTACACGAGCGGCTATTATCTCCTCTCCTACGTGAACAGCTACATCATCGTCGATAGTTCCGCCAACTGGACGCTTATCCCTGGCAATAACTTTGAGGTGACGAGCTACTCGCAGCCCGTCTCCGCCGATGTGATGCTGACCTTTCCGAGTTTCAACAAATCGGTGCAGTTCGTTACTTATGCGGCCGTTGCCAATGCTCCGGCGGCAATGAGTCCAACCGTCCTTATCACTATCGTCGTGGTCGTCGTGGTGCTGGTCATCCTCGTCATCATCGCCATCGTCCTCCTTTCAAAATACTCGAATCGCATATCTGGGTCGCAGAAAAAGGAGGAAAAGGAATAGAATGATAATTACCCATTATTTTGTGAATTGTCAACAAATCATAAAAAAGAGATAACCTTAGAAGGTTTCTAGTATATTTCACAATCAAGACAGCGAAAGGGGCGATATCAAAGATGTGGCAACCTCATTTGCGGTGAACAAAGTTGAGGGCGAGGTCGCGACCTTGGCTACCTCCCATCTTGAGCTCATAAGCGCAATGAATCCAAAGGCATGCCGCCGGCTCCTATTAACCAAGAGATTAGAGATGAGGGAGGGACTTGAATGGAAATGAAGAAGAAAGAGGACCACAAGCCGAGCTATTTTGAGATCTCCACAGTCAACGGCCTCAAAGCCGATGTCTTGTGCAAGTTGGGACACGAGCAATCTCGCTCCTGCAAGGCAGAGGTAAGGAAGAGAACGGTTAGCTCGTCAAGGAGGATGCACCAGCATCGTTGCCGCAGATCAAGGTGTTGGCACGCTGCTCGTGGCCGAAGTCGGGGTGCCGCATGACCGCGGTGCTCATCGAGTTGAACGCCTTGACCACCTAGAACACAAATTGTTAAAATCTCACTCAAAGGCCAATTTTGATTCTCATAAAAGGGACCTTGGCTTTCGGGGCGAGGCTTTGGATGATCTCGGCGGCACTCGTCGTTGTGCCGACCTCCAGCGAGTGCCAGGTCTTAAGCGGGTTCGTGCAGTCGATGACGATCTTGTCAGCAAGTAAGTCGGCAATCTGAGGCACAAATTCTTCGACCGCCTTCCAGGGAATCGAAAGCAATACGACCTAGCATAGTTTTCGTTGAGACAAAGAACGGACAAAATATCTACCGGTACTTTAAAGTCCTCGGAATCCAACAAAATCAGCATTCATATCGTATACGATAGATAGTGCGAAAAGTAAGCAGAAGATGATGAGAGTGAGAAGGGCTTGAAGGAGACGAACGCACCGCGGCATCGACGAGGCCCTCTTTGGTGGCGGCGACCTTGGCCGTTGGATGGGCCGTCGCCAGCTCTTGCAAGCGTTTCTGCGACGGATCCCGCGACGTAAATGTTACTCTATAGAATAAAAAATTAGCCCAATAAAACGGAGACGCGGCCACAGAAGGGCGGTGCAGAAAAAGCAGCGAAAGGGGGCGGGAAAAAATATTTCAACAGAGCTTCGTGAACGGAAGGAAAAGAAGAAGCCGCCACAGAGCCGTAACGCAAGGAATATGCATAATGATTCGTACAAGTGGCCCTTGTCAGCCCAGGCGCCCCCGAGCGTGCTGCCGACGGGGCCAGAGCCTATGACGGCGATGCGAAGGCTCGACGAGGAGTCTTTGCCTTCGGCCTCCTTGCCCTTCTCCTTCTCGCTCCCTTTGTCCTCGTGTTTATGTCGCTTCATATCTCTACTAACTAGTGGGGAGAGGTGAGCGAAGGAGTTCAGGAAAGGCTGGATCGATAGAGCAAGCGGAGAACTGACCAACCTCCGTCGACGTGATTTCCAGCAGCGATTCAGCGATATCTAGCATCGCTTGTCGCTAAAAGCCGCATGATAGTGTTGATTTGTCGTGCCTTGTGATGAGTGAGGGTCCAAAGGAGGAAGCCTTTGTCGTGGAGAACGTCTACAATGGTCGCCAAACGCGCCTCGAACTCGGCTCGAGCGCACTTCATGTTCGCGACAATGGGCCTTTCTCGCACCATGACGTACGCCCTTCGCGCAATATATCATTGTTTTGTAAATATTAATTTGGCATGCGGCAAGGGCTTCGATTATCCTTCTTTCATTTCTGAGCGGATTCGTCGAGCTCGCCGATATTACTCTTTCAAACTCTGAAGCTCCCCCGTGGTAAATTAGGCTTGTTTGATTTCATGGTCATAGTTCTCGGTGCCATACGATAAGGTGACATATTTCTCGAGGACAAGCAGGCCGTGTGCCTCTATCTGCGCCAGCAGCGTCGTCATCGCTGCGGCACTCGGTCCGCGCCTCCTTCCCTTT
>Ga0154020_10003156_pt1 | contig 19953 bp, 17 predicted proteins | sample Klosneuvirus_201_FD_109709 | JGI IMG/M metagenome (GOLD analysis project Ga0154020, IMG submission 109709) | Active sludge microbial communities from wastewater, Klosterneuburg, Austria - Klosneuvirus_20160825_MG | ecosystem: Engineered > WWTP > Aerobic digester > Activated sludge | place... | reverse complement strand
CCATGGCTGGAGTGTAGTGCATCACGGGCGCGGGACCCCGTGACGAAGGTGGTGGACCGGCCCTGCGATCACGATCCGAAAACGAAGACGGGGTGCCACCTGTGTGGGGCACCCCGGGGTCGAAATCTGGTGCTGGGGCTCAGCGGGTGGTGCGGCGCTTCATCTCGCGACGGCGCCGCTTGCGGGCCTCGCGCATCTTGCGCTTGCGCTTGACGCACGGCTTCTCATAGAAGCGGCGGCGCTTGACCTCCTGCAGGATGCCCTCCTTCGACATCTTCTGCTTGAGGATTTTCATAGCCTTTTCAAGGCTATCGCGAACTTCGACTTCGAGCGGGCGACCCAGCAAGTTGTCCAAACGACCATCTCCTCGTGTACGGCAGCCTGGTGTTTCTAGTGGATCGGGCCTGCGGGATCAAGGAAAAAGATCGCGTTATCCGGGACGTAGGACGGTCCATGCGCGCAGCCTCCGCGATGTTCGCCCTGCTGACGGTCTCGGTACTGGGGACGGCGGCGGCGGCACCGGTGGTCGATGCGGTGGTGGTGGCGGCGAGGGTGGGCGACACGGGGCCGGCCAGCAATGCGGCGGCGGTCGCGCGCAAGGACCAGCAGGTGACGCTGTTCGCAGCGGCCCGGCTGGTCGGGCGGGATCGGGTCTGGGTCACGCGCGCGCCCGCGCTGGTGCTGGGCGGGCGACGCGTGAAGGTGGTCAGCCCCGAGGCAGCCGGCCTGGACGGGGCGGCGCTCAGGTGGTCCACGGTCGAGCCGGTGCCAGCGCACGTCGGTGCAGACGGCGTCCCGGAGCCATACTCGAACGCCCAGCTGGGTGGCCAGAACCACGGCGCCTGGAAGGGCTATGACCAGCTGGGCTACTTCGAGACCGTGCTGGGCGACTTCGCACAGGGCGGCTGGACCCGGGCCGGGAGCGCGCGCCCGCCACGTCCCGCCGACGACACCTGGGATGGCATGGGAACCATGCGCTTCAAGGTCGAGCTGCGCGTGGGCGACAGGCTGCTGGCCAGCGCGGGCGCCGAGGCGACCGACCAGCGCGGGCTGCTCGGGCGCGTGGCGCGCGTGACGGTGCGCCGGGACGACAGCTTCCTGGGCTGGCTGAGCTCGTACTTCATGGTGCCCGAGGTGTTCGGCAGCGCGGGGCCGGGACGCGACCACCAGACCGATCGCTATGTCGGCGCCGACTGCGCCGATGTCCTGGTCGGCGCGCTGCGCGCCAGCGGGTCCAACGTCGACTACACCAGCGCGGCCGGGCTGACGCGGCTGACGCGCCACGTGGCGGGGCCGTTCGCGGCCGACGCGCGCGGCGTGCTGAGCGCGGTCGCGACCGGCAAGCAGGTGGCCAGCGTCGCGGTGGCGGCCGGCGACATCGTCCTCATCAGGTATGCCGGGCCGTGGGCGACCGGGACCGGACGGGCCTGGGATCATGTCGGCGCGCTGTGGGAAGACAGGGGCGTGAAGGGTGTGCTCGATGGCGAGGATCTGATCGTGCACATGGGCCATCCGCGGCTGGAGATCGAGCCGCTGTCGGCGCAGTCGCCCGCGGTGTTCGACGTGCTGCGCTGGGACGCCAGGAAGCTCCGCTGATCAGTCGCCGCAGGCCTGGCGCTGACAGATGTCGACCTCGGCCGCGCAGCGCGTGACCACGCAGCTGGTGCACGCCGGGCCGCTCCGGGCGCACTCGCTCTTGCACAGGCGATCGGTGCAGGTCAGCTGCGGAAACAGCGCGCTGGTCACGTTCGGGCATGACGCCGTGATGCAGGCCTGCCAGCACTGGCCCGACTCGGGCGAACCCTCGGCGAACTTCGGGCGTGACTCGGCCGGGCAGCGCTCGAGACAGCTGGTGGTCGCGGCGCAGGTCGCCGTGCCGGTGCCGTGCTGATCCTGACCCAGGCAGGCCTCCTCGGCCTCGGGCAGCGCGGGGTAGTAGATCGCGCTCCACATGCACATCTCGTTGGCCTCGGCGCTGAGGCCCTGGATGAACGGGGTGTCGCCCGGGTTGGCATAGCCGCAGCGGAAGCGGATGTGTGAGGCCGCCGGCACCGCCAGCGGGCCGAAGAAGGTGTCGGGTTGCTCCCAGTCGGTGCTGCGATAGAACGGCGACGCCGCGTGCTCGCCGGCGGGGTCGACCGCGACCTGGAAGTCGACGCCGCGCCGGTGCATGTGCGGCGCGGCGCTGAGGATGGTGATGGGCTGGCTGATCGGACAGCGCATGGTCACGGTCGCCGACGCGTGCGCGGGCACGTGGATGTACGGGTTGTAGAAGCGCAGCGTGCCGGCGCGCTGCTGCACGGTGTCCGCCTTGGTGGTGCGCATCTCGATGGCGAGATCGGTCTGCAGCGTCGCCGAGCCGGTATTTTGTGCGTGGATCTGCACCAGCAGGAGCTCACCGCTCTTGAACGGATAGGCCACGCCGGGCGGGAAGTCGGCGCTGACCTCGGGCGACTGGCCGCCGCTGACATAGCCGCGGGCGTACTTCATGATGGCGCTGGCGGCGTAGCAGTCGACCTCGCCGTCCAGGCCTGCGGGTACGGCGTCGACCGAGGTCCGGAACAGCAGGTAGTGGTGCACCCCGGCGCTGTAGTGGTGGCTGCCGCCGCTGACCAGGATCTCGCCATCGGCCTCGGGCAGGCGCAGGAACTTGCAGCGGTAGCTCTCGACGCCGGGCGCCAGCGCCAGGTGGACCTCCAGTGCGATGGGGTCGCCGGGTGAAAAGGTGGTGCCCTCGCCACAGCCAGACAGCGCCAGGGCGCAGGTCAGCCCCAGCACGAACGTGCGTGCTTGCAGCATGTGAATCCCTCCAGGCAGCGCGCTGGTTTCAGCCGCTGCGTCGTGTCGTCATCAAGATCGGGGCGATGACCGCCTGGTAGAAGGCCGCCGCGCCGTCGCGCTGGGCCAGCCTGCGCCCGAGCTCGCGATGGAACGCCACCCTGATCGCCAGCGGTGACGGCCGTACCGCCCCTGCTTCAGCCAGGGCCTCGCGGTCCGCGAACACGCGGTACCACCAGGCCACCTCCATGCGAAAGATCCGGTTCTGCCCAGCCTCGGCGAGCAAGCGCCAGAACTTCTCGTCGAACGCGTCCCAGCCCGCTTCGGGGTCGGGGCTCGTCGCCCACTCCTCGACCAGCGCCACCACGCGCGCGCGCTGCTCACGCGACGCCCGCAGCTCGGCCAGCTGAACCAGACACAGCCCTTGCAGGAGCTGCTTGTCGAGGATGTCGCCCGCCGGCAGCGCGGCCTCACTGCGCGCGCGCCCGCTCTTGCGATGGCGATACAGAAGTTCGATCGCGCGCACGTCGGCTGCCTCGGCAGGATCGAGCACCAGCGTCGCGCCACCCTGCTTGACCCGCAGCAGGCCCAGATCCGCCAGCCGGTGCACGGCCTGGCGGATCAGGATGCGGGAGGTGGCCAGACGCTCGGCCAGGATGCGCTCTGATGGCAGCGCGGTCCCTGGCGCGAGCTCACCATCCAGGATGGCGGCGGCGAGCTGCTCGAAGATGTCCTCGGAGACGCGGGCGCGTGTGGCTGGGCGAAAGCCTCCCTTCGACGGCACCCCGACTGGATAACCTGGTTATCCAGTCGTGTCAAGCAGCCATTTCGAAGCACTTTCTCCTGGAGATCCATGTCACCATCGCGCGCATGAAGGCCGCGCAGATCACCCGCTACAAGGCGCCCCTCGAGGTCGTCGAGCGGCCCATCCCCGAGCCTGGCCCGGGCGAGCTGCGCATCCGCGTGCACGCCGCCGGGGTCAATCCGGTCGACTACAAGACCCGCAACGGCGACCTCAAGCGCGCCATCGCGTTCGCGCTGCCGGTGGTCCCCGGCAACGAGATGGCCGGCGTGGTCGACAAGCTGGGCCCGGGTGCCGCCCGCTTCGCCGTCGGTGACGCCGTGTTCGCGCGCCTGGCCAAGCAGGCGATGGGCGGCTTCGCCGAGTACGCCGTGGTCGCCGAGGCGCTGCTGGCGCACCAGCCCAAGGGCCTCGATCACGTGCACTCCGCCTGTCTGCCCCTGGTCGGCCTGACCGCCTGGCAGGCGCTGACCGAGCGCATGAAGACGCAGCCCGGCCACCGCATCCTCATCCATGTCGGCGCCGGCGGCGTCGGCACCGTGGCCATCCAGCTGGCCAAGCACCTGGGCGCCTGGGTCGCCACCACGTGCAGCCCGCGCAACACCGAGCTCGTGAAGTCCCTGGGTGCCGATCAGGTCATCGACTACACCAGCCAGGATTTCACCCGCGAAGTGGCCGATCTCGACGGTGTCTTCGACATGCTGGGCGACGAGACGCGCCTGAAGTCATTCAGCGTGCTCAAGTCCGGTGGGGTGCTGTGCTCGATCGGCGGCCTCATCGACGTCGCCACCGCGCGCGAGTTCGGCCTGGCCTGGCCGCTGCGCTTCCTGATCGGCCTGGCCAACCGCAAGCACGACCGCGCCGCGCGCATCCGCGGCGCCAGCTGGAGCTACCTGTTCATGCGCCCCGACGGCGCCCAGCTGGCCCACCTGGCGTCCCTGGTCGAGGCCGGCACCCTGCGCCCGGTGCTCGACAAGACCTACCCGCTGGCCGACATCGAGGCGGCCTACCAGTACGTCGCCTCGGGCCGCGCCCGCGGCAAGGTCGTCGTCACCATGTGACGTGGAGCGCGAACGCGCCTGACCAGGCGAGGTAGGATCGCGAAATGCGGTTGACGGGCCTGCTGGTGGCGATGGCGTTGTGTGGCTGTGGCGGCGGCGGCGGCGCCAGCTCCGACGCCCAGCCCGATGCGTTCGTGTCGGCGTGCCCGCCGCTGACCGGGACCGACCCGTTCGCAGTGCGCATGGCCGGCACCGCACTCCTCGTGAAGAGGAACGCTGGGCAATTCGATCAGCCGCGCCAGCTTCCTTTCAGCGTCGATCTCTTCTTCCCGCAGGGACGGACCGCGGGTGCCCAGGTGTTTGCCTCGCGGAAAGCGTTCGGACTGCAGGTGACCTCCGCGGTCATCGCCGCGGACGGTTCGGCCGGGCCTCTACGCATGGGTGCCAGCGAGCAGGTCGTCGGTTTCCAGATCGATGGGGTGCTGGAACCCGCACCAGGGGGCGTCCTGGCGCAGGTCGGCGTCGAGACAGGCTTCAACGACGTGAGCGAGTTCTACCAGGGCCGTATGGAGCTGTGCGGTTCCGGCGAGCCCCCGGCACCCACGCTCGCCGTACAGCCACAGCGCTGGTCGCCGCTGTCCCAGATCAGGATCGTGCCGACCACGCCGCTCGACCCCGCGACGCTGGCGACGATCCGGGCCACCGCAGGTGGCACCGAGAGCGCTGTCCGTGTGGACTTCGAGGACTCGGACCAGGTCCTGGTCTCGCCAGTCACGGCCTTCCCTCCTGACCTTCAGGTGACCCTGGATCTGACGGGAGTCCGCGATGTCATGGGCCGCAGTACAGGGGGCAGTGCGGTCACGTTCGACGCACCTCCATCAGCGGAAGTGGTCGACCTGACGTTCGCTGCTCCGCTGCCGCCTGGCAGTGCAGTGACAGGAGGCGGCGCTGTCGTCGCGACCGCGAACGGCCTCCTCGAACTGCGACTCGACTTCTGGTCCGGCGCGACCATCGCGCTGGGGGCGCGCACCGGGACCACCGCTGTCATCCGCTACAAGGTCGTCTGCACGAACCTGACCGTGCCCCTGCAGAGAGTTGCGATCGTCGCCGTAGATGGCTCCTTTGCCGAGCTGCCGCTCAGCTGCGGGGGAGACTTCGTCGAGGCACGCCTGCCGGTGCCCGCTGCCGGCCGGCGCTGGCTCGCGATCGCGCTCCAGCACCTGTGGCCCGGCGCACCGAGACCCGATCTCGGCGAGGTCATCATCGATGAGATCCGCTTCGAATAGCTAGACCGAGGCCACTCCAGCGCGCGGCGGCGCCGGCGGGTGCGGCAGGCAACCAAGTGCAGCTGGCGCCGGTCTCAAAAGCTGCACTCTCAGGATTTTTCCCTGGGCTATATTGCGCCGCACCGTGGGCCCCCCCGAAGAAAACCTGAAGATCTTCACCGGGTCAGCGCACCCCGCGCTGGCAGCCGCCATCGCCGCGCACATGGGGCTCCCGCTGGGGCGCTCGCGCACGCACCGCTTCTCCAACGAGAACCTCAAGGTCAAGATCGAGGAGAACGTCCGCGAGCAGGACGTCTTCGTGGTGCAGCCGTCGTGCCCCCCGGTCTCGGAGGGCATCCTCGAGCTGCTCATCATGATCGACGCGCTCAGGTCGGCCTCGGCGCGCCGCATCACCGCGGTGATGCCGTACTTCCCGTATGCGCGCTCCGACAAGAAGGACGAGCCGCGCATCTCGATCACGGCGCGCCTGATGGCCGACCTCATCGAGACCGCGGGCGCCGATCGCGCGCTGACCATGGATCTGCACTCGCCGCAGGTGCAGGGCTTCTTCCGCATCCCGGCCGATCAGCTGTCGGCCATCCCGCTGCTGGTCGAGCACCTCGGCAAGTCCGACCTCACGAACGCCGTCGTCGTCGCGCCCGACGCCGGCGAGGCCAAGGACGCCGCGCGCTTCGCCAAGCGGCTGCACATCCCGCTGGCCATCATCGACAAGCGCCGCTTCGGCGACGACGAGAAGCCGCGCGCCATCCACCTGGTCGGCGACGTGCGTGGCAAGCGCGCCATCATCATCGACGACGAGATCGCCACCGGCGGCACCATCGCCGAGGCGGTCGCCTTCGTGCGCTCCGAGGGCGCCACCCACGTGACGGTCGCCGCCGTGCACCCGGTGCTGTCGGGCAACGCGCCGGCGCGCCTGGCTGCGGCCGCGGTCGACGACTACGTGTTCACCGATTCCATCCCCATCCCGCCCGAGCGCCGCGATCCGCGCACCACCGTGATCAGCGTGGCCAGCCTGCTGGCCGAGGCCATCATGCGTATCCACGACGGACGCTCGGTATCGGAGCTGTTCGCGTGACCCCCAAGGAGAGGACATGTCCGTGAAAGTCACCACCCTGCTGTGTGCGCTGCTGGCCCCCGCGGCCCTGGCGCACGCGGGTAGCCCGCCGGCCGTCGAGGGCAAGGCGGTCAAGCCCGCCATCAAGCCTGCGGTGCTGGCCAACCCAGGCGCTGCCGCACTGGTGCCCAAGCTGGACCTCAAGAAGTGGACGCTGCCCAACGGCCTCGAGGTCCTGCTGCTGGAGGATCACAAGGCGCCGCTGGTGTCGGTCCAGGTCTGGTACCACGTCGGCTCCAAGGACGAGCCGCGTGGCATGCGCGGCATCGCGCACATGTTCGAGCACATGATGTTCAAGGGCTCGAAGCGGGTGCCGCCCGAGGAGTACTCCAAGCTGATCGATCGCATCGGCGGCGAGTCCAACGCCTTCACCACCGAGGACGTCACCGCGTTCTTCCAGAGCGTGCCGCGCGCCTATCTCGGCTTCGCGCTCGAGCTGGAGTCGGAGCGCATGCGCAACCTGCTGCTGACGCCCGCGACCGTCAACAGCGAGCGCGAGGTGGTCAAGGAGGAGAAGCGCCAGCGCCTGGACAACGACCCGCTGGCGCGCGCCTTCGAGCGCTTCCGCCAGATCGCCTTCACCCGCCACCCCTATGGCTGGACCCCGGCGGGCGACCTGGCCGAGCTCGACCAGGTCTCGGTCGAGGCCTGCCAGCGCTTCTACGACACCTACTACCTCCCCAACAACGCCGCGCTGCTGGTGGTCGGTGACACCGACGAGGCCACGCTGCGCCCGCTGGTCGACAAGATGTTCGGCGCCATCGAGCGTGGCAAGGATCCCATCCGCCCCGCCAAGATCACGCCCGAGCCCGAGCAGACCCAGGCCCGCGAGGAGATCGTGTCGTGGCCGTCGCAGATCGGCCTGGTCATCGCGGGCTGGCACGCGCCGCCCGCGGTGTCGGCCGACAGCTTCGTGCTCGAGGTCATGGCGGCCATCCTGTCGTCGGGTGACAGCTCGCGCCTGAACGTGGCCCTGACGCGCGGCAAGGCGCCGGTGGCGGTGCAGGCCGGCGGCTCGCTGATGACGCAGGAGGATCCCGGCCTGATCGTGACCTACGGGGTGTTCCAGACCGGCGAGGCCGACAAGGTCAAGGCCGCGCTGCTGGCCGAGATCAAGAAGCTGCAGACCAGCAAGGTCAGCGCGCGCGAGCTCAGCAAGGCCAAGAACCAGCTGGTGGCGTCGTACATCTACGGCCTGCAGCGGGTCGAGGGCGTGGCCACCCAGCTGGGGTCGTTCCACTACCTCTATGGCGACGCGGCGCGCTTCCTGACCGCGGCGCGCGACATCGACGCCATCACCGCCGACGACGTGCAGCGCGTGGCCAAGAAGTACCTGATCGACGCCAACATGACGGTCGTCGTGGTCAAGCCCAAGCCGCCCGAGAAGGCCAAGACGCCGGCGGAGTCGGCCAAGGACAAGCTGCAAAAAGCGCCCGCGCCGGGGACCGCGCCGGCTCCCGCGCCGACCACACCCGCGCCGACCACTCCGGCACCCGCGCCGGCACCCGCCCCGACCGCGCCGGCCCCGACCGCGCCGGCCCCGACCGCGCCGAAGGGTGGCAACTGATGCGCCTCTCCAGCAGAACCTTCACCACCGTCGCAGCCCTCGCCGTGCTGGCCTCCTGCGGCGGCGGCAGCAAGTCGACCAGCAAGACCACCACGCCGTCGCCGACCCCATCGCCCTCGCCGGTCACCAAGAAGCCGGGCCTGGTCGACGTCACCGGCGGCGCCGCGCCCGATCCCTGGGACGGCCGCAGCGACCTCATCCAGGCCCCACCGGTCGCCGCGCCGTCGCCCATCACGCTGGCCCCCGCGCAGCGCTTCACGCTGTCGAACGGCCTGCAGGTCATCGCGGTCAACCGCCCCGAGCTGCCCATCCTGGGCTTCGACCTCGCCGTCCGCGCCGGCAACCTCGACGAGGGCCGCGACAAGCGTGTGCTGGCCGACTTCGTCGCCGAACTGCTCAAGCGCGGCAGCAAGAGCAAGAACGCGGTCAAGATCGCCGACAGCATCGACTTCGTCGGCGGCCACCTCGCCGCGGCCGCCGGCTACGAGAACATCGACCTCGCCTGCAGCGTGCTGACGCGCGACATGGAGGTGTGCACCTCCACGCTGGCCGACATCGTGTCGGCACCCGCCTTCGACAAGCGCGAGATCGAGCTGGTGCGCGCCAAGCTGCTGGCCGGGCTGGCCCAGATCCTCGACGATCCCGAGGCGCTGGCCGGCCTGCACTTCGCCAACGCCGTGTTCGGCGAGGGCCACCCGCGCGGCTGGCCGGCCACCGCACGCACCATCTCGAGCATCTCGCAGAAGGACCTCATCGCCTTCCACAAGGCCAAGTTCTCGCCGAAAAACGCCACCCTCGCGGTGGCCGGCTCGTTCGACCTCGGCAAGCTCAAGGCCGCCCTGGAGAAGAGCTTCGGCAAGTGGAAGGGCGGCGCCGTGGCCCAGCGCGAGCTGCCCGAGCCGCCACGCCAGCCCGGCCTCAAGGTGCGCCTGATCGACAACCCGGCGCTGACCCAGTCGACCATCGTGGTCGGCCACCCCGGCATCCGCCACCTCGACCCCGACTTCTACGCCGTGCGCGTGATGAACTACATCCTGGGCGGCGGCGGCACCTCGTCGCGCCTGATGAGCGTCATCCGCGCCAGGGGTGGCAAGGCCTACAGCGCCACCAGCGGCTTCGAGTCGTTCGAGTCGCGCGGCGTGTTCGAGGCCAGCACCAGCACGCGCACCACCGAGACCGTCAACACCCTCAAGCTCATGCTCGCCGAGATCACCAAGCTGCGCGACAAGGGCGTCACCGAGGCCGAGGTCAGCGACGCCCGCGCCAACATCGCCGGCAACTATGGCCTGTCGTTCCAGACCGCCAGCGACGTCGCCACCGCGCTGCTGTCGGCCGAGCTGCACAAGCTCGACAGCAAGTATGTCGAGGAGCTGCCGGTGCGCATCGGGGCCGTGACCCGCGAGGAGGTCAACGCCGCCGCCAAGACCCGCCTCGATCCCGAGCACCTGGCCATCGTCATCGTCGGCGAGGGTGACGCCGTCGAGGCCCAGCTCAAGAAGGCCGCCATCGCCTACGAGCGCATCCCCTTCACCGATCCCATCTCGGCCGGCGAGCGCGCCGCCGAGGCCCGCCTGCTCACCGAGGCGGTGCCGCCCGAGGAGGCCAAGAAGGCCAAGGCCATCCTCGACGCCGCGCTGCTGGCCAAGGGCGGCGAAGACAAGCTGCGCGCCATCAAGGACATCAGCATGACCGGCAAGGCCGCCGTGATGGGCGCCAAGCTGCCCGGTGGCCGCCTGGCCGCCGACGTCGACCGCATCATGATCCCGCCCGACAGGATGCGCATCAAGCTGGTGCTGCGCGCCGGCAAGCAGTCGCAGGAGCTGGTCCAGGTGGTCTCGGGCAACAAGGGCATGCTGGCCCAGGGCAAGCAGAAGATGGCGATGCCGCCCGAGATGGTGCGCGATCTCAGCGCCAGCATCTGGCGCGACCAGGATCTCGTGCTGATGCGCCACCTGGAGCCCGGCGTGAAGGCGCGCGTGCTCGGTCAGATCTCCGAGAAGGGGCGCACCTTCGACATCATCCTGCTGGTGGCGCCCGACAACCGCACCAGCACCACGCTCTACCTCGACAGCAAGGAGCACCTGCTGGTGCGCCAGACCTTCGACGACGAGATCGAAGACTACGGCGACTACAAGGTCGTGGACGGCATCAAGTTCGCCCACCTCATCTCGCAGCGCCAGGCCACCGAGGCCATGATGGTCCAGATCGCCACCATCAAGGTCAACTCGAACCCCGACCCTGCGCTGTTCGAGCTGAAGTAGCGGCTACTGCGGCGGCTTGCGCGACTCGGCGGCCGCCTTCTTCTTCTCGACCACCTGCTTCTTCTCGACCACCTTCTTCTTCTCGACCACCTTCTTCTCCGGCTTCTTCTTGGCGGCGGCCGCGCGCTCACGGGCCGCGGCCTGCTCGCGCTGCCACGCCGCCGCGTCCACGTAGACGATGACGTCCTGACCCGCGCGCAGCTTGGCGCTGGGGTTGATCTTGTTGATGCGCGCCAGCGACCCCGGCGAGAGGTCGTAGCGCTCGGCGAGCGACTTCATGCTGTCGCCCGCGGCGGCCTTGATCTCGAGCCGCTTCTTGCCGCGCTCGCGCAGCAAGAGCTCGACATGCTCGGCGCCGCCGACCTCGACGACATGGACGTCGCTCTCCTCCAGCACCGACACCCGGGTGCGGTCGACCTGGGGCGCCACCGCGGCCAGCACCATCTTCGGCTGCAGCGACGCGCCCGGATCCAGCCCGTTCAGCCGCACCAGCTCCTTGCTGGTGGTGCCCAGCGCCCTGGCGACCTGGCCGAGCTGGTCGCCCTTCTGGACCCGGTAGAACACGCGTCCGTCGCCGCGCGCCGCCAGCCCCGCAGGCGGCAGCGCCACCAGCAGCGGCGCCTCGGCGCGCTTCTGCGCCAGCGCCCGCGCCAGCGTGGCGCGCTCGTCGTCACCCAGGCGCGGCACCAGCAACGGCACCTCGGGCGTGACCTCGTCGGCGCTGCGCACGCCGTTGTCGCGCGACAGCTTCTGCGCGGTGATGCCATGCAGCGCGGCGACCTCGTCCAGGGTCTCGCCCCGGCGCACCACCCACACCGCGCGCCCCGCGGCGTCCTTCTCCAGCCGCGCCATGACCTCGGGTGACAGCACCGCCGCGCGCGGGATGCGCACCGCATCGACCCGATCCGGCGGCGTGCGCCCACGACGCAGCTCCGGATTCAGCGTCGCCAGCGCGCTCTCCTCGACGCCCAGCTCGCGCGCCAGCGTCGCCAGCGAGGTGCCCGGCGGCACCGTCACGTTGCGGCCGTCCCAGCGCGGCTTTGTCTGCACGTCGGCAAAGCCGAAGCGCTCGCGGTTGTGCTGGATGACCGCGCAGGCCTGCGCCTTGGGCACGTAGATCGTGCTCTCCCAGGGCAGCGCCGCCTCGTGCTCGAGCAGGCCCCAGAAGTCGTTGGAGTTGAAGCGCGCGATGGCGCGCAGCACGCCGTTGTAGCCGGCGTTGTAGGCCGCCAGCGCCAGGTCCCACGACCCGAACCGGGTGTGCAGATCATCGAGATACAGCGCCGCCGCCTCGGTCGACTTCTCGGGATCGCGCCGCTCGTCGAGCCAGAAGTCCTGCTCCAGGCCATAGATCGTCCCGCCCTCGGGCATGAACTGCCACAGCCCGGCGGCGCCCACGCGCGAGGTCTCGCCGGGCCAGAACGACGACTCGATCAGCGCCACGCACAGCAGATCGCGCGGCAGCCCGTGCTTGACCAGCACGCGCTCGATCATCGCGGCGAACTTGCCCTGATCCTCCAGCCAGCTGCGCATCAGCGAGCGCCCGCGCGGCTCGTCCTTGTAGAAGCGCAGGTACTCGACCACGCGGCTGTCCCAGCGCACCGGCAGGTCGCCCAGCTTCACGCCGCGCAGCCATTCGGGCGGCTCCGGCTGCGTCGCCGCGCTGCCCGCCGCGTCGGGCTCCGTGCTCGCCAGCGCCTGCTCCTCCCACGCCCGCAGCGCCGCCAGCGACGGACTCTCGTTCAGCTGCGCGACGTCGACCGCCCGCCCGCGCACCGCCCGCCGCCCGGCCGGATCGGCCTCGACATCCTGTGCCTGCGCGAACGACCGGCACGCCACCAGCAGCAGCACCGGCGACAGCGCCACACCACGCCAGGCCCTCGCGGACCACCGTTTTCCCGACATCCCTCGATGGTACGGACCCGGCCACAATGGCCAACTTTTTGGGGCTCTTCAGGGGGCCAGTGCTACCGTGAAGCCGTGGGCCTGTTCGAGATCGTGCTGCTCATCGTGATCCTGCTGCTGGTTTTCGGCGCAGGCAAGCTGCCCGCCATCGGCGACGCCCTGGGCCGCACCGTGAAGAGCTTCCGCCGCGCCTCACGCGGCGCCTCGGACAGCGAGATCGAGGTCACCAAGAAGTCCGAGCGCCGCCTACCGCCCGCCACGCCCCCCGACGACGGCGCCGACGACTGACGCCTCAGACGCCTCAGTCCTTCGACAGCTCCGAGATCCGCCGCTCCAGCTCCTCGATCCGCGTCATCAAGAGGCCGAGCTCCTTCTGCAGCGCCGCGAACGGCGAGATGCTCTCGACCGCCATGCGGATGCGCTCGTCGACGCGCTTCTGCCACTCCTCGACGGTGCGCTGGCTCGACTCGAAGAAGTCGCGCACCTTGCCGCCGCCCTTCTCCTCACCCTCGCCCTCGCCCGCACCCTCCGCACCGGCGCCGGACGGCACCTCGCCGCTGCCCTCGGCGGCGCCCTCCTCACCCTCGCCCTCGCCGCCCTCGCCAGCCTTGCCGCGGCGGAACACCGAGCGCATCTTGTCGCCCGCCTCGGCCACGAAGTTGGTGATCGACTGCCCGCCGGTCTGGATGATGTTGCGCATCGCGGCCAGCGGCAGGAACTGCTTCTGCTTCTTCTCCTCCTCGAAGATGATCTGCGCCAGCGTGAACGCGGTCAGATCCTCCTTGGAGTTGTTGTCGACGATCTTGACGTCCTCGCCGCCCCGGATCATCTCGGCGATCTGATCGAGCGTGACGTAGCGGCTGTTCTGGGTGTCGTACAGCTTGCGGTTGGCGTACCGCTTGATGACACGACTCTCGGTGGCGGCCATGCGCTCCCCTACAGATCCATCGACAAAGAAGCGGAATACGTCTGCTGCGAGCCAGCCTCGTCCTTGACCTCGATCCGGGTGCCGTTCTCGACCCGCACGTCGGTGGTCGAGCCCGCCAGCGTGTGCGCGGCCTCCAGGGTCAGCGAGAACAGGTAGTAGCGGAACTTCATGCCCAGGAAGAAGCGGATGCGCCGGATGTCGTCCTGCTCCGGAAACACGAAATTCAGCCGGATATCCTGCGGATTCTGCGTGGCGTCGATGTTCGGCGTGGCGTCCACCACCTCCGAGCGCGGGATGATCCACATCATGTTGCCGCCCGCGTAGGGCTCGGCCGCCCAGGTGCCCTGCACGCCGAAGCGCTTCGACATCGAGACGTCGACCGCCGCCGTGGTCAGGTCGATCTGGTCGGTCCCCATCAGGCGCGCCGCCGAGCCGCGCACCGCCAGCGACGGCAGCGGCCAGCTGTCATAGCCCTCGTGCAGCGCGAACTTGGCGAACATCTGCAGCGACCACATGTTCGAATCGAACAGCTTCAGCGCGCCGGCGCCGACCTCGAAGCTGGGCAGCGGCAGCCACATGCCCTTGCGCACGAACACGCCCATGGTCGGGATGCTGTCGTGGAACTTGGGCGCCGCCGGGTCGGTGACGTCGGCGCCCTGCGCCGCGCGCCAGTACGGCGAATTGCCGTTGATGGTGTTGATCGAGAACTCGGTCGAGAACTGGAAGCCCGAGTACCCCATGGTGTCGGCCGGCGACATCGCCTTGGGCGACATCACCACGCCGAGCTCCGACGCCAGGGCGCGGAACGCCTTGTGATCGGGGATGACGTCGACGACGCCGCCGCTGCCGGTGACCTCACCGAGGCGTGACAGCACCAGATCGTTGTCGTCGGCGCGCGCAACGCCTGCCCCGAGCGTCAGCCCGGTCGCGATCACCAGGCCAAGCCCGAAAACGCGCCTGACGCCGCGCCGCATGCAGATCCCCATGGCAGCGACGTTACTCACCGTGCCAAAGCGCGTCAAGTGCGCTCGCCATCTGCTATTTTTCCGCCCATGACCGAGTACCGCGAGATCCTGTGCAGCCCGGGACGCATCACCCGCCTGACCCTGAACCGCCCCGACAAGCGTAACCCCATCGGGCCGGTCACCCTGGGCGAGCTGGTCCACGCCCTGGAGACCGCGCGCGACGACGCCTCGGTGCGCGTCATCATCATCACCGGCGCCGGCAACTTCTTCTCCGCCGGCGGCGATCTCGCCCAGATGGCGGGCGCCCCGGGCAGCGGCCCCGCCATCAAGCCCGCCACCTTCCGCGAGCTCAACGTGCTGCTGACCCAGCTCGGCAAGCCGACCATCGCCATGGTCAACGGCCCCGCGCTGGCCGGCGGCCTCGGCGTCATGGTCGCCTGCGATCTCGCCATCGCCACCGACGACGCCACCTTCGCGACGCCCGAGATCAACGTCGGGCTGTGGCCAATGATGATCATGGCCAACATCTTCCGCAACGTCCCGCGCAAGCAGGCCATGGAGCTCATCATGACCGGCGACAAGGTCGACGCCGCCGCCGCCCTGCGCATGGGCCTGGTCACCCGCGTGGTCCCGCGCGCCGAGCTCGAGGCCGCGACGATGGCGCTGGCCGACAAGCTGGCCGACAAGGCGCCGACCACCATGCGCCTGGGTCTGACCGCCTTCTACGAGACCCAGGACCTGCCCTTCGCCGACCAGCTGACGCGGCTGGAAGCTGGCCTGATGCAGGTGCTGGGCACCGACGACGCCCGCGAGGGCATCACGGCCTTCGTGCAGAAGCGCAAGCCGAGCTGGACCCAGCCGAAATAGGCCGAAAACGCCGCGATTTCAGTCGCAGTGCACGCCGCCCAGCACGCGCTGGTTCCAGCCCATGACGTCGCCGGGGTCGGTCTCCGGCCCGGCGCGCACGATCAGCATCATGGCGCGCCCCGAGGCCTCGCAGCGCCAGGTCGTCATGTGCAGGTTGAGCTGGTCGACGAAGCGGTGCTTGGCCGCGCCGCCCTGCACGGTCAGGTACTCGGGCTGCGAGAAGGCCAGCCCTACCTTGCCGAGATCGCGCTCCACCATGCCCTCGAAGTCACCCGTGGTGTAGCCGACCGACCAGTCCAGGCGCTGAAACGGCGGCTCACCGGTGCCCCACACCGCCCGCCCCTCGCGCTCGTCGCCGGTCACGTTGGCGCTCGCCAGCCCCCGTGGAACAGGGATGACGACGGCGGCGCCGCTCCAGTCATCGAACCCGTCGGGGGCCCAGTCGGCGCGCGACGCCATGGCCTCGCGGGCCAGGTAGCCGCCGCCCACCGCCAGCGCCAGCGCGAAGATACCGCCCAGGATCAGCTTGCGCGCTTCGCGACCGGCGGAGACAGGTACAGAAGCAGACGATCCAGCCGACCCGGACACAGCTCGAGGATAGCACGCAGCCGCGCCACTGCAGCTCGGGCCATGCTAAACAGGCGCAAAGGACGACCGCCATGCCCATCCTCTGTGGAACCGACTACTCCGAGTTCGCGACCCACGCCGCCGAGGCCGCCGCGCACCTGGCGCGCCGCATGCGTGATCGCCTGGTCCTGCTGCACGTGGGCCGCACCAGGGACGACGACGAGCAGCTGCCGCCCGACCGCGCCACCGCGCTGCTCAAGAAGCGCGGCAAGGTCGTCACCCAGCTGACCGACCAGGCCGAGCGCCTGCGCGCCCTGGGCGTCGAGGTTCACGAGGAGATCATCGCCGGCGAGGCCGACGAGGTGCTGGCCGACTACGCCGACACCATCTCCGCGCACAGCGTCTTCGTCGGCACCCACGGCCGCCGCGGCTTCCGTGCCTGGGGCACCGGCAGCGTGGCCGCACGCACCGCCCAGCTGGCGCGCCGCCCCTGCGTGGTCTGGCGCGGCAAGCCCGACCGCTGGGCCGCCTGGGCCGACGGCAAGGCGCCGCTGCGCGTGATGTGCGGCGTCGACTTCTCGCCGGCCACCGAGCGCGCGCTCGACTGGGTCAACTCCCTGGCCGAGGCTGGCCCCATCGAGCTGCACCTGGCGCACATCCTGTGGCCGCCCAACGAGCAGAAGCGCCAGGCCGCCAAGGACAAGATGCCGCACGCGGCCGCCGAGCCCCCGCACCCGCTGCACGGCAGCCTCGACGTCGCCAACCCGCCCGACATGGAGGCCATCTGCCGCCAGGATCTGGAGGCCCGCCTGCGCGGCCAGTTTCCCGCCGGTTCAGCCCTGGAGATCCGCCCCAACTGGGGCCGTCCCGCCGATGCCCTGACCGAGTGGGCCGACGACGTCGGCACCGACGTGCTGGTCATCGCGACCCGTCACCTCACGGGCATCGCTGGCCTGTGGGAGGGCTCGGTCGCGCAGGGCGCCATCGCGACCGCGCGCTGCGCCGTCGCCAGCATCCCGCCGCCGCTCGCGCCAGCTTAGCCAGCGCGTCCCGGCACGGAAGCTACGGGCAGGTCAGGTTGCCGGCGATGGTGCCGGTGGCCATCGACACCAGCTCCTTCGACGGGATGCCGGTGGCGACGGCGTGCAGCTTGCCGCCGACCAGGTCGACCGTGACGGTGCCCGACTGGCCCATCTGGTCGACCTTGGGGCCGCCCGCGGGGTCCGAGCCGTAGCGCAGCGTGACCATGCCGGCGGCGGTCGGGCGCATGCCGGCCGCGGTGGCCGCCTGCACCGTGTACGTCCCCGCGGTCGGCGTGCCCAGGAAGATGAAGCTGAACGAGGTCCGGTTGGAGTTCGAACCCGCGATCAGGTCGGCGTTGCAGACCACCTGCTGAGCGGGCGTGGACGCGCCGTTCAGCGAGTAGCTGTTGTTGGCCGCCATGGTCGACGCATCCGGCATGGTGACCGCGCCATCCACCGTGGTGACGCTGCCGTCGACCACCGTGGTGTCGTCGTCATCGCCGCCGCAGCCGGCAGCCAGCAGACACACCGAAACAATGAGAGAAACCCGGCCCCAGGTCTTCATGGGGCGATTCTTACACGAGATTAGGCGCGGCGCCTAATTTGCCCCGACGGGCGCCTTGCCCTTGCTCGGCTTCGCCGGCGGCTCGGGCTTGGTTTCGGGCTTGGTTTCGGACTTGGCCTCGGCCTCGAGCTTGGGCTCGGGCGCCTGCGCCTGGTGTGGCTCCGGCACCGGCCCGGCCTCGAACTTCAGCGCCAGCCCCTCGCCGCTGGCGGCGACCTCGACCACGACCTTGCCACCGTTGGCCTTGAGCTCGCCGAACAGCAGCGCCTCGGCCATCGGCTTCTTGATCTCGTTCTGGATCAGCCGCCCCATCGGGCGCGCGCCGAACACCGGGTCGAAGCCGCGTCCCGCCAGCCAGGCCCGCGCCGGCGCCGTCAGGTCGATGACCACGTGCTTCTCGGCGATCTGCTTGCCGAGCTCCCACACGAACTTGTCGACCACGCGCTCGATGACCGCCATGGGCAGCGGCTCGAAGCTGACGATGGCGTCGAGGCGGTTGCGGAACTCGGGCGAGAACGTGCGCTCGATGGCCTCCTTGTCGATGCCCTTGGTCGACTTGCCGGCCAGCCCGGCGAACCCGATGGAGCCCGCCGAGAAGCCGCGCGCGCCCGCGTTGGTCGTCATGATGACGATGACGTTCCTGAAGTCGGTCTTGCGCCCGTTGTTGTCGGTCAGCGTGGCGTGATCCATGACCTGCAGCAGCAGGTTGAACAGATCCGGGTGCGCCTTCTCGATCTCGTCGAGGATGAGCACCGCATACGGCGTGCGCCGGATGGCGTCGGTCAGCAGGCCGCCCTGGTCGAAGCCGACATAGCCCGGGGGCGCGCCGATGAGGCGCGACACCGTGTGACGCTCCGAGTACTCGCTCATGTCGAAGCGCACCAGCTCGACGCCCAGCACCTTGGCCATCTGGCGCGCCAGCTCGGTCTTGCCGACGCCGGTGGGGCCCGAGAACAGGAACGACCCGATGGGCTTCTCGGGGTGGCCGAGGCCGGCGCGCTGCAGCTTGATCGCGCTCGCCAGCTGCTCGATGGCCTTGTCCTGGCCGAAGATGACGGCCTTGAGCTCCTTCTCCAGCGAGGCCAGCTTGTCCTGGTCCGACTTCGACACCGTCTTGACCGGGACCTTCGCCATCTTGGCGACCACGTCCTCGATGTTCAGCGGCAGCACGTGGGTCGGGCGCTGGTCGGCCGGCAGCAGCTTCAGCACCGCGCCCGCCTCGTCAATCACGTCGATCGACTTGTCGGGCTGCTTGCGCTCGTTGAGGTGCTTGCCGGCCAGCTCGGCCGCGACCTCGAGCGCCTCGTCGGTGTACTTGACCTGGTGGAACTCCTCGTAGCGCGAGCGCAGCCCCTTGAGGATCTGGATGGTCTCCTGGAGTGACGGCTCGTCGACGTCGATGCGCTGAAAGCGCCGCGCCAGCGCGCGATCGCGCTCGAACGAGCTCTTGTACTCCTGGTGCGTGGTCGACCCGATGCAGCGCAGCTTGCCCGAGGCCAGTGCGGGCTTGAGGATGTTCGAAGCGTCCATCGACCCGCCGCTGGTGGCGCCGGCCCCGACGATGGTGTGGATTTCATCGATGAACAGGATGGCGTGCTCGTCATCCTGCAGCTCGCGCAGCACGTTCTTGAGGCGCTGCTCGAAGTCGCCGCGGAACTTGGTGCCCGCCAGCAGCGCGCCCATGTCGAGCGAGTACACCTTGGCGTCCTTGATGACGTCGGGCACGCGGCCCTCGTGCACGCGCAGCGCGAGGCCCTCGACGATGGCGGTCTTGCCGACGCCGGGATCGCCGACGAAGAGCGGGTTGTTCTTGCGCCGCCGGCACAGCACCTGGATGGTGCGGTCGAGCTCCGGCCCGCGGCCGATCAGCGGATCGATCTCACCCAGCGCCGCCTTGGCGACCAGCTCGACGGTGAACTGCTCGCGCGCGCTCTGCTGCGAGCCGCCATCCTCGTCGCCATCCTCGCCATCGCCGCCGCCGGCCGGCAGGGCGTCGCCGCCGCCGTCCTTGGCTACACCATGCGACACGTAGCTCATGACATCGAGGCGCGTGATGCCCGAGCGCTCCATCAGGTGCACGGCGTGCGAGTCGCGCTCGTGGAACATCGCGATCAGGACCTGGCCGCTCTCCAGCGTGTCCTTGCCGGCGCCGTGCACGTGCATGGCCGCGCGCTGCAGCACGCGACGAAAGCCGATGGTCTGCTCGGGCTCCTCGTAGGCGGTCTCCTCGGGCACCTTCTGCATGTGGGTGTCGAAGAAGTTCTCCAGCGATTTCCGCATCTTCGCGATGTCGGCCCCGACCGCGCGGAGGATCTGCATGGTGGT